>Ga0190303_1001131_pt1 | contig 10777 bp, 17 predicted proteins | sample 48700701_MG_FD_161672 | JGI IMG/M metagenome (GOLD analysis project Ga0190303, IMG submission 161672) | Hydrothermal vent sediment bacterial communities from Southern Trench, Guaymas Basin, Mexico - 4870-07-0-1_MG | ecosystem: Environmental > Aquatic > Marine > Hydrothermal vents > Sediment ...
GATGGAAAATGAAACAATTATGGATAGTTTTGCAAAATTAAGAACTGCCTTAGAAAGTTCCAAGAAAAAAACAAAGTTAGTAAGACCTAAAAAAAGAACAAAAACTGAAAAGGCAATAATTGATTATTTGAATCAATTCTTTTAAAGGAGGCTAAAATGGCTACAATAGAAATAAAACCAGAAATAAAACAAAAAGCAAAAATCTTTTGCAAAGAAGGAAACATGTTGATTGACGCTACTACTTGTCCTTACATAACTAGAACAGTGTTAAGAAATATATGTCCTTTTTTAAAAGCACAATTAGAAAGAAAGGACTCAGAATCAGCAAAGCTTTATGCAAAAAAACCTACCAAAGGTGATGATTATTATGTTTATTACTATAAAATCACATATAAAGATGGAAGGGAACTTGAAATTGGAGTAAAAGATGATTTTCTTAATTTACCAGTTATTGAAGCGCACATGGTAACCTTCACTGGCGTGGAATTCAAAATTTGGCCAATTGGAACGGAGATTGATAAAATCAATAATTTATTATTCAATTTAGAAAAATCCAACAAAGTTAAACATTTAAAAGTTTGGCTTTCCAATGGGAAAATAATCAAGTATAGAGTTACATTTATTAGCGGCTTAATAATACAGAAAGTAATTGAAGACATTGAGAAAAAAGAAGATGTAATTATTAAAGCATTTGAAGATGGCAAACCAATTCCAAGCTATTCTTTCAAGGCACAAAAAGCTTATGAAATACTCAAAAAGAGATATGATTGGATTAAGAATATGAAGGAATTGAAGCTTGTTTTGAAAGGAAATAAAATAATAAAATATGACGTAATCTTTGGAGAAAATAATAGTATATCAGTTAGTTGTCCTGATGGAATTACTATATATCAAATTGAAAAAGATGAAAATAATAATAATAATAATAATAATATATCAACAGAATCTGAAAAGGTTCAAGGAAAATCACAAAAGGTTCAAGAAAAAAAGAAAGTTGCAAAAGTTTTAATAAGAATTCCAAAAGGCTATGAAAATTATATTAAAAATTTTGAGTTAGTGAAAAAAGAAAGGTCAAGTCTAATAGGAAAAATTCCAATCAACAAATTGAATGATAAAATTATGTTTTTAGAGTATTGACTTTTATATTTAAAATGATTATTAAGAAAGTAAGGAGGTAAAAGATGAAAAAGAATTTAATTAAAAAATTAGCAAAAAAGTATAATGTCAGTGAAAACGAAGCAAGAAAACAAATCCAAGAAGTTATAGATGAATTAGTAAAAGATTATGAGATACCAAAGGAAAAGGCGGAGCAAATAGTGGATAGTGCTATGATAATTGAATCATTATTAAATTAATAAGTTAAAGGAGAATTAAAATGAATGAAAGAAAAAGATTAGTTTGTGTTTTTCCTCGTAAAAACCAAAAATTTGGAGTACCTATTGAAGCACTAAATGATTATCAAATTTCAATATTAAAGGAGTTTGCAAAAGATAAAAGTGAAGTTAAAGTTTTTGTTCTAAAAAAAGATACAGATAAATATAGAGTTATAATAAATAGAATTGCAATTAGAATTGAAAGTGAAAGGCATTTAATTATTTTTGATAATGTATATTGCGGCGGGATTTATGGAAGAAATAGAGTATATGAAGTTTTATACCAATTGGATGCTGACTTATACAAATTAGTTAATGGTGATTATGGACATTTAAATAGATTAACTAATTTCCAATATTGGGATGATTTGTTCTATAGTTTATTCTGTATAAAAGAGGTTAATTAAATAAAAAGGAGGAAAAAAAATGAAAGAAACAAAGGATTATATCAAATTACTTAGCTTTACTAGACCTGATATAGCGGCCTATATAATGTTAGAAGAAAAATATTTAAGACTTTTCTACAAAGATACTCTTGTTGATATTGGTCTTTTTGGAATTAAGGTTGTAAAAGGAGTAGGAGCAGAGTAATGAACGGCAAACAAACATTTAAACAAATGACTTATGTTTTTATGAAATATTATGAAAGCAAAGTTAATGGTGAACTAAATAAAAATGAACTAGATTTGAATCATTGGAAACTCTATCAATTATACAAAAAAGCGCATATTGAAGCGACTAATGAAATCTATGAAATGGAGAACGAAGATGAAGACATTCTTTAAGAAAAATTATAAACTTCCATTATGCAAGTTTAGAGGATCAAAGCACAACATTAAATTTCCATGTTATGTAAGTTTAAAACTAGATGGTGAATTACAATATGTAGTTAAGAGAAAAGATACAGTATTTAGCGTTAACAAACATAAATACGGCAGATATAGGTTAGACTATCCAGCATTATATGAATTCAAACGATTGAATCTACCAGATGGAATCTATCTAGCAGAATTGTATTATGGTGCAGGAAGAACAAAAGAAGATTTTTATCAGTTATTGAGAAATAAGGCTAGTGATGATTTGAATTTGGCTTTATTTGGGATTTTGCAAAAGTTAGATAGAACTAATTTTGACGCTAGACAAACTTTTAATTACTTTAGTCATTATACTAAATTAACAGAACATTTTGAACATTTAAGAATTGCACCAATGTGGATGGTTATGGATTGGAAAGAATTGCAGCAGTTGATTAAAAAGTGGATATACGAATTGGGATATGAAGGACTAGTTGTTAGAAATGAAAATAGTGTATGGGCAGATGGCCAGCATATAGATTGGATAAAAATTAAGAAAAAAGACAGAGAAATCACACAAAAGAATAAGAATGGAAATAAAGTCAATTTTACATTTAATTATGGAATCTGGTTATAAAAAGTCTTGACATTGAAGTGAAAAATGATTATTTGAAAAGTAAGAATCAAAAAAAAGGAGGTAAAGATGATAAGAGTAAAAATATGGGATGGAAGCATTGACAAAAGGAAAACTATATTAGTTTATATACCAGATAAATTTTTAAAAGTTTATTATATGGTTGGCAGAGTAGTTTATTTATATGAACTAGACAAGTGGGCAAAGACAATTTGTGAAGAATGTAAAGAATTTAAATGTTGTGATTGTGGAAATGAAGCTAAATACATAGTGATTGATCCAAAAGTTGGTAACAACTGGGCTTGGTGTGGTAGATGTTCAATTGGAGCATAAAAAAAATGAAAGGAGGTAGAAATGAAAAGACTAAGATTAGAATTGACAAGAGATAGGGCTAGATACGTAAGAAGTCCATCTGAAGCTTTGCCATCATTTATTAGGCGTTACGCACAGAAATTTCCATATATAAGACTTTTTGCAAATCATTGCACCGCTTGGCTTGACTCACCATTTAGTGTTTATATCTATGCAGAAAATAATGGGATAAGACTTAGGCCCTTTGCTTTGATTGATATTCATATAGATGATGAATTTTTTAATCAAGTAAGCATTTTCCATGATTGGACAAATAATTTTACTGGCTTTGAGATTGTAGATACAATCAAGTTAAAAATTAATGGAATTTTTGTTGGACATTATTTACCTAAACACAAGGTACTTTTATTAACTGATTTTACTCACAAATATGATAATTTAACACACGCATACAAGGCATTGAAGGCAATAGTAAGAGTGTTAGGCATTGATACTAATTGGCCAAATTGCAAAGTAGAAAAAGCCAAAAATCCAAAAGTAAAAATTGATATTACTTTAGGATGTGATCCAGAATTTATGATAAGGAGAAATACTTGGGTAAGGGCAAGAGATGTATACGATAGCTTAGAAAATCCAATAGGTTGTGATGGAGCTGGTACACAGCTAGAATTAAGACCAGATCCATCATCAAATCCTAGAATCGTAATAAGTAACATAAAGCGATTATTAAAGCGGGTTAAAGACGATGGGTTTGATGTTCAAATTGCAAATGAAGCGCCGTTAGGTGGACATATTCATGTAGGATTTAAGTTTGGTACAAAAGTTAAACCTGTTACGCCATCATATCCACTTTTAACCGCTTATGATGACTTTTTAGGAAAGAGAACGAACAGATTATGTTATAGAGAAGGTTACGGTGAACTATCTAGTTTTGAAACTAAAGACTGGGGTTTTGAATATCGTACACCAAGTGCGGCTATCTTTGCACATCCAGAAATCGCCAGAATCTCAATGAAGATTATAAAAAACTTAACCAAATTGGCTACAAAGGGAAAGCAAATAGAATACAATGATCCACCAACTGAGGATGATTATGTAAAAATAGCAAAATTAACACGAAAAGAAGCCGCAATGTTTTTAGAATTCATAAATAATCCGCCAAAACCACCATATAGCATTCTCCAATTTTGGAAACTTAAGTTAAATAACACAAGAAGAAAAAAGACATTTCCTTTGGAAATTATCTTTGCAGACGAATGGAATCACAAAATTGCAAATAAAGTAGCAGATTGGGCAAAAACATTAAGATTGAAAAAGCCAGTAAAGTTAGTATTATTTGGATTGAGAGAAGATAGAGGAAAAGTAACGTCAGGAATTAGAGTTAAAGGTTACAAACGCATATCTCACACATATACTGAAAATGATAAACGCAAAGTTGGAATTGCATGGCACTTAAGGCAAAACTTGGATGATGTTGCAAAAATATTCAAACCATTAAGGAGATATATCAAAATAAATTTTGGAGGTTAAAATGTGTATAATAGCTTATTGCAAATATAGAAAGTTAAATAATGAAGAGCTAAAAAACTGTTTCATCACAAACAGTGATGGAATAGGCATAGGATGGCAAAAGAAAGGATTAGTATATTTCAAGAAAGGATTTATGAATTTGGAAAGCTTTAAGGAATTTTACAAAGATTTTAGTCATTTTCCACATGTTGTACATTTTAGAACAGGTACATCTGGTGGGAAAACTCCAGAATTAACGCATCCATTTAAGATCAGTCTAGAAAATCCACTTGAAGGCAAAACTAGAAAAGGTGTTTTATTCCATAATGGAGTGATATCAAATTGGAGAGAAAAATTAAACTTAGTAGCTTATTATTGCATAAGAAAAGGGATTAAATTCCCTGATGGAGAGTTCTCAGATAGTAGAGCTGTTGCAACTTTATTGAGTATTTTGGGTTTAAACTACATGGAAACTATTGATACTGGTAAATTTATTATACTTTTGCCATATAAGCTAATATTATATGGTAATTTTATTGAAGAGAAAGGAATCTATTTTAGTAATGCTTCTTATTTTGGAACTAAAGTTTATACATATGGTGGCGGCTATGAATATGGAGGTTATGGATATGGTCATCATCATAGCAATCATGTAAAAAAATATAAAATAGACAATAAAACAGGTAAATTAGTTCCAATTAAGGAGAATTAATATGTTAAGGTGGATGAAATTAAAAGAAATAGCTGAAAAGATAACCAAAGAGAAAGTAGATATTCATATTAGTACACAATTGGATAAAAACATTAGAGGAGTTTGCACTAGGAATCTCCAAACTAATGGTATAGAAATTCTATTAAACGCCAAATATGCAAAAAAAGAAGAAGATGTTATTGAAACGCTAGCACATGAATTAGCACATTTGAAAGTCAAAGGACATGGCAATGAATTCCAAAAGGAAATGGATAGAATAAAAAAGGAAATAGAAAAGGAGTTGAAAGATGATGGTGCTAACAAGTAACGAAAGTGGAGAAAAATTGGCAAGTTTATTAGATTGTAATTATACATATGGCAATAGTGATAGCTTATTGAAAAATGAAGATATTATTATTAGATTTGGAAATAGCACTAAAAAAATAAATACTATACATGTTGAAATCAATAATGCCTTTGCTATTGAAGTGGCAAAGAATAGGAGATTATTTTATTATTATATGAAAAAGAATAGGGTTAGAACGCCTTATTGTTTGAATGCAGATAACTTTCCCATTTATGCATATAAAAATTATAGTGAAGGTGGGAATGGTATAATTTTATTAATGTCTAGGCATGATCTTAAAATTATTAAAGAAAGAAAAGTTAAAATTTCCATTTTTAGCAGATGTATTCCAATAGCCAGAGAGTTTAGAGTTCATATATCTAAGTTATCAAACAAAGAATTTAATTACTTGACTTATGAGAAAATACCTAGAGATATTAAACATGATACATTTATTATAAGAAATTCTGCAATAAATAAATATGAGTTTAAAAAAATTAATAATATTCCAGAAATAAATCAAATGGCTAAAAAGGCATTATTGGCTTGTGGGTTAGATTTTGCAGGCATAGATATTGCTATCGATGATGATAATATTATTTGGATATTGGATGTTAATACTGCACCAGGAATAGTAAAATCAGATACACAAAATTTTTATAAAGAATCTTTGAAAACATATATTGACTTTCTATTAAAGAATGATTATTTAATGTAAAAGGAGGTATTTTATGGAAATATATAAAGTAACAAGGGCAGGTTTTAAGGCATATTTGGAATGGGATATAGAAAATGACATATTGGTCAGATATACAAGTCCCATTATAATACAATCTAATGGCACTTTTCATTATACATCTAAAGCTTGGTTTTCCATGTCTCAACCCATTTCTCCTAAAACTTCTCTTTCAGAATTAATGAAAAAAATAAATGGAGAACCTGTCTTTATTAAAAATGGTTTAATAGAAACTGCTATATATTGCAGTAAAGAATATAAACTCAAAAGAAAAAGAAAAGGTTTTGAACTTATGGAAAAATGCTAATAAGAAAAATAAAGGAGGTTTAAGATGAATGAATTTTTAGATAATAAATATTTAAGGAAGTTAAACAAAAGGCCAAATGTAGATTTTAAGCTTTTAGGTAAGGATATAGGATTAAGGATTGGAAATTTGGAAATTAAGCAGGGCGATAAACTCACAGTCTTGAATAAGAAAGATAGAATAGTATATGAGGGCATAGTTAAATTTATGTTGTATAAGGATAGGGTAGATTGTTATGGGGTAGATGATGCACATGTCGATTATTGGCATTTAGGATTTGTTTTAGACTGTACCTATCCAAATCAAATACACACGCTAATGGATATCTTCCATAAAGCTAGAATCAATAATTGGAAAGTTATTAGACAAACAGATATAAATACATCTCCTATTACTTGGCATAAGGCTTGGTAATATGTTTAAGATTATTAAACCACAATTATTTTGCACTAGAAAGAAAGAATTTGGGGAAATATTACCTGTTAAAAACATAGATTGGTATCCAGCTAAACCAATTGGTGGTTTATGGACATCAACATATACTCCAAACGATGAATATCCAAGTGCTTGGGTAAAATGGTGTATAAAAGAACAACCAGAATGGATTAAAGGCATCAACTTTTTCCTTTTAATTCCGAAAGAAGATGTAAATGTGTTTATCATAAATTCATTTGATGATCTTAAATATCTTTGCGAAAGATTTATGTGGGCAAAGGCAGACTCTTTATCGGGTTTACTTGCACCATTAGATTGGGAAGAAATTGCCAAATACTATGATGGAGTGATGTTAACCGAGGAAGGCGAGAAAGAAACAAGGTACAGTAATCCAAGCTTATATGGTTGGGATTGTGAATCAACATTATGGTTTAGAAATGTTTTTAAGGAAATAAAAAAAATTAAATGGAGGAAAAAATGCAACAATAGTTCCAACGATGCATTCTACCCAAATGTCTGGAAGTTGGTTTAAAATTTGGGTAAGAGGGGACAAACCTCTTGGAACTGCAATTGTAATTAAAGTTAATGAACACCCAAATCCATTTGCCCTAATCCATAAAGGTTATAGAATTTGGGATTATTGTTTAATTAACCTATAAAGAAATTTTTAAAGAAAGGAGGATTGATGAAACTGATTAGTATGAAAGATATGGAAAAAATATTTGAGTTAAATCCAAAAACGATAAATAGTTTTAAACAAAATAAGCCTAGATATATAGCTAGAGACTTTGAAAATCTATTTGGTATTGATGAAAGACTAACATATATGATACTTCTAGCTAGAGGAGTATTTAAGTGGTTAGCAGTTAGAGAAAAATTAATAAAATTGAAGAATCAATGGAAAGAAGAAATTACAGAACTAAACAACCAATTACGAAAATTGCCAAAAAATAGTAAGGAAAGAAAAATATTAGCTGAAAGATGGAAAACATTAAATAAATGTAGAGAACAAATAAGGAAATTATGTCATTCCACTAGGTGGTAAGCACCAAATAATGATGAAAAGGCAAAACGATTTTTGGAGCATATAACCAAAAACAAATTGATAGTATATTTACCTCTTGACATTGAAATAAAGAATGATTATTTAGTAGAAGAGAAAGGAGTGATAAAATGAAAAAAATAAAAGAGAAAAAAAGGGAAAAAATAATAGAAATGCTATTAAAAGGTTATAAACAAAAGGATATAGCAGAAGAGTTAAACATTAGTCAATCAACAGTCAGCCTTATCAATAGAAAATTCATCAAAGAAAAAGAAGCATATGGACATTTAAGTAAAGTACATTCTAAACCATTAGATGTCTATATCCCAAATGAAGACGAATTTAAAGACTATATTCACAGAGATATAGATAATAAGTTGGATGCTATTTTGGAAGCTAATAAGATGGCACTCTTGGTTGGCGAAACTGGCACAGGAAAAACTTATGCTTGCAGATATTATGCTTACAAGCATAATTTGCCATGCTTAATAATAAGTCTAGATGATAATAGTAAATTTAATCATTTGTTGGGATTTAGGGAAATTAGAAATAATGAAACTACATTTGAAGCAGGATTAATGGTTGATTTTCTACAAAATCCATCCTTAATTTTATTTGATGAAATAAATGCATTGCCAGCCAAAGCTGCATTTAGGTTTCACGAAATGACAGAAAATAGAAGCTTATTTATACCTGAGCTTAGAAAAACTGTTAAAATTCATTCTGAATGTAGAATTGCTTTTGCATGTAACCAAAAAAATATGAGATATATCGGTACGAATAATTTTAATGCAGCTTTTCTAGATAGATTAATCATAATTAAATTTCCACATTTTACAGATAAAGAGTTATCAACAAAATTTAAGATTGAAGATGATATCTTAAGATTTTATATTGAAGCAGTCAAAATGATTAATAGAAACGAAATGCGTACCATGTACAGTATTAGAACTATAAAACAATATCAATCACTGCGAGATATTGGATTTAGTAAAAAAGAAGCATTTGAAATTGCCTTTGTAAATAAGGCAATGCTAAATGAAGAAGACGAAGCCATGAAAAAGTTGCAAACGTTACTACTTAAAGAAGAAGAGAAAGAGAAAAAGAAAAAAGTAGAAAAAACAATAGATAAATTAAAAGATTATTACAAAGAAATGAAAAAAGACATAATAATTGAAGATGATTGGTGGAGATGGCTTGTAGGTGAACTTCCAAAAGAATCGGCAATAACAACTAAAATAAGGACAATAAAATGAATAATTTAGAAAGTCTAAGATATATCTTTAATACATTTACTAAAAGTGAAGATGTAAACATAATAGCCACAAAAGATACACCAAAAACCGATTTGAAAGAAAGAATTATCTATATTCCTGAAAAATATTTAAATGCAGAAATTGATGACGCAAATAGGCAAATTCTATTACACCTATTATTCCATGAAAGAGCGCATATCTTATATACGCCAGTATCTTATCAAATGAAATTGGCAAATAGATGTTCAAGTGCATTAAAATTCACTGTTAATGTATTAGAAGACATTAAAGTTGATACTAAAACTTTGATGGAAAAAGAATTAAAAAATACTAATCTGGCTAAAATTAGATATTTTGCTACACAAAAGGTAATTGAAGATAATTTGAAAGCCTTTAAGAAAAATCCTTTGTATATAAATGTGTTATTACATCTTTATCTATACTATTGCTATCCAGATATTAGTTTTGATAATCAAGCAAAAGAAATTGTTTATAAAATAGTCAAAAAGTTTGGTAAGGCCATAAACTTTTTGAGATTTAAAAAATTGTCCATAGATAAAGAAATCGAACTTGCACATGACATTTTAGGATTTTTGGAAATTGAAATTCCAAAAGAAAGAAAGAAAAAATCAAAAGAGATTGTAACTAATACAGATATAAACAAAAGTCAGTTATTTACAGAAGAAGAAAAAGAAGATTTGAAAAAAATTGCAGCAGTGGTAAAAGCTGAAATGGATGAAAAACAAGATCCATCAAAAAATTTGCAAATTAGAACACAAGTTAATCAATATAAAGTATTACTTAATCGTTTATTGGAGCAAAATCTTGAAGATAAATTAATTTCAAGAGACGAATTTGAAAGAGCATTTAATATTAAAATCAGTGAACAATTACTTGACCTTTACGAACTATTGGAAATAGGAAGCTACTCTAAATTTGAAGATATAAGAAAGAAAGCTAATAAGTTAAGATACAAATTGGCAAGTGTTACCAGAACAATGATTAATGGAAATGTAGGCTTTGAAGATATCACTAATTTGTTTAGAACTATATATGATTATAGGAATTTAAGATTAACCAAAAAGAATGAAGAGAGTATAGAAAAAATAAAGATAATTCCAAAGGAAGTTAGGCAAAAGCTTGAAAATGGTATCCATTTAACCAATGAATTGGAAAATTGGTTTACTAAGGATATTACAAATTTATTTGAAGCCGAAGCTATTGAAGCAGAAGAAAAAAAGATTTATCTCTTTGTTGATGTAAGCAGTAGCATGACACCTGAACAGATAAAATGGGCAATATTAACAGTTAAAGCATTTAAAAAAGCTATTGATTTAGATAATTT
>Ga0190303_1001133_pt1 | contig 10759 bp, 8 predicted proteins | sample 48700701_MG_FD_161672 | JGI IMG/M metagenome (GOLD analysis project Ga0190303, IMG submission 161672) | Hydrothermal vent sediment bacterial communities from Southern Trench, Guaymas Basin, Mexico - 4870-07-0-1_MG | ecosystem: Environmental > Aquatic > Marine > Hydrothermal vents > Sediment ...
CGAGGCATACTTTGACGACAAAGAAATGATGAAAGCGGCATGAGAACCAAACCCGATACACCTTAACTCAGCCGCAAAACTGTTCGGAAAAGCAGGACCACTTCATCCATTCATCTCGTAACTTGTCGTTAGCGGGCACGTGTTATCAACAACTGCACCATCGAACCAACCGCCTTAACGATTTCCCCAACCCCAGCCGCATTGGGATGAATACCATCCGTTTGCATAAATTTTCCAGCCGGAATTTTTGCGGAACCCTCAAGCAGTGGTGCGAAAAAGTTCGCCAAAAATAGCATTCCATATTCTTCGGCAAGTTCGGGATATAAGGCATCAAACTGGGCCTTATACTCCGGCCCGAAATTCCCCGGCGCAGGCATCCCGACCAGCATCACAGGCAATTCACGGCCAGTCGCAACATCCAGAATTGCAGCAATATTCGCACGGCTTGCCGCGGGATCAATGCCGCGCAGGATATCGTTACCGCCTAGGATCACAATCAGCGCCTGCACGTCCGGCGTCAGGGTCCAGTCAATGCGTGCACGTCCGCCCGCTGTGGTATCACCCGACACACCTGCATTCAGAATACGCACATCTTCGCCTTGCGCTATTAGCCAGCCTTCCAGCTGTGGCACAAACCCGTCCTCAACCGCCAACCCGTAGCCCTGAGTCAGGCTGTCACCAAGGGCTGCAATGACAACCGGCTCTGCGACCGATGGAACCGACAGGACAATTATTGCCGCCAACAGCTTGAAGCAGCGGCGGATTACCCCATATACTTTGGCACCGATCAAACAAAGAATGGCGGCCATGTCCGAAACTATCCTAGCGCTAAAAAACATCCGGCTTAGCCTTTCTGCCAATGCCGGTATCGTCGAAATTCTGCGCGATATATCTCTGGATGTCGCCCGCGGTGAAACGCTGGGGCTGGTTGGGCCGTCGGGGTCTGGCAAATCATCTCTCCTGATGCTTATGGGCGGGCTGGAACAGACCACCAGTGGCGAAGTGCATGCGCTTGGCCATAACCTGACCTATATGGACGAGGATGCGCTTGCCCGCTTTCGTCGTAACCATATGGGCATCGTATTTCAATCTTTCCACCTTATTCCGACAATGACCGCGCTGGAAAATGTCGCCACCCCGCTGGAGCTGGCCGGTATTCCGGACGCATTCGAGCGGGCCGAAGCCGAGTTGGTTGCACTGGGGCTTGGTGCGCGGATTGACCATTATCCGTCGCAAATGTCGGGCGGTGAGCAACAACGGGTTGCGCTGGCCCGTGCCTCGGCCCCGCGCCCCGAAATATTGCTGGCGGACGAGCCCACCGGCAATCTGGACGAGGCCACAGGCGCGTCAATCATCGACGCTATGCTTGGCCTGCGAGAGCAATATGGCACCACCATCGTTCTGGTTACCCACGCGGCAGAGCTTGCGGCGCGGTGTGATCGAATTGTGCGGCTGCGTGACGGGCAGATCGAGGGCCAGACCAGCCAAAAGGCCACTGAATGAGCCTGCGGGTCGCCACGCAAATTGCCCGCCGTGAATTGCGCGGTGGGTTACGGGGGTTTCGCATTTTTCTGGCCTGTCTTCTGCTGGGTGTCGGCGCGATTGCTGCCGTTGGCACGGTGCGTGTCAGCATCGAACAAGGCTTGCAACAAGAGGGCGCGACGATTCTGGGCGGGGACGCCGAAGTTTCCTTCACCCACCGATCCGCTGGCGACGAGGAGCAAGTCTGGCTCAACAAAACCGCCCAGAACATTTCCGAAATCATCGACTTTCGCTCAATGGCGGTTGTGGATCGGGGCGGCACGATTGAAACCGGCCTGACCCAGATCAAAGCCGTTGATGCCGCCTATCCTTTGTATGGCGCAGTGGTTCTGGAACCGGATATTTCGTTGGCTGATGCATTGGCGCAAAAAGACGGCATGAACGGTGCGGTGATGCAGCAAATCCTGATTGACCGGCTTGGCTTGACGATTGGCGATCAATTCCGGCTGGGCGAGCAGGTGTTCCGGCTGACGGCTGCCCTGAAACGTGAACCTGACAATGCTGGCAGCGGCTTTGGCCTAGGCCCCCGCACCATTGTTACGACCGAGGCACTGGAGCAATCCGGCCTGATCCAGCCCGGATCATTGTTCGAGGTGCATTACCGTATGTTGCTGGCGCAAGATGCCAACCTTGATCAGTTGAAATTCCAAGCCGAAGATATGTTCAGCACCCGTGGCCTGCGCTGGCGTGACAGCCGCAATGGCGCCCCGGGCATCCAGTTGTTCGTTGAACGTATCGCGTCATTTCTGGTTATTGTCGGCCTTGCCGGTCTTGCCATTGGCGGGGTCGGGGTTTCGGCGGCTGTGCGCTCGTATCTGGGGGGCAAAACCGCCACTATTGCCATGCTGAAAACGCTGGGCGCTGATGGGCGCACCATTTTCCAAGTCTACATGATCCAGATCGGAGCGCTGACCCTTTTGGGCGTTGGTTTAGGGGTCGCCATTGGCGCGTTGGTGCCGCTTGCCTTTGCCCCGCTGATCACCGCAGCGCTGCCAATCCCTGCCGATTTCACCCTGCATTTCGAGCCACTGTTCCAAGCGGCGGTCTACGGGTTTCTGACGGCGATCCTGTTCACCCTGTGGCCCTTGGCCAAAGCCCGCGATGTCCGCGCGGCAACCCTGTTTCGGGACGCCGCAGGACGCATCAGCGCATGGCCCCGCCCCCGATACATTGTGATGACAGGGTTGGTGCTTGCCACACTGATCGGCGTCATCATCCTGTTCTCCGAAATCCCCAAACTTGCGCTTTGGGCCACAGGCGGGATTATTGCCGCCCTGTTATTGCTGATGCTGGCCGCTATGAGTCTGCGCAAAATTGCTGGCTGGATAGCACGCTCCAAATGGGTGCGCGGGAAACCGGTACTACGTCTTGCCCTTGGTGCGATTGGCGGACCGGGCAGCGAAGCCGTGCCCGTGGTGTTGTCGCTGGGTCTTGGCCTGACAGTGTTGGCTGCAATTGGCCAGATCGACACCAACTTGCGTAACGCTATTGCTCGCGACCTGCCTGCCGTGGCCCCTGCCTATTTCTTTATCGACATCCAAAAGGATCAACTGGATCCGTTCTTGACCCTTGCGCGATCCGACCCCGGCGTGACCCAAGTCGACACCGCCCCGATGCTGCGCGGCGTGATCACCCGCATCAACGACGTTCCCGCAAGCGAGGTTGCAGGCGATCATTGGGTGATCCGTGGCGATCGCGGCATCACCTATGCGCAAGATCCGCCGAAAAACTCCCATGTGACGCAGGGCGAATGGTGGCCCGCCGATTACACCGGCCCGCCCCTGATCAGTTTTGCCGAAGAAGAAGCGGGAGAGATCGGCCTGAAAGTCGGCGACATGCTGACAGTGAATATCCTTGGCCGCGATATCACCGCCCGCATTGCCAATTTCCGTGCCGTGGATTTTTCCGACGCCAGCATCAATTTTGTCGTTACGATGAATCCGGCCGCACTGGCCGGTGCGCCGCATTCGTCAATCGCCACTGTTTATGCGTCCGAGCAGGCCGAGGCCGGATTGCTGCGCGCCCTGATGCAACAATTCCCCAACATCACGGCCATCCGTGTGCGTGACGCCATCGCGCGGGTCTCAAAGGCGTTAAACGGGATCGCTGCGGCCACATCCTATGCCGCTGGCATCACATTGCTAACCGGATTTGTTGTGCTGATCGGGGCCGCCGCCGCAGGCGAGCAGGGCCGGACCTATGAGGCCGCGGTGTTGAAAACCGTCGGCGCATCGCGTCGGCGTATCCTAACCAGTTTTATGTTGCGCGCCGCTATTCTGGGGGCCGCCGCCGGGGTGGTAGCCTTGTTTGTAGGGGCAATGGCGGCGTGGGGCGTGGTTACCTTTGTGATGAGCACAAGTTACCAGTTTGATGTGATCTCGGCGCTGACAATCATCGCAGGCGGGGCAGGTGCTACGCTGTTGTCAGGCTTGGCCTTTGCCTGGCGCCCACTTGCAGCGCGCCCCGCGCGTGTGTTGCGAATGCAGGAGTAACTGTCCGGACAGTCAGCGGGTCAGCGACAGGAATAGTTTTGGCAGCTTTTCCGGCAGGCTTTCGACCCGATCGATGACAGCAAAATTATTACGGCCAAAGATATCGGCGATGTAATCATCGGCCTTTGGATCAAGGCTGATGCAATAGGTCGTCACCCCTTTGCTGGCCAGTTCACCCACCGCCAGATGGGTATCATCCATCAAATATTTCGGGTCCTGCACATCAATATCATGAGGCTCGCCATCGGTCAGCACCAGCAGCAGCTTTTTCTCCTCGGACCGATGCGCCAGATATTCGCCCGCATGGCGCAAGGCAGCCCCCATACGCGTAGAATTACCCGCTTTCATCGCCCCCAAACGCGCCTTTGGCTCTGCTCCCCAAGCCTCGCCAAAGCCTTTGAAATGGGAATAGCGCACCTCAAATCGGGTGTTGGAAGAAAATCCGGCAATGGCAAACGGGTCCCCCAGAGCATCGACCGCGGTGGCCAAAAGAGCGGTGGCCTCCTGACTCAGTTGCAGAATACTGGCATCGGCGCCCTCAACCGTATCGTTGATAGATTCTGAAAGGTCGAGCAACAGAAGCACCGCAATATCTCGCCCGTCTTTGACGTGGCTTTGGTGGATACGGGTGTCGGGCGTGGTGCCAATGCGAAAATCAATCGCGGCGCGAATGGCCACATCAATATCCAGATCATCGCCCTCTTCCTGATAACGAATGCGCTTGCGTTGTTGCGGCTTTAGCAGGTCAACAATTTGTTTGAGCTGCGCGATGAGCCGCTGGTGTTTGGCCAACAATCCGTCAATCAGGCCCGCATCACCCTGTGGCTGGATCGCCTCGTAAACCGTGGCCCAGTCAGGGCGGTAATTCTGGATTTGATAGTCCCATTCGGGGTAATGGCGCGGCGGCAACAGCCCATCATCGAGTTTCTGCACATCGCGATCAGCGGTGTTGTGATCCGAGTGAAACTCGTCATCATTGTCGGGCTCTTCAAGGAAAATCCACAGATAGCGGTTGTCATCGCGATAGCTGACTTCAGTATCCTCAAACCAGACTTTTGGCTGGCGGAAACTATGCTCGTGGTTGTCCCGCAGCCAGTGAATACCCAGCTCGATACTGATTTTCGCGTCATGCGGATTCTCGGCGAAAGCCTTGCGGAATTTCTCCACCGCCTCGAGCAGCGCCGGGTCACTATAGCGGTGATCTGGGTTGAGCAGCGCATAGGACAGCATCGTCAATTTGTGCCGGATACAAGACCAGCCCTCGGGGCAGGTGCCGGGCTTGGGGACGGGGTGTAACGACAGCCAAAGCATACGCAAACCGGGCAGTTTGCGCATCGCCAGATGCTCAATCCGCGCATCCTCGAACATCTCGATGCAGATATGCTGAAACACGCTAAAATTATCGGCCAGATACGGTTCTGACCACATTTTATGCGCCATCATATGGGCGATCATCGCGCGGTAACGGTTAATGCCTGATACACCGTTCCAGTCCTCGTAAACATCGGGAATGTGCAGCCCTTGGCGGTCCAGATGCGGGTCTGGTTTGCGTTCAGTGTCAAAGGCTTCGGAATAGGGGCGGTATTCGGCGTCCTCGTCCCAAAACGCACGAGCAAACAGGTGCAACTGGCGCTCGTGATCCATGAACAGGGTGCCGTTGCGCTCCTTTACCAGCATCGCCTTGGCGTCGGCGCTTTGTAGGCTGAAATAATCCGGCAAGCGGTGCGGATGATCGCTGTAAACACGGATGCCGTAGGTGATCCAGTTGGCAACACCGGCCATCGACAACTGGCCAAACAGATAGGGGGCGCGTTCAACCAGTTCTGTGGTGCCTTCTTTGGCATTGAGCACCATTTCCCTGACCAGTTTCAACCAGCCGCGCAGGGATTCCGCACTGTTCAGGCGCCGTGCAATCGCGGGCAATGTAGCCAGAAACGGCGCATAGGTGCCGCGCACCGCATATTCCGATAAAAACGCAGTGGTGGCCGCAATTTCGGGGATGATTTCGGGCTCGGAGTGGCGCACAACCTCGGGGATTTCGTCAAGAAAGATCAGCACCAGTTCGGTGCCGCGCCCCAGCGCCGCCACACGATCCGCCCCCGCTAGCCACGCCTTTAGCCCATCATCATCCAGCACGCCTTGCGCGTTATGCAGGGCGTCCTCGAATATGTCGTCGATGCGCGCAACAGTGCTGTTCAAACGGTCGCGCCAAATCTGGGTTTCAGGTGTCATGCCAGCCCTTTCGCTGGTTTAGGCGTTAGCCCAGAACCAGTTCAACTGCTGCATCCAGCGTGGCGCGAATGTCAGCGTCATCGGTCAGCGGGCGCACCATGGCCATTTTGCAGGCTTCAACAGGTTCAACGCCTTTGCCAATCAGCATGGCCGCGTAAACCATCAGGCGGGTGGAGATACCCTCGTCAATGCCGTGGCCCTTCAGGTTGCGGGCACGGTGCGCAATGTCGACCAGCTTGCTAGCCAATGCCGCGTCAACACCGCCCTCACGTGCAACGATAGTGGCCTCGATCGCCTCGTCCGGATAATCAAAATCAAGCGCTGTAAAGCGTTGTTTGGTGGACTGCTTGAGGTCCTTCATCAGGCTTTGGTAGCCCGGATTATAGGAGATCACCAATTGGAAATCCGCATGTGCCTCAAGCAACTCGCCCTTTTTATCCAACGGTAGAACGCGGCGGTGATCGGTCAGCGGGTGGATCACCACGGTGGTGTCCTGACGGGCCTCAACGATCTCGTCAAGATAGCAAATCGCGCCGATCCGCGCTGCCACAGTCAGCGGGCCATCCTGCCAGCGGGTGCCGTTTTCATCCAGCAAAAACCGCCCCACCAGATCGGCCGCCGTCATGTCCTCGTTACAGGCCACGGTGATCAGCGGCTTTTGCAGTTTCCACGCCATATATTCGATGAAACGGGATTTACCACAGCCGGTCGGGCCTTTGACCATCACTGGCAAACGACACTCATAAGCGGTTTTATAGAGCGCGATTTCGTTGGCACTGGCCTGATAAAAAGGCTCGCTTGTGATGCGGAACTGATCGGTGTCGCTCATTATATCACCCTTTTGATACTGTGCTCTTTACGAAAGAAATGCGCCATGCCGCAACTCTTTGATAATGAAGCCCCTACCCCGCCATAAGGACGGGATAGGGAAAGGAAGTGCTTACTTGTGCACGCCCAGTTTTTCACGCCAACCCGGATAGATAGCATCCGCATCTGACGAGAACGATTCAAACGCGCCGCGCATTTCTTTATGCTCTTTGGCGAATTCTACCAGATCGATGCCGTCCTGCCATGCTTCATAGGCCTGACGCAACGATTTTGCACCATCTGCAATACCATCCTTGTGGCCCAATGCACCGCCGCCAGACGTCTGGATCACGTTACAGTGGCCAAGGTTTTCAAAGAAACCAGGCAAACGCAGCGCGTTCATACCGCCGGAAATGATAGGCGTGGTTGGTTTCATGCCTTCCCACGGCTGGGTGTAATGTGTGCCCTTGGAAACATCGTCAATCAAACAATCGGCCAAAACGGTGTCGCTGTTATAACCTTCCATTTTACCAAAACCCATAGTGCCGGTGTGGATGCCGGAAGACCCAGACATACGCGCCCATTTCATGTGGGCCAAAGCGGTGTAGCCACGGTTGGATTCTTCGCCTGTGACCATGCCGTGACCAGCACGGTGATAGTGAATGAACTGGTTGCCAAAGTGACGACGCGCCGTTGTGACCATGCCGCAACCACCGACAAAACCGTCAACCAGCAGGGCAACGTTTTCAGCCAGAAAGCCGAACTGTTCCAACACATATTCGCCACGGGCAATCATTTCATTGGGATCATCTGCGGTGATGTTGGCCGAGAACAATTTGGCTTGGCCGGTTTCGTCCATCGCACGTTTCATTGAATCCACGATCAACGGAATGGATTCTTTCATCGGGGCGTAAACCTGATTGCCCTGTGGTTCATCATTCTTGATAAAATCACCGCCCAGCCAGAACTGGTAGCAGGCTTCGGCAAACGGTTTTGGACGCAGGCCCAGTTTTGGTTTGATGATCGTGCCCACAACCATGCCGCCATTTTCCAACGGACGGCCCAGAATGCGCCACATATCCTTGATGCCTTTGTTGGGGCCATCAAACAGGCGCAAGAAATTCGGCGGCACAAAAAAGTCGAGCAATTTGGCGTATTCAACATCGCCCATTGCTTGGTTATTACCAATCATACAGGTCATCAACGACACGACCATGGCGCGGCCATCGGTGATGTTGCGGTCAAACAGATCGATCGGGAAAGCGATTTTCATCAGCTCTTTTTCTTCGTCGATTTCGTAACAGATCGCGTCCAGACCCATGGCAAAATCATCCGTAGTGGATGTCGCCACATTGGTGCCGGTCGAACTTTCGGCGCAAAAGTGCGCAGCAGTGCCGATGTAATCAAAGAACCCTGCGGCCGGTTTCATTTTATAGGCAGCAAGAACGTGTTTGCCCGCAGCAATCAGGTCCGCTTCTTTCAGGGTCAGGTCGCTGTAACGACTGGTTTGGTCTAGCATGATATCCTCCTCGTTTGGTCAATCTCTGTGCGGTATTCCCGCATGGTAGACTTGGTAAACGATTCGGAATATAAATAATAATCGATTGTTTCTACTGAAGGTATAGATAATTATCTATGACTGATCTGCCCCCCTCCCTGATCCTGCCCAATGTGTCTTTGCGCCAGTTGCAAATATTTGAAACCGTAGTGCGGCTGGATGGTTTCACCCGCGCCGCCGAGGCCCTGAACCTGAGCCAGCCAACGGTGTCCATGCAAGTGGACAAGCTGAGCAAAACGCTCGGTTTGCCGTTGATGGAGCAAGTGGGGCGCAAGATGCATATGACCACGGCGGGTCGCGAGGTCTATTCGCTGACGCAGGATATTCTGGTGCGGGTTGGCGCGCTGGGTGATCTGGCGGATGAATTGCAGGGCGTGGTCAAGGGCGAGTTGCGCATCGCGGTGATCACCACGGCGGCCTATTTCATGCCGCATCTGCTGGGCGCTTTTGTGGAAACCCACCCGCAAGTGCAACCGCGCCTGACCATCACCAATCGGGCCGAAGTGCTGGAACGGCTACGTTCCAATCAGGATGATCTACTGATTATGGGGCAGGTTCCCGACGAAATTGCGGTCAAAGCCTATCCGTTCATCGACAATGAAATGGTGGTGGTCGCCGCCCCTGATCATCCGTTGGTGGGGCAGCCCAATGTGTCGCTCAAACAAATCAGCCAAGCGCGATTTTTAGAGCGTGAACCGGGGTCCGGCACCCGCAAGGCTGTCGAGCGGATGTTTGCTGAACAGGATCTGGCGATCACACCCTATATGGAACTGGGCAATGCCGAAGCGATCAAACAGGGGGTGATGGCGGGACTGGGTATTTCGGTATTGTCACGGCGCAATCTGGGGCTTGAGTTAAGTAACCGCCATATTGTTGTGCTCGACGTGGTTGGCTTTCCGTTGATCCGCCGCTGGTATGCGGTGCATCTGCGTGGCAAGAAGCTCTCGCTTGCGGCGCGCAGTTTTCTGGCCAGCCTGCTGGACGATAGCAATGCTATTCTGGAATCAGGCTGAACCGCCAGCCGCTTGCGTGTTTCGACGGCTTTGCATTGTAACCCAACGCGTTAGGAAGTTTGTTTAAAATAGCTTCGCTTCCAGAAAATAACTGCAAGAAAGATGAGGGCCGCAATGGTTGGCCCCAGAATTTGTGGTAGCCCCAATTCGGCGCTCACAGTAAAAAGAGCAACCGTGTTATTGAGAATGAAGAAACCAATATACGCGAAGGCCCATTTTGGGCCCCACGATTTTCTGGTCCAGAGCGCGAACAGAAATATCTGTGGGCCCAAGAATGTTCAGCAGAAGCACAATAAGTGCCGCAGACATTCCAAACACAAAGTTGCCAAAGAGCGGCAGTCCGTTTTCCATTAAATTCGGAAGGTTCATCACCGCCCCGACAAGCCAGAGGATAAATACAACAAACAGTATTTTGAGTGGCAGCGGGATCGGCTTCCAGCCAGTGTTGGTTGCTGCGGTGTTTTCCATTGCTTCGCTCATCCTGCTTTCAACTCCGCTAGAACATCATCAATGATAGCGTAAGGCCGACGCAGACGCCGCGATTGCATGGTACGAGGCGGAAATTGACCGCGTTGATGCTGAGAACCTTGATGCATCGCAAATGCCCCAAGGATCTGTTAACTGAGTGAAATGGACATTGGCTGCACTGCTGAAAACCGGCACCTGAAATTTGTGGCCCATTGGAACGCCGAGCAAATTATTCAGACTTTAGTGCATCAACAAAAAGGCGCGTGACCGGTAAATCCATGGTCGACGCAGATGCTACAAGTTTGATTGGCCATATCCGCTGGGCGAGGACGAGGCTGGGGCAGACAATGCGTTGCACAAGCGTGCAGACGAATTGCGTGCCGAAGGACGCACGCCTTATGTGATCCATCTTGGCATTGATCACCCCCCGCTTGGGGCATTGGGATATGTTGTTGGTGCAGAGGAGCTGCATCGGAAAATCAGTGATTTCGACGTGGCTGTGGTGCCATCGGGCAGCGGGGCGGTAATCATCCCATTTTTAACGGGGTGCGGTCGTAGAACTTACGCGGCCATTCTCAGTTTCTGGGCGGGTGTTATGCCGCCGATGCCCATATTCGGGCGGTCATTGTTGTAAGTCCATAGCCATT
>Ga0190303_1001134_pt1 | contig 10753 bp, 9 predicted proteins | sample 48700701_MG_FD_161672 | JGI IMG/M metagenome (GOLD analysis project Ga0190303, IMG submission 161672) | Hydrothermal vent sediment bacterial communities from Southern Trench, Guaymas Basin, Mexico - 4870-07-0-1_MG | ecosystem: Environmental > Aquatic > Marine > Hydrothermal vents > Sediment ...
AAGGAATCGGATATACTAAGAAAGCTCTAAAATTGGCAAAGAAAAATAATTATAAATATGGCATAATACAATCGTTGAACATTCTTGCATTCGGTTATATTTACAAAAAAAGAATTGATAAAGCAAGTAGCATCGCTAATTCCGCATTCAAGATTGCATCCGCTAATAAAGATACGAGTGTCTACAAGGATGCTTTTTTTAATAGGTTACTTATCGAAATATTAGTTAACAATTATGAAATGGCAAAGAATATACTGAATATGACTACGGAAGAAGAATTTAAAGAATACGATGATTCTTTGACTTACCTGGTATATAAAAATTTAGTTCTATACAAATTGGGTGATATTTCAGAGAAAGAGATTAAGTTTGAAAAGAATTTTAATGGTGGTTTAAGTAAGACGGATCCGGAGTATTTTATTTATAGATGGCTCAAAGCCATCAAAAAGGGCAGCATTTACACATTAGAGGATTATCAAAATGAAATTTCAAAAACGGTGGAAATTAATCCATATCCTTTTAATGAAGTGATAACAATTAACGAATTACTTTGGAAAAATTGTCTGAAAGATAAAAGAGAGTCAACCAAAAATAAATATAAGAAAATCCGTTTATACATTATGCAAGATGAAAACCTCTCTATTGAATCAAATGGGGAGTTGCGAGTGATAAAATTTAGTTCAAGAATAGCAAAAGATCTATTTTTATATTTTGTTTTCAATAAAAACGAGGTGATTGCAAGAGATAAAATCATAGACGATTTTTGGGGAGATAAGGATTACAATCTGGCAGGCCATTTGTTAAGGGATTATATTTACATGATTAAAAAAGCTTTTGGTGAAAAAGTTATTCAATACAAAAATAAAGGGTATTTGCTCTCGGAATCGATAAACTGGGAAATAGACTATTACAGAGCGAAAGAGTGTTTACATAAGGGGGAAATACTCAAAGATAGAAAGGAGAGCCTGAAAGCTATTGATGCTATTAAAAAAGGCTTGAGTATGTTCAAGCATATTCCATTGAAAAACAGTTATTACAATTGGAGCATGATTATAAGAAATGAAATAGAGGAACTTATTTTTAGGAACAATATTTATCTTACCGATATATATATCAATATTGGGGAATATTCGGAAGCTGAGAAAATTCTTTATAACATGAAAAAATTATATCCATTGGAAGAGGTCGTATATCAATGGCTTATGAAACTATATTATAAAGAGGGGAGAAAAGATAGATTAAATAAAGTTTATAACGAATTGGAGGAGACTTATAAAAGGGAATTGGACTTGCTTCCTACGGAAAAGAGTAAAATGCTTTATATAAAACTATCTAGCAATATATAATTGATCTCATCAAATATATTTCAAATATTGTACCTGAATATCACGATAAAATGATTTGAAAAGGTATGACATTTTTCATGTTTTACCTTAATTCTATTGACATAAGAGGCAAATTTTAGTAGTATACAACTATGAAAAAACTAGTAATACCTCTGTTAATTGTTCTTCTTTTATCATCGTGTAAAATAAGGCCAGGGAAAGAAGTTGTATATCCTTCTTCTTTCAAAAAGAGTATTGCATCGGTTAGACATGACATTGAAACAAAAAGATATCAAAAGGCTTTGAAACAATTGAGCAATCTGAGAAGAGAATTTCCCGAATCAAAATATGTCGAACAAATCATGTATTATACTGCAATTATTGAGTATAAAAAAGGGAGATATGAAAGATCGAAAGCCGTTCTTGATTCAATTAAAAATGCCGCCATTTTCGGAGATGAATATTATTTCATAAGAGGTGAAAATCTTTATAATCTGAAGAAATGGGAAAAGGCATTTGAGATGTACATCAATATTACTTCGAGCAAATATTACCGAAGAATAGCGTACGATAGAATCGATACTCTTTTGAAAAAATCCGACAATATTACTTTTATGGAGATTGTAAAGCGATATAAAAACATCAATCAATACAGAGATAAGGAATATTACATAATTATAAAGAGATTATACGATCTTAAAGAAAAGGATTTGAAGAATTATTATATTCGATTAATGGAAAAGAAATTTCCTGAATCAAATTATATAAGTATGATTGAAAGTTTCAAGACAGTAAAAGTAGAAAACAAAACGGAAATTGAGATGATTTTACCTCTCTCTGGTATATCAACGACAATAGGACAGGATTTTCTTTCAGGTTTCAAACTGGCAACAAATTATAATGAATTAAATATTAGGATAATTGACAGTCACGGTGATCCCATAGAGATGATCAAAGGGATGAAGAATACAATTAATCGTAACGGAAGCAGGATTGTCATAGGTCCGTTGTACACATTCAATAGCATTGTGGCATCGGTTTATTGTAATGATAGGGAAATACCCATTATTCTACCGATGAACGAAGATATACGAATTAGGGGAATAGGAGATAATGTTTATCAATTCGGAAAAGCGAACAAGGAAGAAGCGGAAACGCTTGTGGAATATCTTAAAAACAATGGAAAAATGAGGGCGGCTATTTTTTATATGAATAATCCGAAGGGGAGACAGGAAGAAAGTACTTTTGAAGAGATATTTAAATCCGCAGGTGGGAATATTATCAGTAAAGAATTCTTTTCCCCCAATGAAAATGATTACTCCACTCAAATGGAAAGCCTTAAAGTGGCTTATGATAGTATAGGTTACGATGTGATATTTGTTAACGGCTCTCCCGATAATTTGATTATGGCGGCGACTCAATTGAAATATTATGAAATAAACGCTCGTATAATCGGGCTCAGGGGTTGGGATGAAGATAAAGTTATTCGACTCGGAGGGACCTATGTTGATAGTGTTATTTATGCAAAAGCGAATTGGGAAGGCAAAGATATATTCAAAAAAAATGTCACCATAGAGTACAGGAGAAAGTACCACTATTCACCTACCATAGCTTCTTACTACGGTTACGATACGGGATTATTGATTAATAGAATATTCAAGCAAAAGGGAAATATGAAAGAGATATTAAGCGGTTTGAGCGGATTTTGGGGGACAACAGGGTATATTTCCATAAACAACAACTCGAAATCTCCGGGAGTCGAGCTTTATATGATTTTAAATAATAGAATAATGCGATTAAAAAGGAGTGATAATGGAAAAGGTAATTAACAAGAAAAAAAATAAAATAAAATCCGGAATCAAAACAAAGGTATCGAGATATTCCATAAAATTTACAAAGAAAAATTATTATACATTTGCAGGCGGACTTCTTTCCATACTGCTGGGGTATATATTATTGGCAAACGGTTCCATTGTAGCAGCACCTTTACTGCTGATTCTCGGTTATATTGTCATTATTCCCGTATCAATTTTTATTAAGTAAGAGTGGAAACATGGATAAGTTATTTCCTCTCTCATTATCGTTTGATGATGTTCTTTTAGTGCCGAGAAAATCGACCATACTACCAAAAGATGTTTCTATTGGGACATATTTTACAAGAAACATCAAATTAAATATTCCCATACTTTCAGCAGCAATGGATACGGTGACGGAATCCAGTATGGCAATAGCCATGGCGAGAGAAGGAGGAATTGGTATTATACATAAAAATATGACAATTGAGAGACAAGCAGCTGAAATAGACAGAGTAAAACGGTCGGAAAGCGGTATGATAACAAAGCCGGTTACATTGAGACCCGAGAACAGATTATCAGATGCCATTGAATTGATGCGGAAGTATGATATTTCCGGTATTCCTATAACGGATGATAAGATGATAATTCGTGGTATAATCACAAAAAGAGATATCATCTTCGTTGAGAATGTAAATGACCCGATTAAAAAACATATGACCCCAAGGGAAAAATTAATAGTTGTTAAAGAGAATACTAGTCTGGAAGGGGCAAAGAAGATTTTACAGAAGCATAAAATAGAGAAGTTACCGATAGTGGATAAGAATGATCACCTTCGGGGACTAATAACAATTAAGGATATTATAAAAAAAGAGATGTATCCTAATGCTGCAAAGGATAGTTTCGGCAGGTTGTTGGTCGGTGCGGCACTCGGAGTTACCGAAGACGCTATTGAAAGAGCCGAAGAAATCGCAAAAATGGGTGTGGATTGCTTTGTTGTAGATACTGCACACGGTCATTCAAGCGGTGTTATAAGAATAATTAAACGACTTAGAAAGAGGTTTGATAAAACGGATATAATCGTTGGTAACATAGCCACACCCGAAGCTGTGAAAGATTTGGTAAAATTAGATATAGATGCGGTTAAAGTCGGTATCGGTCCGGGCTCTATTTGTACAACGAGGGTTGTAGCCGGTGTAGGTGTTGCCCAGTTCTCAGCCGTATATGAATGTGCAAAAGAGGCGAAAAAGCACAATATACCTGTTATTGCAGACGGAGGTATAAAATATTCAGGCGATATAGTTAAAGCTCTTGCAGCGGGCGCTGATAGTGTTATGATAGGTAGTTTGTTAGCCGGTACGGATGAAAGCCCGGGGAACACGGAAATTCACGAGGGGAGAAAATTTAAAGTCTATCGTGGAATGGGTTCGATTGATGCGATGAAGGCAGGTAGCAGCGACCGCTATTTCCAGCAAGATGTGAGTAAATTTGTCCCCGAAGGGGTTGTTGGTAAAGTGCCATACAGCGGTACGGTTAAAGAGGTGATTTACCAACTTACCGGCGGAATCAGATCGGGCATGGGATATATAGGGAGTAAAAATATAAAGATATTGCAAAAGAATGCAAAATTTGTAAGAATTACATCGGCGGGTCTCAGAGAAAGCCACCCGCACGATATTGTTATGACGAAGGAGCCACCGAATTATGAACCACCAAGATAAAATACGTTCAACGACGGTTTTAGCCGTAAGAAAAGGGAATAAAGTTGCTTTTGCCGGAGATGGGCAGGTCACTCTGGAACATACTATTTTGAAGGGGAATGCAGTGAAGGTAAGAAGAATGTATGGTGGCAAGATCCTTTCGGGGTTTGCCGGAGGAACAGCAGATGCATTGACTCTATTTGAAAGACTGGAAAAAAAACTAACCGAACATGGTGGAAATTTGAGAAGAGCCGCAGTAGAACTCTCCAAAGAGTGGCGAATGGATAAAGTGTTGAGGCGATTAGAGGCAATCTTATTGGTTGCAGATAAAAATGAAACATTGCTTATTTCCGGTAACGGTGATGTAATCGAACCTGAAGGAGACATTATTGCAATAGGTTCGGGAGGTCCTTATGCTCAAGCTGCCGCTCAGGCTTTGATGAAGCATACGGATATGTCTGCGGAAGAAATTGCTTTGGAATCGTTGAAAATCGCTTCGTCCATCTGTATATATACAAATGAAAATATAAAAATTGAAGTATTGGAGTATTAATGTTAACACCGAAAGAAATTGTAAAAGAATTGGATAAGTACATAATTGGTCAAAATGATGCAAAGAGAGCTGTAGCAATTGCCCTGAGAAACAGGTGGAGACGTATGCAAGTCGAGTCACCTCTCAGAGAAGAAATAATACCTAACAATATAATTTTAATAGGGCCAACAGGTGTTGGAAAGACGGAAATAGCAAGGAGATTGGCAAAATTATCAAAAGCCCCCTTTGTAAAAGTGGAAGCCTCGCGTTTTACGGAGGTAGGATATGTAGGAAAAGATGTGGAATCCATGATAAGGGATCTGATGGAAATAGGCATAAATATGCTTAAAGACGAATATGCAGAGAGCAATAAAGACCTTATTGATCACTATGTTGAGGAGAGGTTACTCGATGCATTTTATCCTAAACCGAAGGGAATGGACGAGGAAGATTATAAAAGGACGAGGGAATTCTTCAGAGAACAATTGAGAGAAGGCATCATGGAAGACAAGGATATAGAGATAGAGCATAAGAGGAATATCAGACCGACGATGAAGATGTTTACCAGTGCCGGTGTGGAGGAGATGGACTTTGCCTTACAGGATCTTTTTAACAACATAGTTAATCCATCCGATAAGAAGAAATCGAAAATGAAGGTTAAAGAGGCGAGGAAAATCATAAAGGCGGAAGAAGAGCAAAAAGTCGTTAATATGGACAAAATTATAACTGACGCCAGAGAGAGAGTTGAAGAAAGAGGTATAGTTTTTATTGATGAAATAGATAAAATCGTAGGTAGTGGTTCTCAGCACGGTCCGGATGTGTCAAGAGGCGGTGTTCAAAGAGATCTTCTTCCCATAGTTGAAGGGACTAATGTAATGACTAAGTATGGTATTGTAAAGACGCACCATATACTGTTTATTGCGGCGGGAGCTTTTCAAGGAGTAAAACCCACCGATTTAATTCCCGAATTGCAAGGGAGATTTCCCATTCGTGTTGAACTTAAAAGCCTTGACACGGAAGATTTTAAGCAGATTCTTACAAAACCGAAAAATGCCCTTATAAAGCAATATTCCGCAATGTTACATGTAGATGGAATTAATGTCGATTTTGAAAAAAGCGGTATTGAAAGAATTGCTTATTATGCTTCCAAATTGAACAGTACTACTGAAAATATCGGTGCTCGAAGGTTACAAACTGTCCTGTCATATATACTCGATGAGATAATGTTCGAAGTCCCCGGGGAAAAAGGGAAAAATATTAAAATTGATGGCTCCTATGTCGATTCCAAAGTGGAAGAACTCGTAGAGAGCGATGATTTGAAAAAATATATAATATGAAGTATAAAACCGTAAAGTTGAAATCCAAAAACAAGACAAAAATAATTAAAGAACTCGTTACCGCATCAAGCATAAAAAAAGAATATAAGGGCAATGTGATAAATGATATAATAGCATTCGAAAAACGATTCAACAAATCGTTATGGGATGATTATGTTATATTCAGATATATTTCCGATAAGATCAAGGAAAGTGAGGTGATTTTCGGTTTTTCCGAGGAAGGGGTTAAGTATAACTATTATGATGACGAATTAAAACACATATTTCTATTGATTTTGGTGGGGAATGATTGCAAAGAAGTTGTAGAACTGATAACATTTTATAAGAAATTATTGTCCGATGAGGAAGTAATAAATTATATAATCGAGAATAAAGGAGAAAATATTTTTGAAGATAGATTTTTATTCAAACCTGAAGAGATTAAGAAGTAGAAGCTTAATTCCCGCTTATACATGGTTAATAGTGATATTTGTCGTTTCTTCGATTCCGCATTTAAGGGTCAGTTTTAATAGAATTTTATCGATGGATAAAATAGCACATTTTTCCGAGTATTTTATTTTCGGATTAATGTTTAAGCATGGTTTGTATAAAAACGATGAAAGTAGAATGCGAAATATAATTATGGTAATGGTTGTTACCGCATTATTTGCTACCCTTGATGAAATTCACCAATTGATCGTACCGGGAAGAACGGCTTCAGCATATGATTTTATAGCGGATTTTCTGGGCGGTGGAGTTTTTAGTCAGATATACGAAATAGGAGTGAGAAATAAAAAATGGTTATAAGAGCAATTAAAGGGACAAGGGATGTTTTTGGAGTAGAAATAAGGAAATGGAATATTGTAGAAAATAGAATTCTCGAATTTATGAGAAAATATAATTACGAAGAGATAAGAACTCCTACATTCGAACAAACACAACTCTATTTGAGAGGGATAGGCGATGAAACTGACATAGTAAACAAAGAGATGTATACTTTTATCGATAAAGGTGGCAGAAGTATAACGCTTAGACCGGAAGGAACAGCGGGTGTTGTAAGAGCATACATAGAGAACAAAATGTATGCCGATAAAACGGTTAAGAAGCTGTTTTATATGGGAAGTATGTTCCGTCAGGAAAGACCTCAAAAGGGGAGATACAGGGAGTTCAGGCAATTCGGTATAGAAAATATTGGAACGGAAGAAGCGCTTGCAGATGCGGAAGTTATTGCCTTTGCATATAATTTATACAAGGCTCTCGGATTGAAATCGGTTAAAATTGAGATTAACAGCATTGGTTGTCAAGAATGTAGAAAAAAATATTTAAAGGCATTGAAGAATTTTTTAAAACCTCATTATAATGAACTGTGTGAAAATTGCCAGAGAAGATTTGAAACCAATACACTGAGGGTTTTGGATTGCAAGAATCCAAAATGTAAAAAAGTGACGGAAGGAGCCCCGTCGACAATAGATTATCTTTGTGACGGCTGCAAAAGACATTTTAAAGCGGTTTTACATTATCTCGATATACAAGATATACCGTATGTTGTGAATAATAGATTAGTAAGAGGCCTTGATTATTATACCCGAACGGTTTTCGAAGTAACTACCGATATGTTAGGTAGTCAAAATGCTATTGCAGCAGGTGGCAGGTATGATTATTTGATAGGTATGTTTCACTCTGAAGAAATCCCGGCAGTCGGTTTTGCAGGAGGTATGGACAGACTTATTCTTCTCATGGATGAAGAGGGGCTGTTTGATGATATGGAGGGATATAAACCCGATGTATTTGTGGTGGCTGTAAATGACGATGTGAGAGATGAAGTCGTGAAAATTAGCGGATTGTTGAGGGAGCAAGGATTCTCCGTTGAGACGGATTTGGCGATGAAAAGCCTTAAATCACAACTCAGAAGAGCGGGGAAATTGAATGTCAAAAATGTTTTAATAGTTGGACCTGATGAGATTGCCAAAAGGGTGGTGCTTTATAAAAATATGGAAAAACACTCTCAAAAAGAGATCGATATTGAAGAATTGAAGAATTTTAAAAGGATAGTGGAGTAAGTATGTATGAGACAAAGTTAAGGACACATACATGTGGTGAATTAAATGGCAAAAATGACGGTTTGAATGTTATTCTTGCCGGTTGGGTGAAAAAGAAAAGAGATCACGGAGAGATAGTATTTATAGATTTAAGGGATAGATACGGTGTTACTCAGGTGATAATCGAAGAGGGAAGAGGAGATTTAAAAGAGCAGGTAAAAAATGTAAGGGGAGAGTTTGTTGTACGCGTATTTGGAATTGTAAGGAAAAGACCGTCTAATATGGTCAATAAGGATATAAAAACAGGAGAAATCGAAGTTGTGGCTAATAAAATCGAAATACTCAATGAATCTGAAGTCCCTCCCTTTGAAATAAAGGATGAGCTTAGTGTGCAAGAGGAATTGAGGCTGAAATACAGATATCTCGATCTTAGAAGAGATACTCTCAAAGAGACGATTATAGCACGACATAAAACAATCCAGAGTATGAGAACATTTCTTTCGGAGAAAGGATTTCTTGAAATAGAGACTCCGGTATTAACGAGAAATACTCCCGAAGGTGCAAGGGATTATCTAGTCCCGAGTAGAAATCATATTGGTAAATTCTATAGCATGGCGCAGTCTCCTCAATTATACAAACAGCTATTGATGGTTGCCGGTTTTGATAGATATTACCAATTTGCGAGATGTTTTAGAGATGAGGATATGAGAAGTGACAGGCAACCCGAATTTACACAAATTGATATTGAAATGAGTTTTGTGGACGAGGAAGATGTTTTTAAAATTACAGAGGGATTGATGAAAAAGGTGTTCCATGATGTCATATCTTATGATCTTGAAACTCCCTTTTTGCGATTAACTTATAAAGAAGCTATGGAGAAATACGGTTCGGATAAACCTGATCTGAGATTCGGATGCCAAATAAACGATATAACCGATATGGTGAAAAACTGCGGGTTTGGAGTTTTCGAAAATTCCGATTTTACTTTTGCCTATAATACAAAGCAATTGTTGAGTAGAAAACAAATTGATGAGTATAACGATATAGCAAAAAAATACGGGCTTCCCGGATTGTTTTATCTGAAATATACGGACGAAGAATTGAAAGGCAGCATAGTTAAATATCTGAGTGAGGATGTAAAGCACAAGCTAATTGAGAAGCTAGATATAAAAAACGGTGATACATTATTTCTTGCCTCAGGAAAATGGAAAAGAACACTTGAAGCGCTCGGAGCTTGCAGAAGAAAAACAGGGAATGATTTTTATATCAAAGATAACGAAATCAAATACAAATTTCTTTGGGTTACAGAGTTCCCACTATTCGAATGGAACGAAGATGAGGAGAAATGGGAACCGTGTCATCATATTTTCACGATGCCGAGAGACGAAGATATAGAATATATAGAAAGTGATCCGGGCAGGGTTCACGGGAAACTTTACGATCTTGTATGTAACGGAGTCGAAATTTCATCGGGAAGTATAAGGGCATTCAAAAAGGAAATTCAGGAAAGGATAATGAATGTAATCGGGCTAAGCAATGAAGAGGCAGAGAAGCGATTTGGTTTTCTCATAGAAGGATTTAAGTACGGAGCACCGCCTCATGGGGGTATAGCACCCGGTCTTGACAGACTTATTATGATTATGTTGAATAGGGATAACATACGAGATGTGATTGCATTCCCAAAATCATTGCAAGCGTCGGGTATAATGGAAGATTCACCTTCGGAAGTCGATGAAAAAAGATTGACAGAGTTAGGATTAAAACTTATAAAGAAAAAGGGCTCTTAAAGAGCCCTTTTTTTATTTAAGGTTTTATAACTTTAATATCTCTGAAAACCGGAACCGATGAATATTGATTCCCTTTTTCGTCCAAAAAGTTCACAGTAAAAGATACGTATCCTTCTCCTACATTATCATTTATTCCATCGGCATCGTCAAGATCATTAGCATCTCCTTCGTCAACGATTATACTCATGGAAAGTGTATCTTGACCGCGAGCGTTCATGTTAATATAGGGAATATACGATTCGTTTTTGGAGTTTATCATGT
>Ga0190303_1001136_pt1 | contig 10749 bp, 9 predicted proteins | sample 48700701_MG_FD_161672 | JGI IMG/M metagenome (GOLD analysis project Ga0190303, IMG submission 161672) | Hydrothermal vent sediment bacterial communities from Southern Trench, Guaymas Basin, Mexico - 4870-07-0-1_MG | ecosystem: Environmental > Aquatic > Marine > Hydrothermal vents > Sediment ...
TGTTTAAGTCTAGCCTTAACTCCTACAGTATAACCCTTTTTACAGTAACTTACTGTAGCTTCCGCAATCCCACTCCAAAGTGTGCATTTAAAAAAGTCAGTTTCATATTCATTTGTTTCTCCACTTTTATAAGTTCTTTTTACTGCGATAGTTATTGTAGTTACCTTCAATCCATTATCTAAAACTGTTAATTCTGGATCACTAACTAATCTACCTACCAATATAGCTTGATTCATATTTACCCCCTTTTTAAATGGATTATATCAAAATAGGTTTTTTATTCCTAAAGAGAGTTTTTTAAATCATTTTTTTTATTAATACATTTTTTTTATTAATTTTATAAACAAAAATAAAAACAAGCAAATAAGACATGCTTGTTTATATTTTTGGTAAAATCAGTTTAAAAATTACACATTTTAAAAATCAAATTTTACATCTTCGCGCTTAGCTTCTTCAGCTTCAAAGTAAGGTTTGCGTTCCATTTTGATTTTATTAGCTACAATACTTTTTGGGAAAGTAACAATAACAGTATTAATTCTTGTGACATTTGCATTATACAATCTTCTTGCGGCTTGTAAGTGTTCTTCGGTATTAGCCACTGCTTTTTGTAATTCCATAAATACGGTATTAGCTTTTAAATCAGGATATTTTTCAACAACCACATTAATACCTTGTGCAACTTGATTTAATTCATTAAAAAACTTTTCTTTGTCTTTTAAAGTTGCGTCTTTAGGAATACCTGAACGCCATTTTACAATCTTTTCAAGTGTTTCCGCTTCATGTTTTGCATATCCTTTAGTTGTTTGTAACATTTTACTTAACATGTCAAAACGTTTTGTCAAAGCAACGTCAATTCCTGATTCTGCTTCTTGAACTTTTAGTTCTAATTGACGCAATTGGTTCATAATACCTATGTACCAAAAAATAATAACTAAAACAAGTACTAATATAATGATTCCTACTACCCCGCCTGAGTTCATTAATGTTAACATCTTTGTATCCTCCTATTTTTTAAATAAATTATTGTTTAATTTTAAAGTTACTATGAAGTCTTTGATTACATATAAATCTTCTTTAAATTCTCTAATCATTGAATCATCTATCTTTTTAAACATCTTTAATTCAAAAGTGTCTCTATTATTGTTTATAGCCACAAATAGATGTTCTCCATGAAATCTAAAACCTATTCGTCCTGGATTTCTTCTCTCTATTTTGTGGATAGCTTCCATAATATCTGGTGTTAAAATATAAAAAGCTGTAATTTCTTCTGATGAGTATGTTTTAAATTTTTTATTGAAATCAATTGATTCTAATTTAACTCTCTTTAATCCGCGACTATTAGGAGAACCACCTTCTAAAACGTAAAGAGATCCAACAAAATCTTTGTTAAAACTGAATCTAAATACTCTACCCATAAAATAAGTTACATAATAAACTCTCGTTCCATTTTTAGTGTGTTCTACATGTCTTTCCTCTAATTTAACATCAGAAGAAATAAATTCAACTCCATCTAATTCTCCACTAAGAAAATCTTCTGAATGAAAACGATCAGCTCGCTTCAAAAAATCAGTACTATAAACCACTTGTGGAGATAAACCTTCAGTTGGTTTATAATTAATTCCTGGTATTATCTCTTGAAACATTTTAGCTAAAACATCTTCTTTAAAAGTTTTCTTAATCTTGTGAAAATTAGCTGATCCAATAGCTATAAATATAAACCCTACCATGCCTATGATGATGCCAACTATAACTAAAATATTTTCCAAGTTTGAGCCAGCCAAAGCTAATAAAATACCTACAATAATCACTATAGCCCCTATTATTACCCTTGATTCCGATTGTTTTTTCAGCAAATTAAATTTGGTTAGTTTATCTTCCATATTATCTCCTAACTATTCTGAAAATTGAATAGAAGCTAATATAGCTTTTTTCCAATTAGAATATAATTTTATTCTTAGTTTTTCTTTCATATTTGGTCTATAAGTTGCGTCTACAATCCATTTTTCTTTAATTTCGCTCTTTTTCCAATATCCAGTAGCGATACCCGCAAGATAAGCAGCCCCCAAAGCTGTTGTTTCACTTATCTTTGGACGCGTTATATTGGTATTTAAAATATCACTTTGAAATTGCATTAAGAAATTATTTCGACTAGCTCCACCATCTACTTTAAGTTGTTTTAATGTAATTTCTGATTCCTCTTGCATTACGTTTAATACATCTTTAGTTTGATATGCAATTGCCTCAAGTGCACTTCTTACAATATGTCTTCTATCGCTTCCTCTAGTTAGGCCAAAAAAACTTCCTCTAACATCTTCTTTCCAATGAGGAGTTCCAAGCCCTACAAAAGCAGGCACAAAATATACTCCTAGATTCTCTTCAGCTGAATATGCTAAAGCTTCAGTTTCCGATGCATCTTTAATAATCTTAAGCCCATCTCTTAACCACTGAATCGCAGATCCAGCTACGAAAATAGAGCCTTCTAATGCATAGTATACTTTATTATCAATGCCCCAAGCAATAGTGGTTAAAAGCCCAGTGTTTGAAGTTTTAGGTTCCAATCCAGTATTCATCAATATAAAACAACCGGTTCCATAAGTATTTTTTACATCACCAGGTTCAAAACAAGTTTGTCCAAATAAAGCAGCTTGTTGATCACCAGCAATTCCCGAAATAGGTATTCTTTCACCAAATGTAGATTCACAAGTATATGCATTTATTCCTGATGAAGGAACTACCTTTGGTAAAATACTTCTTGGTATATCTAAGATATCAAGTAATTCATCATCCCATTTTAATTCAAATATGTTATAAATTAAAGTTCTCGATGCATTGGAATAATCAGTAACATGTGCAGATCCATTTGTTAATTTCCAAATCAACCAACTATCAATAGTCCCAAATCTAAGATTACCTTCTTTAGCTATTTTTCTAGCTTCACTAGAATTATCTAATATCCATTTTATTTTTGTCCCAGAGAAATAAGTGTTTATTCTTAAACCAGTTTTTTTCTTAAATATATCAGAATAACCTTTATTAATCAAATCAGCACAGATTTCACTACTTTGACTTGATTGCCATACCAAGGCATGGTATATCGGTTTTCCTGTTCTAGCATCCCAAAGAACTGTAGTTTCTCTTTGATTAGTTATTCCTATTGAATCAATATCTTTTAAAGAAAGATTAGCTTTTTCTAAAGCTTTATCTATACAATATTCTACTGATTCCCAGATTTCTTCTGCATCATGTTCAACATATCCCGGTTTGGGAAAGTACTGTTTAAATTCTTTATTAATAAAAGAAACAACTAAACCATCATGATTAAAAATAATTACTCGAGAGGAAGTTGTTCCTTGGTCAATAGCTAAAATATTTTTTTTCATACGCACCACCTTTTTCCATTATATCAAATATTGTTTTAAATTGAAACTAAAAATGATATAATCATTATATAAATATATTGGAGGAAAATATGGAAAAAATAGTTTTAAAAGATTATCAAGATAATTCAATTCATGCATACATCTATAAGCCTAAAGGTGAAATTAAAGGTATAGTCCATATAATTCACGGTGCTTCAGAGCATTTTGCTAGATATGGATTATTCTGTGAATTTTTAAATAAACACGGTTATATGGCTATTGGTTCTGATTTATTAGGACACGGTTTATCCACAAAAATATTGGATTATGTTCATTTTTCTGATAAAGACGGAGATATTTTAGCATATGAATCCGTTCTTTTAGTTAAGGAATATATTGAAGAAAAGTATCCAGATAAAGATATGATTGTATTTGGACATTCTATGGGAAGTTTTTTAGCAAGAAAATTAATTATTGATTTTCCAGATTCTTATAAAAAAGCAATTATTTCAGGCACTGCTTTTACTCCTCTAATAGTTGTAAGTATGGGGTCTTTACTTATTAAATTTATTAGAATATTCAAAGGCCCTAAATATGTTTCCAAATTAATCCAAAATATGGCGATAGATGCTAATCCTAGAAAAATGCGTAAAGATGGTATTATTACCGGAATGGATGAAGAGTGGCTAACAAGAGATAAAGAAATCCAACAATATTATCATAATTCTAAGATGTGCGGTCAACCTTTTACTATTCAAGCAAATTTAGATATGTTTAAATGGATATCTTTTGTTAATAAGAAAAGAAATATGAATGAAGGAAATAAATCAATGCCTATTTATTTAATGTCTGGAAGTAAGGATCCATTATCTAATTATGGTAAAGACATAAAAACTTTGTATGAAACAATGAAATCCTTGGGCTATCAAAATGTTAGTATGAAACTTTATCCTGATTGTCGACATGAATCTTTAAACGAATTGATTAAAGATGAGGTATATCAAGACATTTTAAAATTCATAGAAACTTAAATATAAATACATAATAAAAGAAATGCTTTTTTGAAGTATTTCTTTTATTTATTATTCTTCATATAATCTTTAATAGATAAATAATTATCATTCGCAATTATCACATGATCTAACAGTTCAATTTGAAGTAATTTCCCGGCCTCTTCAAATTTCTTAGTTACTTCAATATCGTGTTTAGATGGAGATGGATCTCCTGAAGGATGATTATGAACTAAAATCAATGAATATGCAGAGTATTTAACTGCGTATTTAAAAACTTCTCTAGGGTGAATTAAAGACTGAGTTAATCCTCCTAAATAGATTTGTTTTTTTGTAATTAAATTAGTTTTAACATCTAAAAATAGCGCAATAAGAACTTCTTGTTTAAGATCTTTTAAATCATATTTTAATAGAGAAAATACATCATTAGGTGAGGAAATTTGTATTTTTTCTTCATGGCCCGTTAATACTCTTTCCCCAAGTTCAATGGCTGCTAGTAAAGATATTGCTTTAGTTTGTCCTATTCCTCGTATTTTAGTTAATTCTTTAATTGTCATATTTTTTAGTTCAGAAATATTATTTATTTGATTTAACAAGGTTTTCGCTAGGTCTAAGGCTGATTGGTCAAGATAACCAAAATGAAATATTATAGCTAATAATTCATATGTGCTTAAACTTTTAGGCCCTAATTTCAATAATCTTTCTCTAGGTCTTTCTTGAATAGGCATATCCTTTATTTTATACATAAAAATCACCCAAATACAGATTACTCTATTGTGGGTGATTTTCTTTATTTAATTAATCTTTTTCTAACATCTGAGATAAAATACAAAGATCCTGTAATTAATAGAATTTCATTTTCTTTAAGCAAAGTGAGTTCATCAAAAATTTCTGTATAATCTAAATATAATTTTTTATGTTTATGTTTTGATTCTTTAAATAACTGAAATGCATCTTCTCTTCTTTCATAATCAAATTGAGTAAAATATAATTCATTACAAAACGAATCTAAAATATCAATCATTTTTTGATGATCTTTATCATGCATAATGCTTACTAGACACTTAATTATTTTATTTGGATACATTGCCTTTACTGTTTCTTTTAAGGCGTTAATACCTCCTATATTATGAGCTCCATCAAGTACGATGTTTCTATTAAATATCTCAAACCTACCAGGCCACCTTGTTTTTTCAATACCTTTTTTTATTGTTTCTTCATCTATGTCTAAATGAGATTTTTTATTTAATTCGTTAATTGTTTCAATAGCCAAAACTGCGTTTTTAACTTGATGATATCCTGGTAAATATATTTTATAGAAATTGTTTTTGTAAGTAAATGAAGTTAATTCTCCAATCGAAACATCGCTAATTTCATTAAAATCAATTCTTATCATTTTGGAATTATGTAATTTAGTAATTTTCTCAAATAATGGCAATAATTCATCCTGTTCAAAAGAAGTAATTAAGGGAATATTATTCTTAACAATCCCCAATTTATTAGTTGCGATTGATTCTAATGTTTTTCCTAATACATTCAAATGATCAAAGGAAATATTAGTTATTACAGAAATTTCTGGTGTTATTACATTAGTTGCGTCTAATTTTCCACCAAGCCCTACTTCAATAACTCCAAAATCAACTGATTGTTCTTTAAAATATAAAAAACACATTGCGGTTAAAACTTCGAAGAAAGTAGTAATTTTACCTTTTCTATACATTTTTTTCCAAAAAGGATAAATAATGTTAGCGTATTTAACCACATCTTTATCTTTAATATATTCATCGTTAATCGTTATGCGCTCATTAAATTTAACTACATATGGAGAAGTAAATAATCCTACTTTAAACCCCTTTTCTACTAAAACATTCTTAACATAAGAGGCTAAAGAACCCTTACCATTAGTTCCAGCGATGTGTATGGTTTTAAATTCTTTTTCTGGGTTATTAAAATAACCTAATAATTCTTTAATTCGACTGAGATCTAATTTAGATCCAAATCTTTTGATATGTTCAATCCAGTATTTGGTTTCTTTAAAATTAGTAAACATCATTTTAACTCGTTTAATCTCGTATTAGCTTCTTTTAGGTTGTCTTCATATTTAGCTAATTTATTTTGTTCTTCTTGAATCTTTTTCTCTGGAGCTTTTTTCATGAAATTAGGATTGTTTAACATATTCTTACAGCGTTTAATTTCATTTTCAAGTCGCTTAATTTCTTCTATCATCTTTGTTTTTTCATTTTCAATATCCACAAGTGACCCAAGCGGTATATAAACCTGTAAGTTAGATAATACAAGTGATACTGCATTTTTAACTTCAGATATTTTCTTCTGTATTACCAATGTTTTTGGATTTAAAAACTTTTGAATATATTTTTTATTTTCTTCTAAAAACGTCTTGTCTTTTTCATTAGTTTGAATATATATATCAATAGGTTTTGACCAAGAAACTTGATAATCATTGCGAATAGTTCTGATTTTTTTAATTAATTCAAAGAACCATTCTAAATCTAAAGTCTCTTCAAATATCATACCATTATTTTTAGGCCAATTTGAAGTCATGATTGATATTTCCTTATTTGGTAAATTTTGGAATATTTCTTCTGTCACAAATGGCATAAAAGGATGTAATAACTTAATTATGGTATTTAATACTGTAATCAATACTATCTTAGTCTGTTTTGTATTTGATAATTTAGACATCTCTACATACCAAGATGCAAAATCATGCCAGGTAAAGTTATATATTATTTTAGCTGCTTCATTAAATTCATAGCGATCATAAAAATAATCAGCTTGATCTATCATATGATTCATTTTAGTAATTATCCAACGATCACTAAAATCCATTTCCTTAGGGTTTAACTTAATATCATCAGAAGTTAATTCTTCTATATTCATCTTAACGAAACGAGATATATTCCAAATCTTATTTATGTAATTCCAGCTAGATAAAATTTTTTCTTCATCATAACGCAAATCTTGTCCAGGGCTTGAATTAGTCATGATAAAATAGCGAAGCGAATCAGCTCCGTATTTGTGAATAACATCAATAGGATCCACTCCATTTCCTAATGATTTAGACATTTTTCTACCTTGTTTATCGCGAATTAATCCATGAATATAACATTGTTTAAATGGAGATTTTCCTGTAAATTCAATGCTTTGGAAAATCATTCTCGCAACCCAAAAGAAAATAATGTCATAACCTGTAACCATAACGTCGTTTGGAAAATACCTTTTAAAATCAGGGGTGTCTTCAGGCCAACCAAGTGTTGTAAAAGGCCATAATGCTGAAGAAAACCAAGTGTCTAAAACATCGCTATCTTGAATCCATCCTTTTCCTTTTGGCTTTTCTAAACCACAGTAAATCTCTTCATCTCTATACCATACAGGTATACGGTGTCCCCACCAAAGCTGTCTGCTTATACACCAGTCCTCTATTCCTTCCATCCAATTTACAAATATCTTTCTAAATCTCTTAGGTATAAATTCTACTTTATTTTCAGTTAATGCTTGTTTAGCTAAAACATCCATTCTGACAAACCATTGTTCTGACAAGCGTGGTTCTACTATTACATTTGTACGTTCGCTATGTCCTACTGAATGAATTATTGGTTCAATCTTTTCTAATAATTCAAGTTCTTTTAAATCTTTAATAACTTCTTTTCTACAGTCAAAACGCTTCATATTAGCGTATTTTCCAGCTAATTCATTCATAGTGCCATCTTCATTCATACATAGAGGCATTTCAAGACTATGACGTTTTCCTACCATAAAATCATTTGGGTCATGTGCAGGTGTAACCTTTACAATTCCAGTTCCAAATTCTTTATCTACATATTTATCTGTAATTACTTTAATTGTTCTATTAGTAGTTGGTATATATACTTCTAATCCATGTATATCTAAAAATCTTTCATCATCAGGGTGAACCATTATTGCAGTATCCGCAAACATTGTCTCTGGTCGAGTTGTCGCAACTGTTAATCCACCCTTTTTATTTTTAAATGGATAAGTAATATAGTAAAGAGCCCCTTCAACATCCTGATGATCTATTTCGATATTTGATAAAGCAGTCTTAGCTTGAATGTCCCAGTTAATAATGCGTTTACCACGATAGATATAGCCTTTATTATAAAAATCTACGAATACTTTATTAACAGCTTTTGATAAACCTTCATCTAGGGTAAAACGCTCTTTAGAATAATCTAAGGCAAGTCCCATACTACGCCATTGTTTGCGAATTAAACTAGCATATTCTTCTTTCCATTTCCAAGCTATTTTTAGATATTCTTCTCTGCCTAAATCATAACGGCTTTTTCCTTGTTCACGTAATTTTTGATCAACTTTTGCCTGTGTCGCAATTCCTGCATGATCCATTCCCGGTAAATACAAAGCATCAAAACCCTGCATTTTTTTCCTTCTTATTATAAAATCTTGTATAGTATTATCCCATGTATGTCCTAAATGTAGTTTTCCAGTAACATTTGGTGGTGGAATAACTATAGTAAAAGGTTTTTTAGATAAATCACCGCTTTTAAAAAGATTATTATCTAACCAAAAATCATATTTATTTTTTTCTACTTCTAGATGATTATATTTTTTATTTAAATCCATCGTAATACTTCCCTTCTACTAAATTAAATCTGTTTTGGTAATACGCTTCTATTATTTGTTTATTATCAGCACTATGTATTAAAGGCAAATCTTCTTTTTTAAAATATTTTAATTCTAATGATTCCTCGTCGTTTATTTTTAATTCTCCGCCTATTATCACACCTACAAATCCAAAAGCATAAATCATGGCTTTATCTTTATTATGCCAAACCATATTTCTGTTGATAAAAACCCCTATAAACCTTGTAATTTTTATTTTTAGATTTGTCTCTTCATAGACCTCTCTTATAGCTCCTTCTTCAATAGTTTCATCCATCTCAAGTAAGCCGCCAGGCAAGCCCCATAAACCATTGTCTGACCTTTTTTGTAATAATATACGATTAAATTCATCGTTTAATACAACAGCGGTTGAATTTAATATGATTTTTTTATTACCCACCATGTTTCTTATATATTCTATATATGACTTTTTCAATAATATTCCTCCAATAAAAAAACGCCCTTAAAAAGGACGATTTAACGCGGTACCACCTTTATTCTTATAAAATAAGCACTCAAAACTCTTAACGCAAGTCAACGATTTAGACTACTTAGTTTCACCTAAACTACTCCATGGCTACCTTCATCAAGACAAAAGATAAACTTACACCAACCGTTTACTCTCTATTCTTCTGTTTTTGATTACTATTCCACTTCACTGTATTTGTTTTGTATTTTATCAAAGTTTCTTCAAAATGTAAAGTACTTTCATAATATTTTTCAATGATTAAAATCCCTGTATAACCATTCAATTCCATAAAGCTAAAAGATAGATGTTCATTGGAATTAGTTACGATATCACTGTAGACATGATAATTAAAAGTTGAGGTTGTGGTTATATCTTCTGTATGAGTCATAAGATAAAGCTTTTTCTTATCTTGATTTAAAAACATAATATCACCTATAAATATCTTTCCAAAAGGTGAAAGATGAGGTACTATTTGATTTATTATACTCTTAACTGTTTCTAGATCAAAGTGTTTAAATAAATAATTAATAATAATATAATCAAACTTTTGATGAACAATCTCTTCAGGTATTCCTTTTAAAATATCATGTAAAATTAAAGACGCATCTGGAACTCTTAGTCTAGAAATATCCAACATTCTTTCGGAAATATCTATTCCTGTTAATTTGAATTTTTCTGGTATTATTTTTTCATATAGAGACGCTGTCCCTATACCTATATCTAAAATATTAGCTATCTTAATATGCTTATTATCATAAATATATCCAGCAATTGTATCTTGAATGTCACCATAAGCCGCATAAGGAAAACGATTTAAACTTATGTCTTCTTGGACTAATTGATCATATACATCAGCCAAATCATTATAATATTTTTTCATTTTGATACCTCAAAACATGTTCTTCCAAAATATCCCAAATTTCTTCACGGTTTTCTTTTGTGATAGATGAAAAAGTAATTAATTTATCAGTTTCACAAGGTTTTAATGCTTTTTCGATGTTTTTTATTTGATTATTTTTTTTATTATTAGATAATTTATCAGCCTTAGTTAATACAATTAGAGTTTCAATCGCTTGAGAATGAAAATAATTATACATCAATATATCATCTTCATTTGGAATTCTTCTTATATCTAATAATAAGATAGCTAAAGAAATTGATTTATTTTGTAAATATCTTTCAATTATTACCTTGAAATCCATGATTTGTTTCTTGCTAACATTAGCATATCCATATCCCGGAATGTCCACAA
>Ga0190303_1001137_pt1 | contig 10749 bp, 10 predicted proteins | sample 48700701_MG_FD_161672 | JGI IMG/M metagenome (GOLD analysis project Ga0190303, IMG submission 161672) | Hydrothermal vent sediment bacterial communities from Southern Trench, Guaymas Basin, Mexico - 4870-07-0-1_MG | ecosystem: Environmental > Aquatic > Marine > Hydrothermal vents > Sediment ...
GCCTCTTCCGATGAAGATGCACTAAAAAATCCGGACCCAAAAAGCTAATATCTATCGGATGCTGGAGCAGGCTCTCTGCTCCAGCACTTATCTGCTTGCTCTATAAACCCCAGCTCCCTCTTATCAAAAATGAGTGACGACGCCCCCCCACTGACATTCCATAGACTTTGTATTGTTAGCCCGGGTTATTACATGGAGGCGGCAGCTGAGGTTGAGCTGTAAGCGCAAAATAACCGATGTGGTTGACTTGTTTTTGGTGAACGGAGGATCAGAAGGGGAAGGTGCCCGTTACCGCAGCAAAACAGATAAAACTGATCGGGAATACTACCCCAGGCGGTCATTCCAGAGGTGCGACAAAACCTATTAAAAAGGTACGTTATGCTGAGATCTTCAACTATCAACAACACCTTTTGACCAACCCGGATATTTAACCAAAACACTCAGAAACAATCCGGGATTATTTGATCCGTCCCTTCCTCATAAACACTAATAAATCGTATAACCGCCATCAATCACGAAGGTATCCCCAGTATGAAATACCGAGGCATCGCTAGTTAGGTAAACAGCGATGCCGCCAAAATCTTCTGGTTGGCCCCAACGGCGAGCGGGCACGCGGGGGATTACTCTATCTGTAAAGGCTTGCGAGTCCTGCAGATTGCTGGACATTTCAGTGGAGATCCAGCCCGGTAGAATGGCATTTGCGCGGATTTTGTAACGAGGGAATTCAACAGCGATGCCTCTCATCATGGCAATCACCCCAGCTTTGGAGGCGGCATAGGCCTCGTTGGCAGCCGCGCCATCAATTGCGGCGATACTTGCAGTGACTACTAACGAACCACCTGCATCCCCCTGCTTTGCTCTTTCAACCATGTGCCGAGCAGACTCCCTCAGGGTCAAAAACGCACCCTTCAGGTTAACATCTAGCACCTGCTGAAACTGCGCAGTCGTCACATCAAGAAAAGGTATGGGGGTAAAGATGCCAGCATTTGCAAATACGGCATCTATGCGCCCCATCTTTTTCACCGCCTGTTGCATGGCGCTCACCACGCTTTCCTCATGGCTGACATCCACCTTTTGGGTCAGAATCTTTACAGCATATTTTTTTAGGGTTTCGGCAGCCCTGTCACTCTTATCCTGATTAGTTCCCCAAATAATAATGTCTGCGCCGGCAGCAGCAATAGCCTCAGCCATTCCTAGTCCGATACCACCATTACCACCGGTAATCAGGACAACTTTTCCGCTTAAATCAAAAGGTGAATAGGCCATTTTATTCCTCCAGTATCAATATAAGAGCCTTCCGGATAAACCACGTACACTTGACTACATGTAGCTTACAGGTCCAGATCACCCTTTAACATCCGTTGTGAAACAGTCCTGTTAAGAATTTCGTTGGTGCCATCAGCAACGTTAATCGTCCGCAATGAGTGGTAGGCATCCATCAACCCCATCTCATTAGTAAAACCCATCGCACCATGAACCTGTATCACCCGGTCGATAGCTCTTACGCCGGCCTGTACAGAAAATTTCTTGCACATTGACAGTTCTTTGATTGCACGATTACCCTGGTCCAGCAGCATACAGCTGTTGATACCTAAAAGGTGTGCTGCGTGAATCTCGGTTGCAGAATCGGCCAGCGGAAAAGTGACCCCCTGGTAGTCTGAAATGGGGTTCCCAAAGGCTTCACGCTTGCCAGCATAATCAAAGCCAAGCTCAAGCCCCCAGCGTGCAGTACCGACTGCACGGGCAGAGTTGTAAACACGCCCAAGCGAGACACCAAACAGGGCAATAGCAAAGCCTTTATCAAGCTCACCAACAAGTTGCCAGGGCTCAACTCGTACGTTATCAAGCACGATAGCACACTCATCCCCACCGATCTCACCATGCATTTTGATGATGCTTTCACGCTCAAAACCAGGTGTATTGATCGGTACTAAAAAGGCACTGATACCCCCCTGTTTTTCCTTTGCTTTTTCGGCGTTAGTGATTGCAAATACAATACAATATTCAGCTTGCGGAGAGTTGGAGGTCCATATTTTTCGACCAGAAATAAGCCAACCATCACCATCTTTTACAGCACGCGTTTTAAGCATGGCCGCATCGGAACCTGCACCGGGTTCGGATAAACCAAAACACATCGAGGTTTTACCAGCCACCATCCCCTCCAGCACCTGATCACGGGCACGGTCAGTGATTTGGGTTAGTACCGGGCTAGGGCCAAAAGCCCAGTGACTGAGGGCGTAAACACACATCCAGTTATGAGCGCCACAGGTGTGAAAAATACGTTCCCAGGCACAGTAGTAGGCCAGCAATCCCATCTCTGAACCGCCCAGAGACTCTGGTGTAATCATATTAAAGTAGCCCGCTTCAGCAGAGGCCATGCGGATTTCGCGAATCAGTTCAACAACTTTTGGAGCGTAGCCTCCCTCTTCGGTAAATTTTTTGCGTGGGTTACTCAGTAAATCATGGTGTTTCTCATGCCGACCAATCACCTCTTTTCTAACGAAAGCTTCGATGCCCGCTTGCAGAGCAATAATTTCTTCCGGCAATTCAATGCCAATGGCTGAGCTCATTATGTTCCCCTGTTTGTTATTAGATAAACTCTGATCAAGTTAAGACTTCTCACTTGCAGCCAACAGATTAAGTACTGAACCGTGATCTGTTATATACAGCCGTTATATCAGAGGTTCTTTGAGTGTGATTGCGCTCGTTATCATGCAGCGATGAGTGAGCAAACCAGTATAATCCCGATTATGCTTAAGTGGCACAGAAAACCCTCTTAATATTACTGCCCCCAATTTTTGCCTGTAGCCTTCAAACTCCTTGAGATTAAGCCAAACCATGATCAGCCACCACCGCAACCACAACCTCGCCACTGAGCCATCTCATCGAGTTCAGCAAGCTCATCCTCAGGGCTAAGCCCCTTATGGTATCCAGCAAGATGCTCATCTGGGCTGGTTGACACAAGCCATTGGGACCCATTATTGATGGCCAGTTGATGTAGTTTGGCATACCAAAGCAAAAAATCTTTTGAGTGTTCAACTGTTACCACGTTGACCTTCCTGAGAGTTTAACGTTAAGCGAAGATGCCTGTTTTTCTCTTTCTGCAAGAACAGATAGCTGTGCCGTTGTTATTCGGATCACATCTTTCTTGATTAAGAATCAAACCTACCTTCTACGGCTTAAATTTCCGGGTTAACAATTACTCTATTTAAAATTGATAGCAAATCGGCCATACTCTTTAGCCTGCGTCCACCGAAAATTCAGCAAAATAATCCGGCACCGCAGCAAACATAGTACCACCAGAAGGTAAAAACGTAATTTGTATTTCCCCCTTCGCTTCTGGAAGAATCAATGCCAAGCCCAGGCTAGTACTGTAATCGGTTGTAGAGCACCAATCCAGGCCTGGCTCTACTTTGGTTTTCCAGCTTAAGTGGTCATCTCAACTTCAACGGGGCAAATGGAGCACAAGGTATGATAGAACAAGTAAAACCGAAACTATGGCATTGTTATAACGCACGCTCATTACGCCCATTATGGGCGCTGGAAGAGATGGGGATTGATTACGACCTTGAGGTGATGCTATTTCCACCGCGCCATCGACACGAGGGCTATACTGGCCTGAATCCGATAGGGACTGTCCCTTACTTTACCGATGGCGAAATTTCCATGACTGAATCATCAGGCATATGTCTCTATCTCGTAGAGCGCTATCAACAAACTAAGTTTGGCCTTAAACCCGATCACCCTGAATATGGGAATTACATCAACTTTTTATTCCAAAGCGACACAATCTTTACCTTCCCACAAACAATTTTTCTTCGCTACACCCTGCTGGAACCCAAAGAGCGCCGCTCACCTCAAGTTGCTGATGATTATGCAGCATGGTTTATCAGCAGGCTTATTCATATAAATGAACACCTGTTAGACCGCGAATTTCTTTGCGATAACCGGATGACCATCGCTGACATCTGTGTCGGATATGCGCTGATACTGGGGGAGTTGCTTGGCTTTTATGAACAATACACTCCGCAGGTTCAGCGCTATATAGCACGTTTAAAAACTCGCCCGGCTTTTGTTCGTGCTCAAGCCATTGCACCTGAAACCAATATTCTAGCTTCATTAAAATAAGCTAGCTGGGCACTACATCCTCAATTAGAATCAATTGTCTCTTATGCTACTAACCGTCATTATCTCAACACTGCTCGCAGGCTTGGCTATGCCTCTAGGGGCGATATTAGCCTGCGTTGAAAAAATTGGACCCAGCTGGATTGAAGAGGAGTTCAGACATAGTGTTATCGCCTTTGGGGGTGGTGCGCTTTTGTCCGCAATTGCTCTTGTTTTAGTGCCCGAGGGGATCGCTAACCTTAAGCCACTGCCCGCCTCTATCGCCTTTATTGCAGGCGGGATTTTCTTCATGGCCCTTGACGTTTTTTTTAACAAAATGGATACACCAGCCAGTCAGCTTGCAGCCATGCTCTCCGATTTTGTCCCCGAGTCAATAGCCCTGGGGGCTGCATTCGCAACAGGAAGCGATACCGCTTTTCTGCTCGCAGGCTTAATAGCACTGCAAAACCTTCCTGAAGGGTTTAATGCCTGTCGAGAATTAAACTCATCACCCGCATATAGCCGAGTTGCAATCATATCCTTTTTCTTGCTGATGGCCCTGCTTGGACCTATCGCTGGAGTTTCAGGCTATCTCTGGTTAAACAATTCGCCGGTAATTGTCGGCACAATTATGCTTTTTGCATCGGGAGGTATTCTCTATTCAATATTCCAGGACATAGCGCCTCAAGTGAGGCTAGAAAAACACTATGCACCTCCCATGGGAGCAATTTTAGGGTTTGTTCTTGGCTTGGTTGGATTTATGGTTACTACGTAATCAGCCCTAAAAAAATTCACAGTCAAGAGTCAGCGCGCATTTGCTCAAACTATAAGCTTGATCAAATACCCGTGGGCTTACCATCCAGACTGGTAACATTATTGTCCTTCCAATACTGTTCCAGCTCCTCAGGGCTTTTTTTCGCAGTCCAGTTGCTCAGTGTTTCACGCTCTCCTGTATAATCAAAAAATGGCACCTGGTAGCCACAGGATGTTTGTACCAGATCAATACTGACATCAAATACCTGTCGCGCACCATCAACATCGGGAAACAAATTCAGGAGATCTTCCCAGTGCGCATCCTGTTTATGAACCGCCTGGGCCTGGCCATAAAGTCGCAGGATCAAGGGCTGTTTATCGAAAGAACAAAACATAAGGGTCATACGATTAACCGCCCTTATATGTGCTGCCGTTTCATTGCCACTACCTGTTAAATTCAACCAGGCCACCCGGTTTGGAGAAAGAATACGCAATGTATCACCACCCTTTGGTGATACATTAACCCTTCCTTGTACATCAGCAGTTGCCACAAAATACATCTTCTGGCGAAGGATGAAATCCTTCAGTTTATCAGTGAGTTGACTAAAATGTTCCATATCTGCAAAACCTCATTTTTTTAAAGCACCCTGCCCAAAACTAATGGGGCAAAAAGTAAAACCGCAACGTCTAACACCCTAGCCTAGAGTTGCTTTTGACGCAAAAGATTCTTAATAAGCCGGTGGGCCGAGTAGTTATTTCCTAAGGCACAGGGCATAATAAAGTAGCCTAAGGTTCAACTGAACCATGAATTCACAATCTTCCCAAAAAGAGGAAAATTCTATGCTAAAGACTCCTATTGAGATAATTGAAGCTGCCAAAGGCAGAACAAACTGCATCAACGCGGAAGAAGCTATCGCAATGATCAGCAAACTAGACAATGCACTACTGATTGATGTGCGAGAAAAGGCAGAGGTGGCGCAGGCCAGCCTGAAAGGCGCTGTCAGCATCCCCCGGGGAGTGCTGGAGATGAAGATCTGTGAGTTTTGTACTGATGGTAACGCCACAATTTTTCTTCACTGCGCCACTGGTGGAAGAGCTACGCTTTCAGCCGCTGCCCTGCAGGATATGGGTTATAAAAATATTTATGTCATTGCCGATCATTTCGATAAAATCAAACAGTGCCTGGAAAAAAAATCCTGACCTATGTCACCGATACATATCTCCTACTTTTCCGACCTGCTGTGTGTCTGGGCCTATGTCTCCCAGATTCGCCTGGATGAGCTGAAGGCCCAGCTGTCTGACCGTGTCCAAGTCAGCTATCACTTCATCAATCTTTTCGGCTGTACAAAAAGTAGAATTGGGGACGGCTGGAGCGAAAAGGGAGGATATCAGGGGTTTAGCCAACATGTGCTGGAGGTTTGTCGCGGTTTCCCGGAGGTTGATATCAACCCTGATGTATGGAGCCATTGCCGACCACGTTCGTCGGCCACAACCCACCTTTTTTTAAAGGCAGTGCAGTTGCTCGAACACGAATCTATCATTGACTCCAACACCACCCAAAATAAACGCACCCTTTTTGAAGAGTTGACCTGGAATGTGCGCTGCGCATTTTTTAGAGATGCAAAAGACATCAGTAATCTTAATATATTGTATGAACTGGCCGAATCGATCCACCTGCCCATAGTCGAAATTGAACAACGAATAAACAATGGTGCCGCCATGGCAGCATGGTGCTGTGATATGGCACAGAAAGAGGAGCACCAGTTGGAGGGCAGCCCCACCTGGCTTCTTAATGAAGGACGACAAAAATTATTCGGAAATGTCGGTTACCGCATTATTGAAGCCAATGTCATGGAACTACTGGAAAACCCCCAGGATGAAGCCAGCTGGTGCTAATGATCAGCTAATGCAGGTTACTTAACTGTAGGCGCCCTGGGAGGCTGTCGGACTATGGTAGATTCGACAGAAACGATGGGGAATGGGCTATTTTTTATGCATAACCGAGTCAGAAAGCATCCACCTAAGCAGAACGCAGCCATCACCAAGCTGATGGCTGTTTTGTTTATTTGCGTGGCTCTGGTATTGGCTTATCTCTTCCGAGAAGACCTTGCTTTTACAGATACTTTGAGTGATGAGACCCCCTACATCAATGAACAACTGTTGGACTTGCCTCCTAACCGTTGGGTAAAGATCCACCAGCCTTTTATTGAATCCTGGCGTCGCCAGACGCATGCAGGCGCGGCTTTTGATTTAAAACGCGGAAAACTATTGGTATTTGGTTCAGATACCCACGGGGAAAATTGGGATAACAGCGTACATGAATTTGACCCGGTCATTATGCGGTGGTCTACACATTACCCCGCGGCGGTGCCTAAAAGCTATCGCATCAACTCCCAGGGTTACCCTGCGGCAGGGGAAAAACAACTTCTTCCCTGGGCCATGCATAGCTTCGACAGTGTAGTTTACGATCCAAACCTGGATGCACTTATTGTAACGGCACTGCCTGAGCATAATCCGGCATCCAAAAACATTACGGGAACCAAGATAGATCCGACCTGGATCTACGAGCTTGGGCCGCGCCAATGGCGTGTTTTTCCGAATGATGGAAACCCGACACCTCGCTTTTTTGCAGCGGCATCAGCTTATGACAAATCCAGGGATGTGATCGTAGCCTACAATAACGGAATTTGGGAATTGGGACCAGATCGTAAACGTTGGCACCAGGCTACAAAAGAAACACACCATGAAATACATTTCAATATGGTGTACGACTCAAAACATAGAAAGCTCGCGGTATTCGGGGATCACCGAAATACAAATGCCGTTTGGCTTTATACCCCCGGTGAAGAAGCAGGCGACAAGGGCGTCTGGGAAAAGATGATTCCTGGGGGTGATCCTTGCCCTGAAGACCAGCATTTCCCGGTCGCTTTTGACGACGACAACGGTGTCTTTCTTTTGGTGCCTGATAACCGCCCGACATCAGGACAGGGTAAAGCGCAATCGAGCAGCACTTATGTTTATGATCTGTCGGAAAATGCCTACTTAAAGCTACCCAACGCCGACTTGAAACCTTTGGGCATGAACTACATGATGGTTTATGATCCTTCATACAAGGTATTTCTATTGGTTACAGGGGATTGGACTGAGCCAGCCACTGTGTGGGCATTACGGCTGGATCTGTTAAGAGAAAAACGAACGGTTCGCTAGGTAGCGTTCGTCCAGAAAGACACCCTTTTTGGAGTATAGGAAGAAAAAAGCTCCTTTCTTGATTCAGGCAAGCCTTATGGTAATCTTCCGAAAATTAACAGCGGCCAACCGTAGAGTTTTCTCATAATCTACACCCAGGAGACTCTGTATGGAAAACTCAATGTTTGTTCTGGAATATGAGATATAGCCACTGTTCCAAAACATTGGCAAGGGTGCGGATTCTTTAGCATTTACGCTTAACTGAAGATTTTCAGGCCAGTGCTCTACAATAACTTTCATGTGAAAATTTTATGAGTGATCATGGTTGGCACCTGTACCTGATTCGTTGCAGGGATAATAGCCTTTACACAGGCATTACGAAAAACGTTAGCCGAAGGCTGGAAGAACATCGGTCTGGCAACCGAAAAGGAGCAAAATACTTGCGAGGCAAAGCGCCGCTAACGCTGGTATGGCAGCATCAGGCAGAGTCACAAAGCGATGCACTCAAACTTGAGTTGCGGATCAAAAAGTTTTCAAAATATGATAAAGAGCGGCTAATTTCTGGGCAGCTCTCTCTCGAATCGTTGGAAACCCCTGAAAGATAAGTGAGTGACCAGAGCACTGCCTAAACAGGTTTTTTTATTCTCGTTCCTGGTTTGGGATCAACCCCTGCTGCAGGAAAACACGGCGAATAATACGGTATGCAAAAATTGCAGCAATGATATTTCCAATGGCGGCACCAGCAAACATGCCGGTCACGCCGAAAAACCTGGATCCCAGCCAGGCCAGTGGAAGGTAAAGCACCAATAGTCGAATAATTGTCACGAAAAGTGCTGTACGAGGGCGTTTCAAGACGTTCAAAGAGACCATTGTCAAAATCACAACCCCGTGAGTACCGTAGCTCAGAGGCAGAATATACAGAAACTGACGAACAACACTGACTACTAACGGGTTGTCACTAAATGCTGTGGCTATCCAGGGTGCCGAGACTATCAGAATCAGATAAACACCCCCCTGAAACCAGAGACAGAACCGCAAACAAAAACCAAGCGCCTGCCAGGCACGATAGCCCTGCCCCGCGCCGATGTTTTGTCCTATAAACATCGGTAGTACCGAGGAAAGCGCAAAGACCATGATCAAACTTAGCGCCTCAATTCGACTGCCCACCCCCAACCCAGCCACAGCCTCAGGTCCAAAGGGCGCAATCATTGCCACTAGAAAGGTAGCAGCGATGGGAGTCATCAGATTAGCCGCCACTGAGGGCACTCCGATACCCAGCAGTTCTCGCCAGTTTGGTAGAAGGTGGCTCATTCTTGGCAGGGAAAAATCGATCAGTTGCTCCTTCACCGCCAACACACACAAAGAACATATCCATGCTGAGGCGCAGGCAATGACCGTGGCCAACGCAGCACCCTCCATCCCCATCCGGGGAAAGGGCCCGATTCCAAAGATTAACAGCGGGTCCAGAATTCCATTGAGTATTGCCAAAAACGCAGAAATATAAGCGGATGATTTGGTATCTCCAATGGCGCGTAGCGCATTGTTTCCAACCAATGTCAGCACAAAAAATGGGGCTCCGGCATACCAAATCAGCATATAATCATTAATATGAATCAGCAGGTCTGCACTGGCACCGAGTAAAATAAAGAGCGGTCGAATAGTCAGAATACCCGCCATGGCAATGCCCGCAGCCACCAATGCTGCCAATATCTGAGCATCAGTAATAAAACGTGCCGCTCTTTGGAGATCGCCTGCACCGATCAAACGAGACACCAGTGCGCCCATGGCCATACCCAAGCCCAGCGCAGTGCTGACGACAAGTTGCGATACCGGCAACGCAAAGCTAATAGCTGCTAATTCCGAAGTACCCAGGCGGCTGATAAAATAGGTATCAACCACACCCAGCATCATTATAGAAACAATGCCCAGCACCATAGGTCCCGTCAACTTGACCAGTAGCTTTCCTATGGGAGCAGTGGTGATCTGCGCTGTTCTTTTTTTCGTTTTAGACTGAATAGAGACTCCGAAAACACCATGCTTTAACAAAAGGCCATCGATACTGAAACAGTATAACTCGTCATTTTGGGGATAATCAGACTCAGATGGTCATCGGGAAGAAAAATCTGTTTCAAGCTGTTTTATAAAAGACCAACCTTGAATCGAGTAGTTTTTCAGCTGCTACATAAGTTCAAATATCTATTCCAGGTTTTGCTTGCGTAATAAACTGATCAGGCTTGAGGTGTCCCAGCGATGACCGCCATCCTCTTGAATCTGGGCGTAAAAATGATCTACCTGCTCAGTTACCGGCAGGCGGGCACCATTAGATTTTGCCTCTTCAAAAATAATGGCTAAATCCTTACGCATCCAGTCTACGGCAAATCCAAAATCAAACTCTCCTGCCAACATGCTTTTATAGCGGTTATCCATCTGCCAGGATTGAGCAGCACCTTTGGAGATAACATCGATCACAGATTCGCCATCAAGACCTGCTAACTCCGCAAAATTCAAGCCCTCAGACAGCGCCTGAAGCAGCCCTGCAACACAGATCTGATTAACCATCTTGGTCAACTGGCCACTGCCAGCGGGACCCATCAGGCGAGCCATACGGGCATAGGTGTTCAGGAGTGGGGTCACCCGTTCAAAAACCTGTTTCTCGCCGCCAACCATGATCGTCAAAATACCGTTCTCTGCTCCTGCCTGACCCCC
>Ga0190303_1001139_pt1 | contig 10747 bp, 10 predicted proteins | sample 48700701_MG_FD_161672 | JGI IMG/M metagenome (GOLD analysis project Ga0190303, IMG submission 161672) | Hydrothermal vent sediment bacterial communities from Southern Trench, Guaymas Basin, Mexico - 4870-07-0-1_MG | ecosystem: Environmental > Aquatic > Marine > Hydrothermal vents > Sediment ...
AGCCGTTACGGCTATGTTTAATCTAATACTATAATCGATATCTTTGTCAAAGGTTTTCGACCTGTGCGGCCGGCAATTAGCCATTGGCGGGCATAAACACAAGCCGGAACAATTTAGAAAAGCTCCCGTTCCCACGCTCTGAGTGGAAATGCATACCGAACCTGCCTCAACACCACTGCCCTTGCAGGTGGCGCATGGCCGGACTAATCCTCCTTACGTCTGCAGACCACGTAGCGATTAGTAACTGTCGGAATCGCACTTGTCTTTTGCTATTATTTTTGATATAATAACAGGATTGGTTACGAATAAAGATTCAGTGTTCAAGGTTTCATTTTTTATCCCTGGTCTGTATTTAGAATGTGTATTTACGGGAAGAGGGTCATCTTTGGCAGATCTGATACGAAATTTGGCATTCTTCATTTTGAGGTAAAAGTAGTTGACACTTTTATTGGAACTAAAAATTGTAAATTGCAGAAGAGGCTTATAGCCTCTCAAATCAGCGGCAGGATGCCGCTGCCCTTTTTCTGCCAAGTGTAAAGTAAAAATAAAGGATGCCGAAATTTGGAGCCAAATCGGCAATTGCTTGGGAAAACAAACATTAGTAACAAGGACTTCGGCCTTCAATTTCTTCTCTGTCCTTAACCCTGAACGGTTGAACCATGAACCTGTGAACGGTTACTGATAATTTACATTTTAGCGCTGAAAATTCTATTGATATAAGGAGGAGTTAAGATTATGAAAAAAGTGGAAGCGATTATTAAACCATTTAAGCTGGATGATGTTAAAGAGGGATTGACACGCCTTGGGGTTAAGGGGCTTACTGTGAGTGAAGTAAAAGGTTTTGGGCGTCAGCGGGGACATAAGGAGGTTTACCGTGGAGCTGAATACCAGGTAGACTTTGTACCCAAGATAAAGATTGAAATAGTTATGGAATCCTCTGTGGTGCCGGAAGCGATTGCAATTATTCAGGAAAAGGCACGTACAGGGGAAATTGGAGATGGTAAGATATTTGTCTTACCCATGGAGGATGTTATACGCATACGTACCGGTGAATCCGGAAATAACGCCATTTAATGGAAATTTCAAAGAGCAAAAACCTTGAAACAGCCCACTATTACTGCGCCTTTTGCTCTTTAAAATCTACCAGGTAAGCGAGCTTGCGAGATCCCGATATCAACTATATACCTGCGATAATTTTTTGAGCAAGCCTTGATTTTGGAAAAAATTGCTATTCTCGGACAGCCTCCCGATCAGTCATTAGTTCTATCTGTTAATAATATTGAACAGCGAAATTAAAAAAATTGAAAAATTATCGCCGGCAAAAGTTGAAATCCCGGGTTTCCGTTTAAGCGCTAATCAATCATTTTCCCAACAGTGAATGAAGTTTTTTAATATCCTTGCTCTGACCGAGAGCTATCAAGGTATCGCCTGTTTCAATAATTGTCCCGGCGGAAGGATTAAAAGTCATTGTCCCTTCCTTTTTTCTTATGGCAACAATAATAACGTCCAGCTCCTTTCTTATCTGTGAATCAACGAGAGAGACACCTTTTAACTCTGAGTTATCTCTAACCGGCAATTCCTCCAGCATAAGATCAACATTTTTATCATAGGCCGAGAGCTCAAGAAAATCGGTTACCGCCGGCTTAACAATTGTGTGCGCCATCTTCCTGCCGCCTATAAGATAGGGCATAACAACCCGGTTAGCGCCTGCCCGCATCAGTTTTTTCTGAGTACGTTCTTCATCTGCCCTTGCAAGGATGAAAAGAGCGGGGGAAATGCCTCTTGCCGTCATTGTAATGAAAAGGTTATCGGAATCTGAAGAGACTACAGCAACCAATCCCTTCGCCCTTTCAACACCCCCTTCTATCAAAACGTCTTCGTTAGTAGCATCATCAATAAAATAGGCTATTTCATTATGTTCAAGCTCCTGCTGAGAGTCGGGATTATTATCAATAACCAGGATGGGAATCCCCTGCAATTTCAACTCTCGGGCTATAATCCTCCCGATACGGCCATAACCGCAAATTATATAATGATCCTTTATCGACTTGATTTTCAATCCCAATTTCTTCCTTCCGACAATAGACATCACCTGAAGTTCCACCATAGCCTGGGCCACTATGCCAAGTGTATATGCAATTATCCCCATACCCATAAAAATGAGAATAACAGTAAAAAGCCTCCCGATTTCCGAAACCTGATGAATTTCTCCAAAACCAACGGTAGTAATAGTAATAATAGTCATGTAAAAGGCATCTGTAAATCCCCATTTTTCAATAATCATATACCCTGATGTACCGATTAAAATAACAAAACACAGCAAAATCAGACTACGGAAGATTTTTGCAGCTCTACTGGAAGCACCTGCAGTCGCTATATTTTTATAGGGAGTCATGGGTGACCAATTATATTAAAAGAAAACGAGCGAAAGAAAAATCGAACGGATGAACGGTCTATTTCAGGGACGAGGACGAAATAACATCCCTAGGAGGCTGTCCGGGAATGCCCTTTTTCCCAAACTCTGCGTTATGCTCAAAAAATTATCCTCGAAATATCAACTATATGTCTGCGGTAATTTTTTTAGCAAGCCTTGATTTTGAAAAAAATTGCTATTCTCGGACAGCCTCCTAGGCAGGCGCACAGATTCAGGTCAGGTTTGTTCGATCTAAAGGCACAATAGTTGCGGGAATAGTGAGCTATTTCAAGGTTTTTGTACTTTTAGATCGGGCAAAGACGGCCTTAAGCTGTAATGCATAGTTGGGGAAGTTAATTCTTCCTCGTTCCTTAAGCCTTATCATAGTGGCTGAATTGCATGCTGAAAGTACTCCGTCCCTGAGATACGGATCTGAGGGATGTAGAATAACCGAACATTTTGGAAAGAGGAATTCTTGCTGTGATGACCTGGACAGCTCCTTTGCTGGTAATATGCTCAATTTTTCCATGCCTGGCATTTAAATCACTTATCACTTCACCCATAAACTCTTCAGGAACCAGGATATCTGCTTTTATAATTGGTTCAAGAAGAAGGGGTTGCGCTTCATGGCATGCATATTTAAAGCCCATGCTTGCAGCTATCTTAAAGGCCATTTCGTCTGAAAATGACTCCTTTATTCTGATATCCAAGAGGGTTGTTTGCACATCAATTACAGGATACCCCATAAGCACACCTCCGCTTTCGGCTTCTGATATGCCCTGTCTGATGGCATCAATAGATTTTTCCGTAAGTTCAGGGTGTTCGCACTGTACGACAAAGCGGTTCCCAATACCTCTCTTTAAAGGAGAAACTTCGATAATAACGCCTGCAAAATACTGCTGTCCTCCAATCTCACGCTGAAATATTTCTTCGTGTTTAACAGACTTTGTTATCGTTTCCCTGTATACGACCTGGGGTTTTCCCTGGTTCGTTTCCACCATGAATTCACGCTTAAGCCGGTCAATAATTATTTCGAGATGCAGCTCACCCATCCCGGAGATGAGTGTCTGTCCACTTTCATCGTCGATTATGAACTTAAACGTGGGATCTTCAACTGTCAGTTTGTTCAGGGCATCAAGAAGCTTGTCATGATCCTGTACCCTTTTAGGTTCCACAGCAATGCTGATAACAGGATCCTTGGCCTGAATAGGTTCAAGCAAAATGGGCATTTCTTCAGAACAGAGCGTATCACCTGTTGAAGTAATCTTAAGACCCATTGCAGCAATAATATCTCCTGCTGAAGCGCTTTCGATCCGTTCCCTCTTGTTGGAATGCATTTTCAACAGACGGGCGATTTTTTCCTTTATTCCTTTTCCGGGATTATAAACATGGCCGCCTGTTTTTACAGTGCCGGAATATACTCTCAGATAGGTCATTTTTCTCCCTTTATCCAACATTACCTTGAAGGCTAATGCTGAAAAAGGACCTTTTATGTTTGCCGGACGAGCCTCTTCTTTATCTGTGGAAGGGATATTTCCGATAATAGGCGGGATATCCACGGGTGATGGCAGATAATCGATAATTCCATCCAAAAGGGGTTGAATACCTTTGTTTTTTAATGCAGCGCCACATAAGACCGGCACTAATTCCAGTTTGATAGTGGCCTCCCTGATCGCTTTTCTCAGTTCCGGGATTTCGATCTCTTCTTCGGAAAGATATTTTTCCATTATCAGATCGTTCTTGTCCGCCACTGTTTCCAGGAGCTGCTCCCTGTAACTTTGCGCTTCCTCCACAAGTTCGGGGGGAATGGACACATATCTGAACCCGGCGCCGAGTGTATCCTCATCCCATATAATACCTTTCATCCTGACAAGATCAATCACACCTTTGAAACTCTGTTCCATTCCCCAGGGTAGTTGCAGGATAAGAGGAACGGTTCCAAGCCGGTCTTTAATCATTTCTACGACATTCACAAAATTTGCGCCAAGACGGTCCAGTTTGTTGACAAAAGCTATTTTTGGGACCTTATAATCGGCTGCCTGGTGCCAGACCGTTTCAGACTGCGGCTCAACTCCCCCAACCGCGCAAAATATCCCGATTGCTCCGTCAAGAACCCTTAAAGACCTTTCTACTTCAATAGTGAAATCTACATGGCCGGGCGTGTCAATAATATTGATATGATGCCCGGCCCACTCACAGGAGGTTACTGCAGAGGTAATGGTAATTCCCCTCTCCCTTTCTTCCTCCATCCAGTCCATGGTTGCCTCACCGTTATGGACTTCGCCCATCTTGTGAACCCTGCCTGAATAAAACAGGATCCGTTCCGTTACCGTGGTTTTGCCGGCGTCTATATGGGCAATAATCCCGATATTTCTTGTTTTTAAGAGTTTTTGTGAATGAGGCATCAGGATCTTGTCCATAACTGTTTATACGAGAATAAATATTAGCTCATTAATAAAATTTGAATTTAAGGTATCTTTATTTGCCTGTCAAGGCAATATAAGAGCAATCGGCAATTCTAATTGTGGCTACCTTTGAGCATTATCTTCCCAAAAAACGGGTAAAACCGGCAAAAACAATGTTAAAAACAGCCGATATTCTCATGAAAGCTCATAAAAATTTCATAATCAGAATTGTTGAAGAGCAATGGATTCCCGCTTCCATGAACGGCAGTAAAAAATAATTCATTCTGTGAGGGTTTACATGTTCAATGGTTCAGGGTTCAAAGTTACGAATACTTAAAAACTGATTGTTTTTTAAAGCAGGATTTGGTTATAGTTAATATGTATCCCTATTGATGAGATAGACAAAAACAGAGCAGTTTAAGCCCGGGAGTCAAAATATGACAGGGAAGAATCTTATTGAAATGTACAATCTCCTTTTGAATTACTTCGGGCCTCAAAACTGGTGGCCGGCGGATACGGAACTTGAGGTAATGATTGGGGCAATTCTTACACAAAATACAAACTGGAAGAATGTGGAAAAGGCAATTTTGAACCTGAAGAACAGGAATTTACTCTCCATTGACAGCCTTTTTTCTCTCCCTGTTTCCAGCCTGGCCCAGGAGATTAGGCCTGCGGGTTATTATAACGTTAAGGCCCAACGATTAAAAAACCTGATAGAATTTATTGTTGAACATTATGAGGGAAATCTGTCACTTCTTTTCAGGATTAAGACACAGACCCTCAGAAAGGAACTTCTTTCAATTAATGGTATAGGCCCTGAAACAGCAGACAGTATCCTGCTTTATGCGGCAGGTCGTCCTGTATTTGTAATTGATACTTATACCCACCGCATACTTAAGCGACATGGTATGTCGGAAGATCAGACAACATATTATGAATTGCAGTCTCTGTTTGTGAACCACCTTTCTGAAGATGCCGCTCTTTTCAATGAGTTTCATGCCCTGATAGTGCAGGCAGGTAAAAATTTTTGCCGCAGGAAACCCCAGTGCCTGCGATGTCCTCTTGAAAAATGGGGAATCGTACCGCCAGCTATTGATTGATTAATTTTGATCAACGTGTATCTTCAAAAACAAAGATAAAATAAAGCCGAAAAATATCAATACACTTAGAATGACGATACCAAGGGCAAAAGAGCCTTTATCTCCCATAATCCCTAACCCTAAAGGGAGAGCGCCCCCTCCGAACATAAACGCGACAGGGATGGTAACGGATATAGCTACATTACGTGCATTTGACGGTCCGATAGAGGAGAGCACCGCAAAACCTGCCGGGAAAAAGCAGACTGCAATTGTCGGCTGCAGGAAGATAAAAACTATTATCCACGCACCTGGCATGATACCCAGCATAGCTGTTGATAAGGCAGTAAAAATGAAGATAATTCCTGTGATTTTTATTGGTCCGAAACGATCACTGGCCCACCCCGCCAGGAAAGCCAGTGCCGGTCCGGGGATTCTTGAAAGTGCAATCAGAATATTTGCAAAACTTCGGTTCAGCCCCCGTTCAGTGATCAGATAAAGGGGGAGCATGGTATATAGTCCAAGAGATGCACCGATTCCCAGGCTGAATAATACCATTATAATGAAAAAGCCCGGTTCGGCAAAAAGTTTTTTTGTAGATTTAAATGATAACGCCACCCCCTGAAATTCACCACCTTTACCGAAACGGCTAAAGGCAATCGCTGTAATTATGGAAAGCATACCTATAAATGCAAGAACAACCTTCCATGGAAACCGGGTTAAAAAGGCTTCGGCTATTATAGGGGATGCCACAAAGCCTAAATTCGGAGCCAGTTCATGTATTGCGATCGCTTTTCCCCAGTGTCTTGGGCTGATTAGGGATGTGAGAGTGGCGATACCGGAAGGCAGGTAAAGTCCTGCACCCATTCCAAGCATGAGAAGGCCCGAACGAATGCCCCACAGACTATTGCTCATGGCGATATATAATAAGGCCGCTCCAACAGTGGCTGCAGAGATAACGATGGTCTTTTTATGCATCAGGCGGGAGGATAAAAACCCTGATCCTATGAGAGTTATAAAGTAACCTGAAGATATCAGGAGAAAGAGGGAACCTGCCTCTCCATGACTAAGTCCAAGATCTTTTTCTATGGCAGGCATCAGGGGGGCCATGGTGATCCTGGCGCTGAAATTCAGGAAAAATATCACAGTCAAAAAAAGGAGAGGCCCTAACTGTGATCGAAATGACACCATATTTTTACCCTGGGTCTTGTCAGGTACCTTTCGGATTGAGGTCTTATTCAATGCGTATGCTCTTTTTGCTCCGCAGTCTTTGTTGATCTTTCCGTGTTTGCACCCGTTCACGGTTACAAGCTGCGCTCGGGGAACATGCCTTACAATAAAGTTATTTTGGTGGATTCGTCGCTTACGCTCCTTAATCCACCCTGCGGTTCAAGATAGTAATGTAAGTTTGCAGGGTGGATTAGAGACGAGGACGAAATAACATCCCCAAGCAGGCGTTAACTGCAAACCGATAACCGTGGACGGTTTGTCCTGTTTTTTATTGATTGGCAATGCTCTGATCTTTTTTTAATTTTTTCAAGCTTCCTATAAGTTTTACGTTATTTGGATGAGACTTAAGTACTTCCTCAAGAAATTTAATAAAACCATCAATATCTTTCTTTGTGGTATAAATTTTTTTAAGAGTTGATCTGACGATATAATCATCAGGGTCCTTTTTGTATACCCTGCCGAGAGTTCGCAGGGCTTCTTCATCCTTGCCAAGCTTATAATAACAAAAACCTTCATGTCTCAAAAAGTATTGATTATCAGGATCAAGACGGGAGGCGTTGCGGAATTCAGATGCAGCCTCATTAAATTTGCCTGCCTTCTTAAGTTTTTCCCCTAAAAGCCCATGTAACTGAGGATCATCTTTTCCCGAAGATATTGTTACCACTTTTTTTAGTTCATTTATTACTTTTAGATCAGGTTGTTTTCTTCCTTTTAATCTGATGATCTCTTTGCGTACAAAATTGTCTTTCGGATCAAGTTGCCTGACATTTTCATAGATGCCAAGGGCCTTGTCAAAACGTTTCATCCTGTTAAGAATCAGGGCCTTTTCTTTTAAAAAACGCAAGTTCTCTCTCTCATCTGCGAGAACGGAGTTTACGGCATCAAGGGCATCCTGAAGACGATTCATTTTCCTGAGTGTTATTGCCATTCTCAGTACCGGATAGGGCCTGTGATCTTTTTGGGATGCCTGCTTGAAATACTGAAGGGCCTCCTCAAACTTCTTTTCCTTGAATAAAATTTCACCTATGACATACAGGGCCTGAGAACAAGAGGGGGAGAGTGTAAGTATGGATTCAGCCAGGATCTTTGCTTCCGTTGACTTTCCTTGTCTCAGGTAGAGTTCAGCAAGACTCGCATTGAGAAGAAAATTATCAGGATCTTCCTCAAGGGCTTCCTTTAATTCCTTTTCAGCTTCCTGATAAGCCCCGCTTTTTTTGAGGTTTAAGGCTCTTTCCCACTTGATCCTGCTATATTTACTGAGCTTCATAAATCATTATGTGAATTACCTGTAAAGATAATTTGTAACCGTTTAGGGGTTTACAGGGTTCAGGTATTCAACGCTGAGTGTTCAATGTTGGACGTTCATCTTTATTTTGAAAATTGGCTGAAGTTAAAAACTAACCCCAAAGACTACGTTCTTATACTTTTGGCTGTCTTATGAAGAATGCCAAAGAACTGGCGCATTTTCAAAGAAATTAACGAGGTGTGAAACAGTATGGTTGCATTTTCATTTGAATTCAAGGATAATTCTGTAAATTTACCGGGAGGCTGTCCGGAAATACCCTTTTTCCCAAACTCTGCGTTATGCTCACTATATGCTTCATAAAAAATTCCAAGAATAATATTTGTGATTTCATAATCGTTCAACCTTCAACCTTTAAACCCCTGAACGGTTACGTGATTTCTTTGTATTTAAACCTGTCTGCGTTTATCTGTATGAATCGGTGGCTGAATGATTAAGATTTTTCTTTATTGTAATATTAATAAAAATTATTTTTTACCATTGACAGATGGCATCTCTTGATTTATAGATACCTGCCAGTTAAGTATATAAATTGAAATTCAAGTTAACATTTATAAATTTGAAGAAAGATAAAAGATGGCTGGATGATATAGCCATTGTAACCCAGGTGGGTTTAACCATGGCGGGGTCAATTCTTTTTTGTCTCGCTATTGGCCTTTTGCTGGATAAATGGCTCGGTTTTCGTGGACTATTTTCAATAATTTTTATTCTGTTGGGAATTGTTGGAGGCGGTGTCACAGTTTACCGGCAAATAGGAAATGTTGTTAATATAAAAAGCAAAAAAGATATAAACAAAAGGGATTTGTAATTGCATAACTGTTCTCAGGTTCAAATATTTCTCTCAAACATCTGAAGGCTTGATAACCGTCTGAAAAAATTGGTTTTGAAAATAAACCCGGATTTTGGGCGTTTTTTGATGCCAGAACATTTTTGCGTAGAGCCCCGGGCCTGTAAATGCGAACAAGAATGAAATGGATAAAGACAGGCAGATACTAAAAAAATATTCATCACAGGCCATGTTCGTTGCAATTATTGTGTCTGTAATCTTCATTGCTTTTGGTTTTAAGTCTGTTGGAAAGGGCTTTTTGCTTGCTTCCATTTTCAGCGTTATCAATTTTGGCTTGATTGCTTTCTTGAATCCCTTTATATTAGGCAGAACTCGATTTAAGACCGGCTCATTTGCATTTTTATCGATAACCATTAGATATGCTTTACTTGCAATACCCTTAGTTGTTTCATTAAAAAATGATTCGTTAAATTTTTATGCTGCTGCAGCCGGTCTTTTTACTGTCCAGTTTATTATCATTTTTAATCAATTAGTTATCAATCGTATTCCCTCGATACGAAAGGTTTAGACAGGTTCCTGAACATGGAAGATTTTAGCAATATCCCTCAATTTACATTACGTTTATTTAATTTTAACGTGGATTTTAATACTGAAACAATAATTATGACATGGATCGTCATGGGTTTATTAATTGTTTTTGGTTTTTTAGCCACAAGAAAAGTCAGCTTTATTCCTAATCCGTTCCAGGTAGTCGGTGAGTTATTGGTCACTGCTTTTTATGATCTTACTAAGGATGCGCTTGATGAAGATATGACAAAAAAGTATTTTCCCATCATCTGCAGTCTTTTTATGTTTTTGCTTTTATGTAACTGGCTTGGTATTATCCCTAAGCTTTCGGAACCTACTAAAGACTTGAATACGCCGCTTTCCCTCGGAATACTTGGCTTTTTAATTGCCCATTATTCAGGGATCAAGACAAAAGGTTTTATAAAATATGCCAAAGAGTATTGTGATCCTATTTTCTTTATGGCTCCCCTGAATATTATCGGTGAATTAGCAAAAGTTGTTTCTATTTCATTCAGGTTATACGGTAATATAATGGGAGGCGCTATTATAATAATAGTAGTTTCTCATCTCGTTTACAGCTTAATTCTTCCTCCCTTTTTGATCATGTTTTTTGGAATTTTTGTAGGAAGTATACAAGCCTTTGTTTTTACAATGCTAACCCTAGTCTATATTTCATTGCAGGTTAAATAAGTAAATGTTGGATGTTTTTTCATATGTTAAAGCATGTTCGTTAGTCGGAGCAGGTTTGGCCATTGGTTTGGGGGCAATAGGTTCGGCTATTGGAGAAGGACTTACCGCAGGCAAGGCCAACGAAACACTTTCCTACAGGCCGGAGCTGGCAGGTGAAATCTTAAAAACAATGCTGGTTGGCCAGGCTGTTGCTGAATCTGCTGCCATTTTTGCTTTGGTAGTGGCGATGTTGATGTTTTTTACAAATCCGGTCGGCAAGCCTCTTTTGGCAGCCTG
>Ga0190303_1001140_pt1 | contig 10745 bp, 9 predicted proteins | sample 48700701_MG_FD_161672 | JGI IMG/M metagenome (GOLD analysis project Ga0190303, IMG submission 161672) | Hydrothermal vent sediment bacterial communities from Southern Trench, Guaymas Basin, Mexico - 4870-07-0-1_MG | ecosystem: Environmental > Aquatic > Marine > Hydrothermal vents > Sediment ...
AGGAGATTGCTCAGGTCGGAAGTATTTCCGCCAATAACGACAGTGAAATCGGCAACATCATTGCAGACGCAATGGACAAAGCGGGTAAAGACGGTGTAATTACAGTTGAAGAAGGAAAAGGACTCAGCATGGAACTTGATATCGTCGAAGGAATGCAATTCGACCGCGGTTATATTTCACCCTACTTTGTTACAGACACTGAAAAAATGATTGCAGAACTCGACGATCCCTATATTCTAATATATGATAAGAAAATCAGTGTAATGAAAGATATTCTTCCTCTACTTGAGAAAATAGTACAGCAGGGAAAACCACTTCTTATCATTGCCGAAGACATCGAAGGTGAAGCCCTTGCAACATTGGTAGTGAACAAAATCAGAGGTACACTCTCATGCGTAGCCGTAAAAGCCCCCGGTTACGGTGACAGAAGAAAAGCAATGCTCGAAGATATAGCAATAGTTACCGGTGGACAAGTTATTTCGGAAGAAAAAGGTTTGAAACTCGAAAATGCAACGATAAATGATCTCGGAAGAGCCAAAAAAGTGAAAATCGACAAAGAAAATACAACAATAGTTGATGGTCAGGGTAATGTAGAAGATATTAAGGCAAGAATTTCGCAGATTAAAGCACAAATCGAAACATCAACATCCGATTACGATAAAGAGAAATTACAAGAAAGACTCGCAAAATTAGCCGGCGGTGTTGCCGTTATAAAGATTGGGGCAGCTACCGAAGTTGAAATGAAAGAGAAAAAAGCTCGTGTCGAAGATGCTCTTCATGCCACAAGAGCTGCTGTTGAAGAAGGTATCGTACCCGGTGGTGGTGTTGCACTTATAAGAGCAATCCCGGCAGTTGAAAAATTAGCCGGTAAATTGAAAGGTGACGAGAAAATCGGAGCACAAATTGTCGCAAGAGCTCTTGTTGCTCCTTTAAAACAACTTGTGACAAATGCCGGACTTGAATCATCCATAATTGTAGAGAGAGTTAAAAAAGCAGGTACGTATATAGGTTACAATGTTGCAAAGGATAAATTCGAACATCTTGTAAAAGCCGGCGTTATTGATCCCACAAAAGTTACAAGAAGTGCATTGCAGAATGCCGCAAGTATTTCGTCAATGTTACTCACAACCGAGGCACTCATAACCGATCTTCCCGAAGAGGAGAAGAAAAATGATATGGGTGCTGCTGGTGCTGCTAACCCTTACGGCGGCATGGGAGGAATGTACTAATTTAGATAAGTGATTTAAAGGGGCGGTTTTTCCGCCCCTTATTCACATTGTGAGGTAGTTATGCCTACGTATGCTTACAAATGCAGAAAATGCGGTTATGTATTCGATGTTTTCAAAAAAATTAACAATAACTCCGAAGAGAAGTGCCCCAAATGCGGTGGAATCGCCGTTAAAACAATCGCCGCTAACGAGTCCGGCGTGATATTCAAAGGACATGGTTTCTATATTACGGATTACAAAAACAAAAACAGTCAGACTTCAAATAGCTCTTCTTCAAACAACACTTCGAAAACTGTTGACAAGAAATAACTTTTTTGGTATACTCACTCTCGAATGGGGTCGTAGTTCAGTTTTGGTTAGAACGCAGGCCTGTCACGCCTGAGGTCGCGAGTTCGAGTCTCGTCGGCCCCGCTCAAAACCTCTCTTCCGAGAGGTTTTTTTATACGTTTTCTTTAATAAAAAAAAGAGCCTATTTCACAATAGGCTCTTTTCCGTTATCTAAATATCAGATTAATATCTACGTTCGTTGCGTGGATACTCTTTTTTGGGATGGGCTTTCATAACCTTTATATTTCTGCCCTTTAATTCTGTTTCATTCAAAGCATTAATTGCTTTTTCTGCATCAGCATCTACGCTCATTTCGACAAAACCGAATCCCTTTGATCTTCCGGAATATTTATCCGAAATAATTTTAACGCTTGTGACTTCGCCATACTGTGCGAAGGCTTCTTTTAACTCATCTTCCGTGAGATTGTAAGAAATGTTACCGACATAAATGTTCATTTAAGTAACTCCTTTAAACTGCATTGCTTTAACAGAATCGCTAACCAACCAATGCAAAAAATTGATTAACGACTATCAACCAACCTTTGGTTAATCGCCTAACCCGACGAAACGAGGTTGTCACCATTTCGTGCCATCGAGCCATTCAGCTACCTTCCCCGATTTTAAAGAACAACTTTGTTTTTGGGGGGACATATTGAATGTTGATGGAGTATACTTTATATAATACACAATGTCAAGCGAATTATAAAATAAATTCTCACACGACACCCCGCCGGTAAATATCCTTGTCTGTTCACATTATACCCACAGCTTTTACCTCTGCTACCGGACCGGATTTCTTTCTCCCAATAGAATATTGCACCGGAATAAAATATAGTGTATATTAGTATTGTGTCTATTTAACAGGTGTCGAATTTTAACAAAAAAGGAGAAAGGTATGTACTGGTATTTAAAGGTTTTGAGACAGTATGCTGATTTCAGCGGGAGAGCAAGTAGAAGGGAATATTGGATGTTCGTTCTTATTAATACTATTATTCTGATTATTTTGGAATTTATCGATTTTAAAATGGGAACATTGAGTAATGGAATTGAGGTTGGATTCTTGTCCGGAATATACTCGCTTGCAGTATTCATCCCCTCTCTTGCCGTCTCTATAAGAAGGCTGCACGATGTAGGGAAAAGCGGATGGTTTTTACTCATTTCCCTGATTCCAGTAATCGGCTCAATTTGGTTGCTGATTCTTTACATAAAGGATAGTGCTCCCGGAAATAACGTATTCGGACCGAACCCTAACGAAACAACATAAAAAATAATATAAAGGCATACGAAAACATGGAAAACGAATCATAGCCCGTATATCCGTCAATGCGGTCTGATATAGGGTAATTCGTTTATTTTTTTCGAAAATGCTCCGTAAGATAATCATATGTATTTATGGAAAGAAAAAAACTCGTGTTTCCGTGAAAAAATCCGCCTTGCAATATTGAATTGTAAATTCCATTACTACTTGATTTACCCTTCTAATTATCATAAAATGTGTAGAATGGAGGCATTTATGAAATTGTTTAAATCTTTACTTTTGATATTTTTTATTACCGTATTGAATCTTAATGCCGAGAATTACACGATTAAATGGGGAAAAACAATTGAAATTGGATCCGGTGATGCTGCCGAAGGAATAACATACGATACAACTGGATACATCTATGTGACCGGTTATGCAAATTTCAACACCAGCAATAATATCTTAACACTTAAATATGACTCTCTTGGCAACCTACTTAAGATAGATACTCTAAATATAGGGGTTGACTACGCTTATGATATAACTTCAGACAACGATGGGAATTATTTTATCGCCGGCTATACGAAAACCGGTAGTAACTATGATTTCTTATTGGCAAAATACAACCCTTACGACAGTCTTTTGTGGTCGCGTACATTCGATAACGGTGAAAACGATTATGCATTTGCCGTTGCTACCGACAAACATAACTATGTTTATATCGCAGGACATTCTACTTTCGGCTCACAGAATTTAGCCATTATAATTGAATACGATACCGATGGAAATATTTTATGGTCCGATACTCTTTTTTATTCTTACGGTAGCAATGAAAATACAAACGATATTGCAATCGATACCGCTGACAATATCTATCTTACGGGGAAAACAACATACACAACAGAAGCAATATGGACACTTAAATATGACTCCTTAAAGAACATTGTGTGGCAGGATACAATTGATAAGGGATATAACGGAAGGGGAATAGGGATTACTTTAGGGAATAATAATGTCTATATGGTAAGCTATGTCTATAACGGTTCGAACAATGATATTTTAACTGCAAAATACGATACTGCGGGAAACATAATATGGGAAAATATAATTGATAACGGAGATGAGGATTACGCAAGTTCAATCGTAACCGATAGATTCGGTTATATTTATATAGGCGGGTATTCAATGATAAATGGGGATTACGATTTTCTCATTGTAAAATATAACTACACAGGGAATATTATTTGGGCAGATACATTCGATTATGGTGGGAATGACTATTTACACGATATTGATGTCGACACCTATGGGAATATATACGTTGCCGGCAACAATTCAAGCAATGGTTTTATAACAATAATGTATGAAAACCAACAGGGGATTGTTTCAAATGATAGAACTATAGATAATAACGATGTGAAAATTAAACAAACGGGAAAAGGAAAAATCAATATATCGTTCACTCCCGCTCCTCAAAACGATTACTCCATCTCCATATACAATTTAACGGGAAGTTTAATAAAAAAGATACGCACTACTGAAATAAATAATGGCAATATAACGGTTAAAAATCTCACTCCCGGCATATATATGCTGAGATATAAAGTCAGTTCCTTTGAAAGAAAGAATAAATTTGTTATTCTGCCGTAATAAATTTGGTATATCAAAATACATTAACCCCGGAGGGTAGAATGAAAAAGTTTATCATAATTTTTCTCATTGTTCTCTCTTTTGTTTCCTGCAGTAAAAAGACAGAGGAAACATATACAAAAACCATCCCGAATCTTCCGAAAAAGGCAAAGGTCCTTTCCGATCTTGTTAAGCTCCGAACATCGTTGAATAGCTACAAAATCCAACACAACGACTCTTTACCGAGTTCTTTATCCGATTTTAAATTGGAATTATATTATAAAACGGATGAATATTATGTGGAAAACGGAACGGTGAAAAGCAAACATTTTCCGAGTCTTTGATTAATAATCTTCTATTGTAACCTTTACAGGGGACGGAATGGGTCCACCGAGAAAGTTCTCTGCAACCTTTTCAAAGTGTCTCGGAATATCACTGAGATAAAATTTAGAGCTACCCGAATAAGGCGAATCGTTATACAATTCGTTTTCCGTAAGGTATTTCTTTACCCTTTTTGCCACCTCTACTCCGGGATCAACCAACATTACATCTTCTCCCATAACATCCTGAATTGTCGAAGCTAAAAGCGGGTAATGCGTACATCCGAGAATAAGCGTATCAACCTGTTTTTCCTTCATCTCCACTAAATATTTTTCCGCAATCATTTCCGGAATTTTCCCACCTGTGAATCCCTCTTCCGCAAGCGGAACAAAGAGAGGACAGCTTCTTGCCAGTATATTTTTGACAGAACATTTTTCCTCAATTTTCCTTTGATACGCTCTGCTTTCTATAGTGGCATCTGTTCCTATAACACCAATTTTTCCGCTCCTGGTATATTGACACGCAGCTTGTGCTCCGGCATCAATCACACCAATTATTGGTAGAGTAAACTTTCTTTTTAATATATCTATACTATTCGACGATACGGAATTACATGCAACAACAATCATTTTTACATTAAATGAAAGCAGAAACCTGACATCCTGCATAGCAAAATGTGTGATGGTTTCTCTCGATTTCGTTCCATAAGGTACCCTTGCAGTATCTCCGAAATAAACAATATTCTCATTAGGTAATTCTTTCAATACCTGCTTAACGACCGTTAAGCCCCCCACACCCGAATCAAATATGCCGATTGGTCTTTCTCTATTTTCTTCCATATATTTTAAACTCGTAATTTTTAACAAAATCGATTATGCCTTCGCCGATTGCCTTTGCTATCTTGTCTTCAAACCACGATTCATTAAGTAATTTTTCTTCTTTACTATTCGAAATAAACGCTGTCTCCACGAGTACAGCGGGCATGTAATTAAATCTAAGCACATAGAATCCTGCCTGATGCACCCCTCGATCCTTAAGATTAGTCTCTTTTGCCATTTTATTTTGTATAGCCTCAGCCAATTTACTTGATTCTATAAGTGATTGATTTTGAGCCATATCCGATAAAATGTAATCTACCGTATTGTAATTGTTCTTCTCTTTTTCCGATTCATAAAGAATGGAGGCATTTTCCCTCGCCGCCACAGCTCTCTCCCATCCCGTTCTTGCCAATGATAAAAAATAGGTTTCGAATCCCCTTGCGTATTTGCTCTTCCTGTTAACAGAAGCGTTGCAATGTATACTCACAAAGAGATTAGCCTTTTTCTTAAGGGCGAATTTTGTCCGTTCTTTTAACGAGACAAAGCGATCATCATGTCTTGTAAGGTAAATTTTAAAATTCTTGTCCTTAGAAAGGTATTTTTGCAGTTTTTTTGCAATACGAAGCGTTATTGTTTTTTCCATTATGCCATTCGGACCAATTGCACCGGAATCTTTGCCCCCATGACCGGGATCAATTATAATTGTAAACTTTCCTTTCCCCATAGGCCCATACTTCTTGCTGCTGCTACCCCCAAGAACAAACTGCAGTGACCCTGCTTCCTTACTATAATTTACATCATCAATGAAGACTCCTTTTTTTACATTCAATACGACATATTTTCCATATTTCCAATTGTATATACTGACTTTTGTTATCAACGATTTACGAAATGTTTTATTAAACGGTCTTTTATTAAGCAATTTAGTGTAAAAATAAATTTTTATACTATTTTTACTTTTTTTATACTTATATTTCACAGGACGAGATAATGTGAACATAACGACGGTTCGATCATTATTCTTTCGGACATCAAAATCCATTATATCGTATAAATTATTGTACACATCTATGCTGTTTCTACTCTTGTTATAGACAAGCCGCTTACTCATAATCGAGCTTATCCTGTTTAAATTTGGCGTAACGGGAATCAAACAACCATCAATATCTCTTAAAAAGTCACCCCGAATTTTTTCTATTTTCCCATTTAAAAGATAATACGGACTTTCAGGCAATATTTTCATGTGTAAATTCTCTTTCTTGACAATATACTCGTCTCTATCCACATCGTATAGTAGTTTTCCATTTAATAATCGTGTAAAATCTTTCACACCAATGTAAATGTTATCTCCGTCATTATAACTATTCACAACAAATGTCGAGTCCATAGTGCGAAATACGATACTTGATGAAAATAACAAAAGGGGAAACAATATAATAAATACAATAGTTCTAACGGTTTTCACGTTCAAGGTCCCTTTTCTTTATAGCCTCTCTCTTATCATACAGTTTTTTACCTCTGGCAAGGGCAATTTCAACTTTTATCTTCCCTCTGTCATTCCCATAAACGGACAAAGGAACAATGGTCAAACCTGATAATTGCGATTTGCTCCACAACTTCATAATTTCCCTTTTATGCAAAAGCAACTTTCTTTTTCTTTTAGGGTCAAGCTTTATAATTGTTGAGTGTTTATACGGTGAAATATGCATGTTATAGAGATACGCCTCTCCACCTTCGATTCTTACATACGATTCTCGCATGTTTACCTGCCCGTTCCTTATGGATTTTACCTCCATCCCCCTTAATTCAATGCCCGCTTCAAATTTTTCCAGGATAAAATAATCATGGAATGCAATCTTGTTTCTGGCGTATACTTTCATCAATTTATTATTGCAAGTTTTAACGATTTTGTAAAGCCGCTACATTTAATAAAATATACACCTCTTTGCAAATCACCCGTATTCAAAAAGAGTTTCCCGTTCGCATTACCAAGGTATAAATTTCTCACTTTCGTTCCTGTAATATCATACATGTCTATATTAACAGGTTTTTTGTCGGGGTTATTTATAATAAGAATGATTTTACCGTTCTTCCGCAGAATATTGCTCAACAGCTCAATTGCCATTTCATTCGAAACGGTATTTTCATTTTCTTTGATACCGTTATTTGGGTTTGCAATCAACCAATAAGTCCCATTAAGAAAGAATAGTCTGTCATCTCCTTCCCCGCTCCAACCATTATAAAGATTGTTGCCCGCGTTCCCCGTTCCGTCATCAGCAGGAGAAGAATCACCGATACCAATTATTCTTCCGTTGTGGAATGTGGAAAGAGCCATCATTACACCGTTCGTACTTCCCTGAGAGTAGCTGGACTTCCACACCTTCCCGATCGCATTTCCCCAAATTCTCATTGTGGTTCCATTATGGTAGCATAACGCTTCCGTAATATCCCCGAATGGTCCATGAAATATCGTATCTGAACCGTTACCGTTATCATAATTGTACGAATCTTCGGTAATGTTGTTATTACTTTCGTTTTCCGAGTTAAAATGGATTCCCACACTATCGTCAATTCCCATGGCATTGAAAATTTCCGTGGCATCCCATCCGTTGCCGTTTCTATCCGCTCCGTAATGATCGGAAACGAGGAAAAGCCCCCCTCCATTCCTCACAAAATCGTATATTGCTTTCTCCTCTTGGTAACTAAATGGATTTTGAGGCTCACAAATGACATACACATCAAAATTACTCAAATCAAGCGGATGAGTGGTACCATATGTAATAGCAGAGTCGGGAGGTAATGTCACCACATTATAACCCGCCTGATAAAGCTCGAATGCCCACGAGGATATGGCTCCCAACCAACTTGTTTCCGATGTCGGATTCGACGGAGATGGATATGGCATATTATTGTCAATCACCCAATCGGCATTACCTGCGGTTTCTTCCCTCGTATAATCGAAAAGTATCGATACTTGCCCTACTACAAATCTGTACGTATCCGACACAATAATATCCGAAGAAACATTTTCGGCATAAATATAGTAATCCACACAGTTATCCGTTCTCAATGGTTCGGGAATATGAAAATAGTAGAAATCGTTAATATTGGAATCAGGTACAGTCGTCCTGAAAACACTCCCGTTTATACTATAGAATAATTTTAGAATCTCAATACCCTCTTGTGCATGAATTTCCGCAATAACTTTAACATTATTTCCTTCCTTAGGAACAAGCGGAACCTGAGTTATTTTTTTTAATTCGATACCGTATAAATGGAAGGTTAATGCCATAAACAATAAAAGAAATATCGTACGTTTCATAATAATACCTATTTAATAACCGCTATTTTTAGTGAGTTGCTTTCCTTAATATCAGATTTTAAAAAGTAGATCCCTGGAATGACATTTGGCATCTTAATACTCAATTCACCGCTATAACAACCGGAGTAAAGATCAGAAATTCTTTTCCCCGCAATATTGTAAAGGGAAATCTTATATTTTATACCTTCCAAATTCTCGATGTTTAGCTTTATGTTACCTTTATCTTTGATAATATTGTTGCTTATTTTCATTGAAAAATATTTTGTGCCGTCATTTATATTTTTTATTACACCTGCCGGGCCGTTATATCCGGTCAACCATACCGTACCGTTGAGAAAGAACAGCCTGTCGTCTCCTTCATTCCATCCGTCATACAGTGTATTTCCCGAATTCCCCGTACTATCATCGGCAGGAGAAGAATCGGTTATTAAAATTATTCTTCCGTTTCCAAAATGGGATGTTGCCATCATAACTCCATTGTTAGCACCAATAGCAACAGAGCTATACCAGACTTCACCGGAGGCGGCACCTGATATTTGCATCGTTGAACCGCTATGAAAACAGAGAGGTCCTGTAATATCACCGAAAGGTCCGTGAAAAATGGGATCTCCCGATGTTCCGGCATTGTAATTCGTAGAATTGTCACTTATGCTGTTATTAGATTCTCCCGTTGTATCACAGTGTATGCCGACACTGTCCTTTAGCCCCATATCATTAAAGACTCTAACGGCATCCCATCCGTTGTTATTTCTATCCGAACTATTGTGATCCGATACTAAGAATACACCACCGCCGGCTCTCATAAAATCGTAAATCGCTTCTTTTTCAGCGGATGTAAAAGGATTCTGGGGCTCGCAAACAACAAAAACCTTAAAATGGCTTAAATCCAAAGGATGACTGGAATTCCCGTACGTTATAGCAGAATCCGGTGGAAGTGTCGCTACAAAATAACCTGCCGTATCGAGTTCAAAAGCCCATGAAGATATGGCACCAAGCCAATCCGATTCTGATGTCGGATTAGCAGGTGATGGATAGGGCATATTGTTGTCAATTACCCAATCGGCATTCCCCGCATCTTCATCCTTTGTGAAATCAAATAGAATCGAGTCACCACCGACGACATTCTGACTTCCTATAACAACGGAAAATGTATCGGAATAAGATGATGCCGAAGAATCATCAAGTGCATAAATATAATAATAAAGAGTATCATCCGTATTACCCGAAGGCGCATGAAAATAAAACGTGCTTCCCGAAACCGAATCGCTTGACACCGCCGCATATGAGGCACTGTTGTATTTGTAATACATCTTCTCGTCACTCAAACCGTAATCATCCGTAATATTCGCGGAAACATTTACTACCTGACCCGAATCGGGATTGGCGGGAGTTCTTGTAACATCGCTGATCGTCGGGGGATTGTTTCCCGTAGCAGGACCTTCAAGAGTTGCATCATCTGCAATTCCGGCAAAACCGTTATTCACATATCCTCTTATTTTTATGTCGGCAATCGAAGCACCATCGGGAGCCGTAAGAGTATCGCAAAGATATTCCCAATCAGTAGTAGAATTATAAATAGTTGAAGAACTTGATATGAAACTGCTGTCCGCTTTCCTCCATGTAATAAGAATTCCCATACCATTCGAACCTGTATCGTTTGCTTTAACCCAAACAGAGTAAATATACTGTTCCCCTTCCGTAACAGGAATATACTGACATATTCCTCTATTATTCGAACTTGTCGTCGTTATATCAACGGCATATGAGCCTGTATGAACGTTTATAGAGTCCTTTGCAATTTCAACAGCACTTTCCATATTCCAATTGTCCGGGCTTCCCGACGTCCAATTTTCAAA
>Ga0190303_1001141_pt1 | contig 10744 bp, 11 predicted proteins | sample 48700701_MG_FD_161672 | JGI IMG/M metagenome (GOLD analysis project Ga0190303, IMG submission 161672) | Hydrothermal vent sediment bacterial communities from Southern Trench, Guaymas Basin, Mexico - 4870-07-0-1_MG | ecosystem: Environmental > Aquatic > Marine > Hydrothermal vents > Sediment ...
CTGCAAAGAAAAAGCATGAGGAATTTAAAGAGATTTTTAAAGGATTTAAGATCTCTCTTCTTCATGGGAAGATGAAGAGTGAGGAAAAGGAGAGAATAATAAAGGATTTTAGAACCGGTGATACACAGATACTCGTTTCCACAAGTATAATAGAGGTTGGGATAGATGTCCCTGAAGCCACAGTTATACTCATTGAAGATGCAAACAGATTTGGACTTCTACAACTCCACCAGTTGAGGGGAAGGGTTGGAAGAGGAGAGAAGGAGTCATATTGTCTTCTTATTACATCCAAATATGATGAAGATACTCTAAGGAGGTTGAGAATACTTGAAAGGACAAATTCAGGGCTTAAGGTATCAGAATGGGACTTAAAATTTAGAGGAACAGGTGAACTTGGTGGAGAGAGACAGCATGGAGTATCTGAGTTTAAAGTTGCAAATCTTTTGAGGGAGGAGGATATAAGAATCCTTGAGATGGCAAAGAAAGATGCAGAGGAGTTTTTAAAGAAAGAGAAGATTTCAGACTATCCTCTCCTACTGAAGGAACTTATCTTTAGATTTAAACCGCTTAAGTATCTTGATATCTCATGAGAATAACATCTGGAGAATTCTCTGGTATTAGATTGATTGAAGTGAAGGATAAGAGAACGAGAATGAGTCTTGACAGGGTTAGAGAATCTCTCTTTAACTCATTGAGGGGTGCTATTGAAGATAAAATTTTCTGGGATCTCTTTGCTGGAAGTGGTGCAGTGGGAATTGAAGCTATCTCTATGGGGGCTAAGTTTGTCGTTTTTGTTGAGAAGAGGCTTGATGCGATAAATGTTATAAGGAAGAATCTCTCCATTGTAAAGGTTGATAAAGAGAAATTTAAAGTATTTAAGATGGATGTGTTTAAATTTCTAAAACTTAACTTAAATCCAAAACCAGATTTTATTTTCCTTGATCCCCCATATGGAAGGAATCTTGGAAAGAAAGCACTTGAAATTCTTTCAAATAGTAATATCATTAAAGATGAAACAATTATTATTTACGAGCACTCTAAGAGAGAAGAAATTGAATACTGTTTTTTAAGATATAAGACATTGAGGATTGGTGAAACTTTTATTGATTTTTTAAGGAGAGGTTGAATGGAAAAAATTGCAGTTTATCCTGGAAGTTTTGATCCCCCAACCCTTGGTCATCTTGATGTTATAAAAAGAGGTCTAAAGATTTTTGATAAAATAATTGTTCTTATTGCAGAGAGTGAGAGTAAAAGGTATCTGTTTACCATGGAGGAGAGAAAGAGAATGGTTATAGAGATGACAAAGAATATTCCTCACGTGGAGGTTGATTCTCTAAGAGGACTTCTTGTTGATTATTTAAAAAGGAAAGGACTTAGGATTGTCTTGAGAGGCTTGAGAGTTACATCAGACTTTGATTATGAATTTCAGATGTCTTCCGCAAATAGACTCTTGTATCCAGAAATGGAAACGGTATGCATAATGAGTGATGTAAGATATACACTCATATCCTCAAGTCTTGTGAGGGATATAATTGCCAACAATGGAAATATTGAGAAGTTTGTAACTCCAGAGGTTAAAAAAATGATAGAGGAGATAAAGAATGAATGTAATAGCTCTACTTAAGAATCTTAAGAGTGTTGTGAAAAAAGGGAAGCCAGTCCCCTTTTCCAACATGATTATGGTGGATGAGAAGAGGATAATATCCATTATTGATGAGATTGAGAAGTCTTTTCCTGTTGAGTTTGAAAAGGCAAAAAACATTTTAAAGGAGAAAGAGGAGATTATCAGTAATGCGAAGGAGAGAGCTAAAAGGATTGTAGAAAGCGCAGAGGATGATAAGAAGAAACTCATACTAAAATCAGAGATATATCTTGAGGCTAAGGAGGAGGCAGATAGAATCCTAAAGGAGGCGAGAGAAGAGGCAGAAAAGATGAGAGAGGATGCAAAGAATTTCGTTAGAGAGCTTCTGTTAAAGACAGATACATATCTTCTCAAGGCAAGAAAAATTATAGATGAGGGGATAGAGGCTCTTTCAGAGGAATCAACAGGAGAAGATATTGATCAGTATTAGAGACTTAAAGAGACAAACTGGCTTAAAGAAGGAAGTTTCTCTAAAATTTAAATTTAAAGAGATAGGTGGCGTAGAGGTCCTCTCACCAGTAGAAGCTGATCTTGTGATAGAGAACAGGGGTGTTGGTTTTAAAATAACAGGTACATACAGAGTGAAATTGAAGTTGAGATGCAGGCGATGCCTTGAATTCTTTGATTATGAACTAACAGGAGCCATAGATGAGATGTACACAAAAAAACCCTATCATTTTGATGAGAAAATCAAGTTAACCAAGGAGGAGCTATCAACATTTTACTACCATGGAGATGAGATAAATGTAAGAGAGATGATAAGACAGAATATTCTTGTATCCATCCCTCCCTACCCTCTATGTAAGCCTGATTGCAAGGGCTTGTGTCCTGTCTGTGGAAAGAACCTAAACTATGGAGAATGTGAGCATGTAAAGGAAAAGGAAGAGGAGATAGAGGAGAATCCTTTTTACAGATTGTATGTTAGACTTATGGAGGAGAAGTATGGAAAAGGTATTAAAGGACATAAAAGAGAGAAGAGATGAGATATTAAAGTTTTTTATAAGATTCTTGATAGCTTTTGTTTTGGGCTTTTTTATCGTATTCTTTGCAAAGGAGTTTCTTGTAAAACAGGGAATTATATCGCCAGATACACTCTTTAAGATTCTTCCAAAGATTAGAGAGTATCTTGAGCCAATTCTAAAATTCATGAAGAAATCTCTTGTTGAGAAAATCATTTTTATTTTTCTTAACAATCTGAGAGTTGTGGCGATTGCTGGAATTTTAAGTTTTATAACCTTTGGTGTCTTCTCTGAAATTGTTGTATATGTCAATGGGATTATAGTAGGTATTGTTGTTGCACTTTTCTCATATCTTCCAAATGTTAGTGGATTCAAGGTCTTTGTGACAGGAATTCTTCCACATGGTGTTTTTGAAATATCAGCTCTTATCTTATCTCTTTCCTTCGCACATCGCCTCTCTCCCACAAGGAAGGGTGTTTCTGAGTTTATCCCTTATCTTCGTTCCTATATTATAGTTATCCCCCTTCTTCTTATAGCAGCGATAATAGAGATTACCATAACACCAAGAATTATGGCGATTCCTGGAGGTATTCCCTGAATAGAAGAAAGATACTTGAGTCTGTATTTTCTGTTCTCTACAGACATTTTGGACACCTTGATTGGTGGGTAGATGTAGATCCATTTGAGATTTGTGTTGGTGTAATTCTAACCCAGGGAACAAACTGGAGGAATGTGGAGAAATCCATCTTAAATTTAAAGAAGAGAGGTTTTTTAAATCCACAGAAAATTGCTTCCCTTGATGAAGAGACTCTTTTCAGTCTCATCAAGCCATCTGGTTTCTTTAAGGTTAAAGCCAAGAGGTTAAAGAATTTTGTGCAATTTCTGATGTCAGAGTATGGCGGTGACATAGGGAGGATGGCTCTGGAGAAGACTCATACTTTAAGGAAAAAACTATTAGGCATTAAAGGGATTGGTAAGGAGAGTGCTGATTCCATCCTCCTCTATGGATTTAATAAACCAAGTATGGTGGTTGATGAGTACACAAGGAGAACACTTGCAAGGATTGGTTTAATAAAGGGAGATGAAGGATACGATGAGATAAAAGAATTTCTTGAGAAGAGTCTTGGAAAGAGTATTCAAATGTATAGGGTCTTTCACGCCCTTATAGTTGAATTGGCAAAGATGTATTGTAAAAAGAAAGATCCTTTATGTATATCATGTCCCCTAAGCAAGGGATACTGCAAGTTCTATGCTAATCTTCTTCAAAGGAATCTTCAATCTTTTTAATCTTTCCCTTGAAATACTTTAAAACCTTTTTTACCTCAGGAAGATTCAACAGTTCCTCCTCTTTTTTTCTGTAAGATTCCTCATTCTCAAGGGTAAATACAAGTTCAAAGTCTCTTAATCCGAGTTCTTTAAGTATCTCCTTTAAAGTCTCCATTTTCTCCTCTGTTTTGTCTCTGTGAAATTTATAGTTGTAGGGAAATTCAACTTTTATTGCACTTCCCTCTATTCCTTTAAATTTAGCTGGTCTCATAAGCATGTATAGAGGCTCATCTTTCTTTTTTATCATGCTCAAAAATTCTTCCCACACAAAGGATGTTTCTTCTTTCTCTGTTTTTTCTACCTTTTCCTTTTCTAAAGTCGGCTTTATCTCAAAGGTTCTTTCCCTGGCAAATAATTTTAATATAAGCTTCTCAATCTTTATCTCAAGAAGAAGTCTTGGATAATCAGAGTACCTTAACTCAGGAAGTATATCCATGAAATTTTCAATTATGCTCACAAGCTCACTTCTTCTAAAGTACTTCGCCTCCTCCATGTCTTTACCAAACACTTTAGCCATAAGGAGTTTTCTTCCATAGTTTATTAAGTCTAAAAGGATCTGTTTTACCTCCTTTCCTGAATCTATAACATTTCCTATCAGAGATAGGACAGTTGTGTCATCGCCATTTCTCATGGATGTATAAAATTTTTTAAGCCATGATTCCTCAGTTTCCCCCAATAGTTCCTTTAAATCTTTCAGGGTTATTCTATCTCCAGAGTAGAGAATCAACTGTTCAAGAATGGAAAGAAGGTCCCTTAGAGAACCATACGAAGCCTCCGCAACCTTTCTTATAACATCCTCCTCTGCCTCAACTCCCTCCTTTGATAATATCTCTCTTGCTGTCTCCATCAGATTCTTTATACCTATTCTCTTAAAGTTAAATCTTATACATCTTGAGAGGATTGTGTTTGGCACCTTTTGGGGATCTGTGGTTGCGAGAATAAATACAGCGTGTGGAGGTGGTTCCTCCAGTGTTTTTAAAAGGGCATTAAAAGCTTCCTGTGTCAGCATATGAACCTCATCTATTATAAATACTCTGTATCTACCCATAGATGGAGAAAGATTAATTCTTTCTTTTAAATTCCTTATTTCATCTATGCCTCTGTTGGATGCTGCATCTATCTCAATAACATCCATATGGGTTCCATTCATTATACTTATGCAGTTTTTACACTTATCACATGGATAAGGAGTGATTCCTTTTTCACAGTTGAGTCCCTTGGCAAATATTCTTGCAGTTGTTGTTTTTCCGGTACCCCTTGGACCTGAAAATAGATAGGCATGAGACACCCTTTTCTCTTTAAGAGAATTTATAAGGGTTTTTATTATGTGTTCCTGCCCTTTTATTTCCTCAAACTGTTTTGGTCTATACTTCCTGTAAAGTGTAAGATATCCCATTTATTGAATTATATCATCTGTTATAATTAATTCTGGTATGATTCCAGAGAGAATAAAAAAACTTGAAGCTTACAGATTTCCTGAATTTAGGAAGGATAGATTGAATCTCAACGAGAATCCGTTTCCCCTACCAGAGGTTGTTCTCTCTGAATTTAAAGAGAGGATTGATGGAGATGATATAAGGCTCTATCATTCACCCATAGACAACGCTTTCATCTCTGCACTTACTGAATATACAGGGTTTGATGGTAAAAATATTTCTCTCCTTAACGGGGCAGACGAAGGAATCTATTTTCTTATAAGCATGTTTGGTAGAGAAGGTTTTGACATTGTATCTTTCACTCCATCTTACAAATGCTACAAGGAATTTTCACTAATGCTTGGAGCTAATTTTATTGAGATACCTCTTTCAAATGATTTCTCTATAGATATGGAAAGAACGCTAAATGTTGTAAAAGATAGAAGAGTACTCTTCTTCATACCAAATCCAAACAATCCTACTGGAAATCTCTTTGCAAGGGACAAACTTATTAAAATCATTAAAGAGGTTAAAGGATTTGTTGTTATAGATGAGGCATATTTTGAATTTAGTAAAACCACTCTTTCGCCATTGATTAATGAGTTTAACAATCTCATAATTCTTAGAACCTTCTCAAAGTCCTTTTCCCTTGCTGGAGAAAGAATTGGATATCTAATTTCCAATGAGGATTTTGTATTCCACTTCAATGGTTTCAAAAATCCATACAACTTTCCCTATCTCTCCATGCTTTTAGGTAGCATTGTTCTTAAGCATAAGGATATATTCTTTAAAAGAATTCAATGGATAGAGTCTGAGAGAGAAAGGGTATTCAATGAATTAAATAAAATTCCTTGGTTAAAGGTCTTCCCATCCAGAACTAACTTCCTTCTTTTCTTTGTAAAAGATTATAAAAAGTTAAGGGATAAATTAATTGAAGAGAGAATTTCTATCCTTGATTTAGGTAAAGGCTGGTTTAGATTGTCCATTGGTAGAAGAGAGTTAAACGATAAAGTTTTAAACATTATTAAAAAATAAAAATACAATACATAAAAATTCTAAATCCCATGTTTTAAGTATAACATATTTGAAATGATACAATTTCTGAACTTGTTTGAGAGAGGCAATTTTTATATAATGAAATTAGAAAAGTTCTAAGGAGGAGAAAAATAATGAAAGAGGAACGCTTTCTTCCTACAAAGGGAAAGATAGCGGAAGACAGAAGAATATTAAAGAGGGTGGAGAACCTGTTTAAAAGGGATGAGGAATTAAAAAACGAAAAGATTGATATATCAGTTGTTTCAGGAAAAGTCTTTTTAGATGGAGAGGTGAGAGATAAAACCCTTATAAAAAGAGCAGAGAAGCTTGTAAGATCTATAAAAGGAGTGAAAAAGATTGTAAATTCACTTTCAGTTCCAGTGAGAAGGAGTGTTTCTGATGAGGATATTGAGGATGCAGCAAATAGAATAATAAAGGATAGAAACCTATCTGTAAGTGTGAGTGTAAGGAATGGCATCTTAAAAATATTTGGTTCTGTTCCAACTCTAAAAGAGAAGAAAACCATAGAGACCTATTTTAAATCACTTCCTGTAAAGAGAATAGAGAACCAGATCAAGATTGAACCCCCATTTCCAGTTAATGATTTTGCTCTGGAGAGCATGCTTTTTGATGCTTTAAGGGAACTCAAGATTTTTCATTTGAGGGTAAAAGTCCTCAACAAGATTGCCTATATAAAGGGAAATGTTGAGAGTGAGGATGAGAAAAAAGCTGCAGTTGATAAAGCATCAGAGGTTCCTGGAGTTCTTGGTGTTGTAAATGGAATTGTTTCAAGAGGGGAGAAAAGTAAAGATACAGAGATAGAGAATAAAATTTCAGAGATTCTTAAGGATAGAATGTTTGTAAAAGACAATATTTCATTTTTCTCAGTTGGGGGAGTTGTCTTTCTTGAGGGTGAGGTAACAAATCCCTCCTCCCTCTATGCAATAGAGGAAAAAGTTGGTAAAATTTCAGGTGTTAGAAAGGTAATAAACAGATTGATTGGAGTGATAAGGTAGTGGTATTAAAGAGTATTCTCTTAACAGAGGTAGAGAAGGTGTTAGGGGAGAAACCTCCCCTTTCTCTTTACATTCCAAAAAACAAAAAGTATGGAGATATCTCCTCCAATTTTCTTATAAAGTTTGATGATAGTGTAAAGGAGAGAGTTTTAGAAGTCTTTAGGGAAAATAGGTATTTTGATAAAGTTGAACTTATTCCACCCGGATTTCTCAACATGCACTTTTCATCAAAGTTCTATAAGGATTTTATTCTTGATCTGTTTTCAAAGAAGGAAGATTATTTAAGGAATCTCTTTTCGGACAAGAAGAAAATTCAGGTTGAATTTGTATCTGCAAATCCTACAGGTCCCTTGACTCTTGGGAATGGAAGAAATGCAGTTATTGGTGATACACTGGCAAATATACTCTCCTATGTTGGCTATGATGTCCAAAGAGAGTACTATTTAAACGATGCTGGTAGAAAAATTGAACTTCTAAAAGAGTCTGTCTGGGCAAGGATTATGGAGATTAAAGGAGAGGATTACGACTTTCCTGAAGATGGATACAAGGGAAAGTATGTTTATGAAATTGCAAAAAGGATTATTGAAGAGTTTAAGGGAAGGCAACTTGATAAGGAAGAAGTTGGTGAGAGGGCACTTGAGATTATAATTGAGTCCATAAAGGAGGACCTCTATCTATTTGGAGTGGAATTTGACAATTGGTTTTCTGAAAGGAAGATGAGAGAGAGGGGAGAAGTTGAGGAGGTTCTTAACTTTCTTAAAGATAAGGGATTGATTTATGAAAAAGAGGGAGCTTTATGGTTTAAATCAACAGAGTTTGGAGATGAAAAGGATAGGGTTCTTGTAAAATCATCTGGTGATTATACCTATACCCTTACAGATATAGCATACCATGTTAACAAATGGAAAAGGGGATTTGATAGAGTTATAGATGTATGGGGATGGGATCACATAGGGCATGTTGATCCATTGAAGTGGGCTTTAAAACCCTTTGGTATACCTGAAGATTTTCTCTATGTAATTCTCTACCACATTGTTCATCTTGTAGAGGGTGGAAAAGAGGTGAAGATGAGTAAGACAAAGGGAGAGTTTGTTACCTTAAGAGAGCTTGTGGAAGATATTGGTAAGGATACAGTTAGATTTATGTTTCTTGCAAGGTCTCCCTCTGCACCTCTTAAATTTGACCTTGAGGTTGCGAGAAAAAAGAGTTTGGAGAATCCTGTTTATTACATTCAGTATGCCTATACAAGAACAAGAGCTATAGAGAGAAAAAGGGTTGAAAGGAATATTCCATTTCCAGACATAAAGAATGTGAATTTCAATTTTTCTGGTATAGAAAGGGAGATAATGAATAAGATAGTTATCTTTGAGGAGACCCTTTCTTCAAGCGCAAAAAATTACTCTCCTCATCTTCTTCCATTCTTTTCCCTTGAACTTTCCAAACTCTTTCATTCCTTCTACCATGATCTTCCCGTATTAACAGAGGATGAGGAGATTAGAGATAGAAGGCTTGTTGTTGTAAAGAGTGTGGAGATTTTACTCAGATTAATTTTAAGACTCATGGGAGTCTCTACTCCTGAAAGGATGTGAGGTGAGATATGAGACCAATAATAGGTCTTGAGGTGCATACTCAGTTAAATACAGAGACAAAGATGTTTTGTAGGTGTAAGATTGATTTTTCCTCTCCTCCAAATACAAATATATGTCCTGTTTGTCTTGGTCTTCCAGGAGCACTTCCATCTCTCAATGAAAAGGCTGTAGAGTATGCTCTAAAGATTGGCCATGCCCTAAACTGTAAAATTTCAAAGACATCTCTATTCCACAGAAAAAACTATTTCTATCCAGATCTTCCAAAGGGTTATCAGATCTCTCAATATGATATTCCTCTTGCAAAGGAAGGATACCTTATCTTACCAAAGAGTGGGAAAAAGATAAGGATTATAAGGGCGCACATTGAGGAGGATGCAGGAAAGTTAATTCATCCTGAGGATATAGTGGAGGCAAATTATTCCTATGTGGATTACAATAGAGCAGGTGTTCCCCTTGTGGAAATTGTTAGTTATCCTGACATAGAAAGTCCAGATGAGGCAGTGGAGTATCTAATGGAGTTAAGACTAATACTTATATATCTTGGTGTATCCACTGGAAACATGGAGGAGGGAGCCTTAAGGTGTGATGCCAATGTCTCCATTGAGGGTCATCCAAGATGTGAAGTTAAGAATATGAATTCATTTAAAAGTGTAAAGAGAGCTTTGGAGTATGAGATAGAGAGACAGATGAAGATTATCAAAGAGGGTGGAGAGGTTGTTCAGGAGACAAGACACTTTAACGAGTCTGATGGAAAGACATACTCCATGAGGGGGAAAGAGGAAGCAGAGGATTACAGGTATTTCCCTGATCCAGACCTCCCTCCCCTTGTGCTTACAGATGAAATTATTAAAAGGACAAAAGAGGAGATAGGTGAGTTACCAAATGATGTGAGAAAAAGATTGAAGGAACTTTCTCTCTCAGAAAAGGAAGTTGAAACCCTTGTAGGAAACATCTATTTAAAGGACTTTTACTTTGAATCACTCAAGGTATTTAACAATCCAAAGGCAATAAGTAACTGGCTTCTTACAGAGGTTTTAGGAGTTATGAATGAGAAGGGTCTTAAAGAACTACCATTTACCCCAAAAGATTTTGCAAGCTCTGTAAAGATGTTTTCTGAGGGAAAGATATCTTCCAAGATACTTAAAAAAATTATAAAGAAATTATTTGAGGGTAAAAAGTTTAAAGAGATAATTGAGAAGGAAAATATTCTTCCTATAACCTCAAGAGAAGAGATAAGAAAATTTGTTTTAGAGGTTTTGAAAGAGAACGAGAAGGTTGTTAATGACTATAAAAGAGGAAAAGAGAATGCTCTAACATTTCTCATTGGTCAGGTTATGAGAAAGACAAAGGGAAGAGCAGATCCAAAGATCCTAAGAGAGGTGCTTTTAGAGGAGCTTAAGAGATGAGTTTTATTCATCTCCATGTTCACAGCGAATACTCAATTCTTGATGGATTTTTAAGAATAGATGATCTCATAAAGAGAGTTAAAGAGTTTAAAATGCCAGCAGTGGCACTCACAGATCATGGAGGAATGTATGGAGTAATACCTTTTTACAAGAGAGCAAAGAAGGAGGGGATAAAACCTATAATAGGTGTTGAGATGTACTTTTCCCCTACTTCAAGATTTGATAAAAAGGGAAAGAAAGATGCTGTAAACTACCACATACTTCTCCTTGCAAAGAATTTTAAAGGCTATCAGAATCTCACAAGGCTTGTATCCATTGGACACCTTGAGGGTTTTTACTATAAGCCAAGGATAGAC
>Ga0190303_1001142_pt1 | contig 10744 bp, 10 predicted proteins | sample 48700701_MG_FD_161672 | JGI IMG/M metagenome (GOLD analysis project Ga0190303, IMG submission 161672) | Hydrothermal vent sediment bacterial communities from Southern Trench, Guaymas Basin, Mexico - 4870-07-0-1_MG | ecosystem: Environmental > Aquatic > Marine > Hydrothermal vents > Sediment ...
AAACCGGTTGTGGCGAGTGATGTGGAGATTGTGAGAGGTATTATCAGGGAGTCCCGGTGCGGATTGCTTGCAGAGCCTGGGAATATTGAGGATATTACTGATAAAGTAGATATTATTTTAAATAACCAAAATTTGAGAGTAAAGATGGGGGGAAGTGGCAGAAAAGCAGCAATAACAAAATATTCTTGGAACCAGGTTGTAATAGGATTTCAGAGGGTGTTGACCGAACTCGTATCTAAATGATTTTCTCCCATTGTTTGGCAACGCTTTCCCACGCATATTTATGAGCTTCTATAAGACAATTCTCCTGCATCCTTTTATATAATATTTCATCAGTCAACAATCTCATTATTGCTTCTTTCTGCCCTTCTTCCGTATTTCTAAGGTATCCTGTAACTCCATCTATAACAACATATTGAACCGCTGAGTTTCTCATTGCAACTATTGGCGTTCCTGATGCCATTGCCTCTACGAAAACTCTACCAAATGTTTCATTTTTTGAAGGTAAAAAGAATATTTTTGCCTTTGCGAACAATTCTTGAAGTTCATCTCCACTCTTTACTCCAACCAATTCAACATAATCCATAAGGTTTAGTTCTTCGATCAATTTTAAAATTTTCTGTTTATATTGTTCGCCAGTTTCATAACGATCTTCACCGATTACATAGTAAGACCCTTCAAGAAACCCCCCCACTACTACAAGTTTGTATTCATTGCATTTTAATATTTCTTTGAAAACTTTTAAGATCGTGTGCAAATTCTTTCTATCACTCCATGTTGCAACGGATAAAATATACCTCTCTTTTTCTGGAGTTTTAATCTCAATGTTGCATCCAGAAGGGATTATCCGAATCTTACTTTTCCGAGCCAAGATTTTAGATAAGACGCCCTTTTCGTACTCTGTGAAGCAGACAATTGTATCCACGAGCCAAACTTGGGAAATAAAAAGTGGATATCTTATAATACTTATAAAAAGTTTGAACACGTTTTTAGGTAAGTGGAAGGTCGTTTCTGGTATATCTGACTGAATAATTGTTTTGATTCGGAATATTTTTGAAATCAAAAGTAAAATCGTACCGAATGGAAATCCAAAATGCTCATAAATGATTAAAACATCGGGTTTGATACGGATGATTTCCTGCATTGCATGGAGTTTCATTCGCAGATACCTGATTTTATAAAACTCTTTGTTAAGCAATGGTTCAGGGAGCGATATAATATAATTCTCATAAAAGTTTAAATTTTTTACCAAATTATCGATATTGGGATCGTCATCGGAATGTCTTATAATGTGTACAACTTTTTTAAATGCCACAAGATGATCTCCTCACTTTTTTGACAACCAAAATCAATGTCTCCCCAAAAAAGAAATTCTTTGGGGCTTTGAGATTTCTTTTACCAATCCTTATTTTTGGTATAAACCCTCTATTGAACGTTATCTTCTCGATCACAAACCCAGTAGCCTCAATAATCCGTTCTAAATTCCAGAATAAGATAGGTGAAACGTGATTATTATACTTGTAATCATCTTCATAAAAACTGAAAAAGGGTTTCGAGAATAGAAAATAAATTCGTTGATAGAAAGCGTGCACATTTGGAGTTGTTATATATAATTTACCATCCATCTTCAATATTCTATTAAATTCCCTTAACAAATGCCACGGATTCTCCACATGCTCAATCGTCTCAACCGAGGTGATATAATCAAAGGATTCATCTTCATAAAACATCGGTTTTTGCAGATCAACCTTATCGCATGTTATACCATGCGCTTTAAAATTCGCGGGATGTATATCGCATCCTTGCACATCAAAACCAAGTTTTCTCAGTTCAAAACATAACGCACCAGCCCCAGCTGCCGCATCCAGCACCTTCCCTCGTTTTTCTTTGGAAATCAACTCAAGCACTGTCTTGTGGGTATTTTCCGTTGCAGCAGCAACATCACTTAATTTTTCCTGCATCCGCGATCACCTATGTTCTTGTACCTCTTCGTACACTTCCATTGTCCGTCTTGCAATCTCGTCCCATGAGTAGTTTTCTGCCGTTTTACGTGCGTTTTTGCCCATCTGTTTTCTTAAGTGTTCATCTTCTATCAACATGTTGATTTTTTCTGCGATGTCGTTTCCATTCTCTGGGTCGCTGAGCAACAATCCATCGTACCCATTGGTTATCAATTCAGATGCACCTGCAAGACTGCTTGTGATTGCCGGAATGCCAGTTGCCATCGCCTCGGTTATAACCAGCCCAAAAGGTTCATAAGCAGTTGGAAACACGAAAATATCACTGGCAGCGTAATAATTATTAATTTCCAGAACAAAGCCTGTGAATATTATATCATCCGATACTCCAAGTTTGTTTGCGAGTTTTCGAAAAGGTTTTGGATTGCTTCTGCCAACTGCGAATAATTTCACACTTTTACCTATGTCTGGAAGTGCTTTTATGATATACTCCAATCCTTTTCTCCTGAATTCATATCCCGTAAAGAGCAGTACGATATCGTTTTCATCGATATTATACTGGTTTCTGATTTCGATTCTTTTCTGTGGATCAGGACTAAACTCTTCGAGATCCACGCCGTTTGGGATCACCGTTATTTTTTCATCTGGTACATTGTAGTTTTTTAAAATCTCTCTTTTCACGCCTTCAGAAACCGAAATGATTTTTTTGCTTCCCCTTTCCAAAACATGTCTTTCTACCGTCAACACAACACGATTCAGGGGGTCTATTGCGCCCCTTGCATTTCTGAAGATATCAATAGACCTGTAATGTTTATTCCATGCCTTGTGACAGCTATGCATCGTAACTACATCACAAAGTAGAGATTCTGCTCCATTTGAGCTGACAACATCTATATCTAACTCTCTTTTGATATTTTTTGCATATTTTGTATTATAATAAGCATTGGAGAGAATTCGGAGCCAGTAAGGTCTTTTTATCACCGGTTTTTTATGAACGGTTATGTTGGGAACTTCATAATCATAATCTGTGGTAAGCAAATGGGTCTCATGGTCTTTTACAAATCGCTCTGCTAATTCAGTTACATACCTTGGAATTCCGCTATGTTTGTTAAATCTTCCTACAATTGATAAAATTTTCATTTTTTCACCGTTTCACTACTATTAAATAATCTAACCCTCTTGTCACTTTTAATTTACCTCCACCAACCCAGCATATCAACACATCTATTATTCGTCTTAATTTTCCATAGAGTGAGATTATTTAGTCTTTCTAATATATATCTGATTGGAAAGGATATTTTAGGATTTATTCCCACAAAAGATAAAATTTTAGCATCATTGATTTTTATACTTTCTATTAATTCATTTGCATTTAAACCTGCTTCATAAGGGCTTTCGCCCTCTCCTCTTTTAAATGCATCATCACTTGGTTCTCTAAGCAGCAAAATACCATTTTTGTTTAATACTCTAAATATCTCTTTTAATCCAACATAAGGGTTTTCAAGGTGATGAAGTACGCCAAAACATGAAACAATATCCACGGATTTGGATGGTAAAGGTATTTTTGTGCAATCTGCTGTAAAGAAGACACCTTGCGAAAATTTTTCCTTAGCTTGCTTTACTGCATTTTCAGATATATCTGTTCCAATATAATTAAATACAGAAATCTTAAGATTTGAAACTAAATAAGATATGGCGGTTCCATTACCGCATCCAACTTCAAGTACAGTTTTTCCTCCTACATCTTTTAAATAATCTCCAAAAATTTCTTCTTCTGCAACACGCCATATATATGCTATATTTTCTTTATATATTTCATATTTTTTCTCATAATATTCTTTTTCAACAGTCGTTATATCTTTCATCTTCCAAAACCTCTTCGTACACCTTTATAGTATCCTCAACCATCCGGTCCAAACTGAATCGTTCAACAACTCTCTTCCTCGCATTTTTACCAAATTCATGAGCCAACTGTTCATCACCCAAGACTTTAATAATGTTTCCCTTCAGCGCATTTATATTCCCAGGTGCAACAAGAATCCCTGACACCCCATCCTCGATCACATCCTTAATACCGCCGATTGCAGAAGCAACAACCGGTTTTTCACATGCCATCGCCTCTATTATAACGAGTGGCAGTCCTTCGAGTCGCATGGTCAGATTCACGAAAATATCTGCGAGGTTGTAGTATCGTGGCAGATCGTCATCCGAAACACGCCCTGTGAAAATAACGCTTTCAGAGATGTTTAATTTGTTTGCAATGTTTTTTAATTTACTCAGATAGGGCCCAGTTCCTACTATAACCAATTTTATTTTTTTGTCATATTCTAAAATATCTGGCAGGACTTTTAGTAACAGATGAAACCCCTTTTGCTCGTTTATTGCACCGACAGACAAGATTATTTTTTCATAATTCAAAGCCCATTTTTTTCTTATACCTCCAGCAGACATTGGTTTAAATCTATTCACATCGATTCCGTTAAGTATAATAGCTAATTTTCCTTCGGGTAGTCTGTATTGCTTTTTAATATCTTCGCCTAATTCGGTGCTCACTGCTATGATTTTATCTGCATTATTCAATGTTATTTTATCAACCGGACAATAAAACGATCTAAAAATTAGATGTGTTGCAATGATAAGACCTTTTATTGATTTTGTGTTCAGTGCACTTTTTATTTCATTCTCGGTTGTACCATGTAGTGTTGTAACAAGCGGTATATTATTTTTATGATACTTTATAAAAGAGTAACCGAGTAGGGTTTGCTGATTATGGACGACATCAAACTTTTTTCCTTTATTCATCTTTTGAAAAAAATCACTGAAATCTTTAAAAAAACTGGCTCTGTATATTTTAGGATTGTTTTTATCATAATAATAAATGTTTACATCATTTTTAATTTCATGTTTTATCCCCATAGGGTGTTTTGTTGTAAAAATTGTTACCTCATGCCCTCTTTTAGCTAAGCCTTCCGATAATTCCTTTACATGTATTTCTCTGCCACCAACAAAGTGATCTGTTGTATATGTTGCAATTATGGCTATTTTCATTTTATCAGTCTTAAAAATTTGTTCCATCCCTTCTTAAAGGTTCCGACCCATCCATAAGTATCTATTTCATTTTTAATCACTTTGAAAAAGTTAAATCTCCTTTCTTTTTCTATTAAAATTTGATGATTTTTTGAGTAATAGCGATTAGAATATTCAGAACTCCACTTTTTTATTTGCTTAAGAATTTTATTTTTATCTTTTTGAGGGGGAATTCTCACAAAAGGCTTTTTTTTATCCTGTATTGTAGGAATTATTATATAGTCAAAATATTTATCTTCATTAAATTTAAATTTTAATACAACTCCTTCTCTGCTTTCTCGATACCATCGTCTGATTTTTCCTTCTTCTTTATAATTAATCCATCTGCCATCATTCACACCAAACCAAGGTGAAAATAAAAAATTAGATAAACTATAAAAAATCAAGCCTTTATGGTATGATTCATAACCTTGCAAAACGTGCGGATGGGAACCAAGAATTATATCTGCTCCCATATCAATAATGCTATGAGCATCAGAAACAACTTTGGGAGTCGGATAATGAGTAAACTCTTCACCCCAGTGCATTGATATTATTATGATATCTACATTATTTCTAATTTTTTCTATATCGTTCCGCATATATTTAAGGTTATAAGGAGAAACGCCTGGAGAACTATCTGTTGCAGCTTTTGATCCCTCTTCGAAGAGAGGAGGCGTCCAAGTGTAAGCAAGAAAGGCTATTTTCATCTGGCTTATATCGAAAAATACAGGTTCTCTCGCTTCTTGCAAATTTTTTCCTGCACCAATGTACTTTATATTATTTTCTTTTAGCAAATCGATAGTTCTCTTTAGGGACATCCAACCGAAGTCCATGCTATGGTTATTTGCCAAAGAAACGATATTAAAGCCTGCTTTTTTTATAAATTCTATGGACTCCTCTTTTGCATGCAAAAGAGTTTTATCTGGCTCTGGAGGCTCTTCTAATTTGGAGAGTGGGCTTTCTAAATTACAAAAACGGATATCAGCAGAGTTTAGAATTTCAAGTATTTCTTTTGATAAGAATATTTCTTTATATTTTTCAATATTTGAAGATAAAATGCCGCCTACCATCACATCGCCAACCACTGAAATTGTAACAGATTCCATTTACCCCACCCTTTCAATGAACATTCTATACCACAACTCAAAAGTCAATATACGGAATAAGATTTCCTCATTATCAGCCTTATACTCTAAATGGTCTTTCAAAAGTTTTTTGATCTTTTCTCCATTGAAATAAGGGCTATTAAGAGTTTTCCCATCCAATAATATATCAGACACGAAATTAGTAAACATCGGATCTTTTCGTAACCACTCCCCGTAATCTGGATAATCAGTCCCAAACGGTAAGATCAATCTTCCTTTTGTATATCTCTTGAATACCTTCCTGAGTAACATGCAACCATTTTTGTATTTAGCACCGATTGTTCTCATAAATTCTGGGGCATCTGCACGGATATTCGTGTGATTATTTTGTACTTTTGCTATGGCGGGATTCAATCTTTTGAGAAATTCAATGTAAATTCGATGATTGTATAAAAACTCACGTGGGATTGAAAGCACAAAATCCATGAAATCGTAATCATACGGTGGGTTTCTATCCTCTGTTTTTAATCGCAGTGGTGCGAGATTACTGTAATATATGAATTTCCTTCCTCGGTTTTGAATCTTAAAATAGAGTGCTGCCGATGCAAATGAGTCTGAATTTTGGATGTATTTTTCAATTTCATCTTCAAAACTTTTGAAAACTTCAATTCTCGTACTTTCATCTATTAGATCGGTCAATATATTGTACTGCAAAGCCATTTCATCGTAAATTAATTTATTAAATTTTTTTTTATTATTTATCTTAAAATATTTTCCTTTCAGATAACTTCCACCAAATATAGCATCCATCAGCAATCCAACGAGTATAATGTCTGGTTCTACCATATTTTTATCGATAAAAGACAGCATATGGATGTGGTGCATAGGTATCTGTCCGTCCACCAGCGCAATTCCTTTTACCGCGAACTCCAAAAATAATTTTGGAGTTAACTCCCCTTGATTATTTTGGATATTGCATATGTCTGCAACTTTTTTAGCAATCTTTGGCGTGATATCGATACCATCGAAAGTAAATGTAAACGTTTCAATTCCATCCGTATCTTTATCATCAATAGCACCTATTATTGAACGTGAATCTAAACCGCCACTCAAAGTGACAACTATTGGACGTTCTGTTTTCAACATTCTTCTAACACTTTGTTTAAATAAATATACTGATTTATTAACGCAATATTTTTTTGGGTGCCTCTCTATTTCAGGAACACTAAAATTCCAATAGTGCTTATGTTTTAAACCGTCATCTCCAATTTCCAGCATAGATGCAGAAGGCAATAATTGTATATTTTTTAAAAAGGTCTTATTTCCTAAAATATATCCAAAAGTAAGAAATTCCGCAACGGTTTTTCCGTCTATTTCTTTTTTAAAGTCCTTATCTCGTATAATTGCTTTTATCTCAGATGCGAATATTAATTTATTATTATTGTATGCATAATACAGTGGTCTAAGCCCGTATCTATCATTTGTAATCAATAATTTCTGATTCTTTACATCCCAAATAGCGATAATAAAAGATCCATTAAGTTTTTCAACAAAATCCCTACCATATTCTTCAAACATATGCAAACAGAACTCCGGATCATTATTAATTTTAAAAATATGACCTTTTGATTCAAGGTTTTGTTTTTCAGTCAGGTAGTCAAAAACTTCTCCTTCCATAAATACGCATAGGTTTTCATTTTCATTGAAAATTGGTTGATGTTCTGGGTTTATTATTCCTAAATGTACCCTTGCAATGGAAAGTTCACCATCAACATATCTGTCTACTAAATACCAATCTTCATGCTTAATTGAATTACACATCCGATGAAGTAAACACTCCTCCGATCCATCTTTATTGAATATACCAACTATTCCCGCCATATATATCCGCCTATTCTCAAATTATACAACATTACATTCTTCATTTTCTATCGCTCACTCCTTCTTAACTTATCGTCCATCAAATCATACGCTCTCATCAACCTTTCTTCCTGACCAACAATCGCACTAAAATATTTTATATCTTCCTTATCTATCCCCTTTATTAAAAACATCGTTGAAATATAAATAGCTGCAGCAGATATTATTTCAATTACACCATCTAAAATTGTTGCAGGATCAGGCATAAAATAAAGGAAAACAGACATCGCAAATGAGGAAAACAATGGTTTGTATACTACATGAGAGCTTGGAAATATGTTTAAAATCCTTTTGGATAATAATGCGAGCGTTATATTGTTAAAATATCTTGCAATCAACGTAGCTATCGCCGCGCCTATCATCCCAAACTTCAGGATGAAGATGTAGTTAAGCACGACGTTTAATCCGGAAGCTATAACAACGACCAATGCAGGGTATTTTGGCTTCTCTTTTGATTCAAACAATGTGCTGAAGAAATTCAGCGGTGCAATTAGAATCAGCAGACATAGCACGTAAAAAGGTGTTACCGCAGCTAAATACTCCTCGCCATACACCACTTTTATAACTGGATTTGCCATAAACATCAATCCAAAAGCACATGGAAAAGCAAACATCGATAGATACTTGAATGTTTTTTCAAATGCATTCTTCAATTCATCCCCTTCTAACTGTGTGAAAACAGGAAACAGGACTGTTGTCGCGGAAATCAAGCCCATGAACGCAAAAACCATATTGAATGCTGCTGTATAGAAACCAACGTCCTCTGTGGTTAAAAGAATGCCAAGCATAAGAATATCAATTTGATGGAAAAATAAACCTGCAACCAATGTTGAAAACGTCAAGTATCCCAAGAATCTCAAAATTCTCCTCTTCTCTACTTTTACAGTCCCACCCTTGAATAGATAAGGATACTTTCTCACTAATAAGAACAGTAAAACAGCAAAAGTAAGAATAACTACCAGAGAAAGTCCAATTAATGCTCCACAGACTGAATAACCAAATATGATAAACGAAGGAACAATGGTTAATCTAAGCACTTCATAAATTACATTTCTTGCCGCAGGATATTGGAACTTTTGGAGTGCCACAAAGGCTCCACTCACAAAGTCTAAGAAAGAGAAGAAGAAGAGAAAGATACCCACAATCATCAAGGGAAAAAAAAGGTCTGGTTTGTGAAAAAGATAAATAGATAAAGGCTTAGCAAAAATAATAACTGCTAAGGAAGATACAAATGCAAACAAAAATTTTATTTTGAGCAAATACCTGAAGAAACTCCTCGCCAACGTTTTATTATCTTTTCCCAATGCATACGAAACGTATCTAATCATCGTTCTGTTCACGCCAAGGTCGGTGAATGCCATGAGGATAAATGCGACTGATAAAGCCAAATAATAGATACCAAACAACTCTGGATCCAGTAATCTGGCTAAAACGGCTGTGAAAATTAATCCTCCAATGCCGCTTATGATTACACCTGAACTACTGAAAGCCGTGTTCTTCAATACTTTTCTTGCTAATTGGGCCATGCTATTAGATTTTATAAAAAATTAAAAATTACTTTATAAGCATTTTTAATACTTTCATGGCATTGTATAAACCAGCTAAAAAGTCTAACGGAATCAACGAATAATGACCGCTTTTGACATCATCAATCGCCTGAAGTGCAGAAACTCCTAAGGCAATAACAACTTTTTTAAAAAGTTCTTTTTTGCTCAAACTCGTGCGATCCGCATGACCCCATCTCCAACTTCTATCAAGAAGAGATGATATGGTGTCTTTGAGCAAGTGATATACTTCTGCCTCTGGATCATATATCAACGTGTATCCCTTCTCTTTCAATCGATTGCTCAGATCTACGTCCTCATAGTTAGTCCGATACTTTTCGTTATAATATCCTATTTCCTCAACTGCACGTCTCTCGAAGACATTATTTGATCCAAAAAGATAACCGGAATTTATTATCTTCTCATCGCCCATATTCTGCCTCATATGCACTGCTCGCCATTTATTTGCCAATGTATTGGTGTATTTCTCTATCAATTTTCCACCCACACCAGCGATATTTTCTTCTGTAAAATTTTTCATCAGTTTCTCCAGCCAATCTGGCTCAGGAACACAGTCAGCATCCAATGACGCCACATATTCACCACAAGCATTTTTAAATCCGGTATTCCTTGCGGCAGCTAAACCCTTGTTAGTACCATGTCGAATAACTCTAACAGGGTAGTTTGATACTATCTCAACTGTTTTGTCGGTAGAACCATCATCTATAATTAAAATCTCATCCAGCGGGTATGTTTGCTTTAATATTCCATCTAAACATTCTGAAATGTACTTCTCAGCGTTATAACATGGGACATACAACGTAACTTTTTCACATTCACATTTATCAAAGTCTCTGGCGGTAGTCACACCCGCATTTTTCGCAATCGATCGGGCAGTGTTCATTTGTGCGCAAACACCCCCCGGTTCTCCTCCACCCAACTCACCAGTCTGCCAACCCCATCCCGCGGCGCAACTTCAGGCACCCACCCGAGTTCCTGCCGCGCTTTTGAGATATCAGAGATATACACCTTCTGATCAGATGGTCGCCAGTCATCATAACCAATCTCAGACCGCCTGCCAGTAATCTCCTCAAGCATATCCAGCAGTTCAAGCAGCGACATCGTATTCTCCGCGCCGCCACCCATGTTGTACACTCCACGATGCAAG
>Ga0190303_1001143_pt1 | contig 10736 bp, 18 predicted proteins | sample 48700701_MG_FD_161672 | JGI IMG/M metagenome (GOLD analysis project Ga0190303, IMG submission 161672) | Hydrothermal vent sediment bacterial communities from Southern Trench, Guaymas Basin, Mexico - 4870-07-0-1_MG | ecosystem: Environmental > Aquatic > Marine > Hydrothermal vents > Sediment ...
CATCACCCCCCGTCGTGTTACTCCCCCGCCCATTCGTAACACGAACATGCGGGTTTGCGAGTGTGACGAAACGAGTTTGACGTGTGATTTCGTGTGAGCGGAAAGGGCTGTTTTGAGTGGATTTTTTGGCGGTTAAAATAGAGTTTTTTGAGCGTGTTTTCGGCATGGGAGGATAGGGGAGGGGTATATAGATTTTTAAAGTGATGCGGAGAACTATATAGTGATAATATCAAAAAAGGTGGTGTATGGAAATGGTGGATATTGTTGAGAAGGCGGTTAGGAAAAGGTCGGAGCGTATAGCAGTTTCGGAAGCGTTTTATAAGGAAGGCGTGGAGCATCCGACGAAGGATTGGCTTGAGCAGTTTAAGAAGGCAAAAGACCGTAGGAATGCGGGTTTGAGGAGAGCGATGGAATTGGGATTGTTTGAGATTGGTGCTGAGAGGGTCGGAACGGATGGATGGCAAAAAGCAACACTTGCGAAGGCAGACAGGTGGCTTTCTGGAGCAACGAGTGCGGAGGCTAATGAGAAGTATGAGACTGCTATGAGAGATGTCGTAGAATGTATTGAGAGAGCAAGGAAGGCAGTAGAGGGTATGCCTACAACGACAGTGGAGCAGAGGGCGGAGAAATCTAAGAGATTCCAAATTGAGATGGCGAAGTGTATGGAGGAGAAGAGGAAGAGGCGTTAAGTGTGAGTGAGATAAAAAGGTGATGCGAAAATGGCACTCGTTGAGCCGTTTATGGTTAAGTCGGAATTGGAATTGGAAGAAGGTAAGTCCTTTACTCTTAAAGCGGAGACTGGAGAGAGTTTCCTTGTTAAGGATATAAGAATAGTCAGAAGCACATGTGATTATTTTGTTATCTCTATTGACAGGGATACGGTGGGTTTCTTTAGAGCGAACGGTCATACTTTGTATTCACATTTGTATTCGCCAAGAGTTGTGAGTGGTAATACGTGTTCTGGTCTTAGTTCTGTTTCTTCTAAAACTTTATTGTCGTTGATGGTGGAAAAGGGGTATTTTAAAGGATTTCCTGTTGCGGAAGGACAAAAATTGATTATAAGTCCTTATCCAGAGAGTGGAATGATAGGAAGTGCTGTTGTTATTTATGAGAAATATGATGCTGGAGATATAAAGAAGGAAGATATAAATGGTTCGGAAGCGAATGAGTATGTTTATATTGCTTACGGAAGAATAAGCGAGGAAGTTAAAAGTGCGGGCGAATATGTTTATGATGTAATTATAAATCCCGAAGAATTTGCTGATTTTCCCTTCGAGGGAGAGTGTCCAGCGAAAACCGAAATTGAGTTGTTGGGGATTACAGGGTGGGAAGCGATTTCTGTTACTGATGCGTCAAATTACAGTTATACGAAATACCTTAAGTTATTTAAGGGAAGAAAATTGTTATTTGATAGTGAGAAGAAGGGATTACCAGTGTATCACTGGTATTGGTCGGGACTTTCGGGAGAGGTAGGAGGACAGGGATTTAGTGTTTTGGGACAATATACGCCTAAAGATTACAGGTTACCCTTGCTCTTTGATACACCAGTTAAATTTACTTCGGGTGAGGAATTGCGTTTAATTTTAGAAGTTGGAGCAGAGGGAAGTGGAGGAGCATTTTCGGACGAATTTTTAGAGTTAGGTGTTATTTTAAGGGCAAAGATAACGGAGTGATGTGGAAATGATATACAATAAAGGTTTGAGTCGGGAAAATAGCACAGACGAAGGCAAGAAGATTTTCTCATTAGTCTCAAAAGTTGAGGAGAAAGTCAAAGTGCGGAGGATAGTGATTACTGATGTTCTATCAAATCCGCTAATCATGGAATTGTGGATTGAGAGGGATAGGATAGGCGAAGCGATACCGCTTGAGATGATTAGTGATGCGACACCCGAAAGAATAATTGATATTGATGCGGAGATTCCCGAAGGATATGAGTTTTCCATAGTTATCAAACCGCAAACTTCGGGAAATCAGGGAAGCGTGAGAGGATGGGTAGAGTATGAGATAGTGCGTTAAACAAGAGAGAGTGAGAGAGATATGGTGGAACGTAGAGGTCGGCGAGAATTTAAAGGTGGAAGTGGAAGGGAAGTAAAGGAAGCGAGAGTGGATGTTATTCTCCAGAGAGTAGAGGAGAAAATAGGTAGAGAGTTAAATGTTGTTCCTTCTCATGTCTATCGTTACGGAGTTAATAACATCTTCCAACGGTCATTTGCGTATCTATTGGGATGGAAGAGTGATGGCGAACCCGTCAAACTACAAGCGTCTTATGGTGGTTTATTAAAAGTCGCAGTATCGGGAGCGGGATTTGAGGAAGTGGATGTTTTAGAAGGAACAGCGACGGCTATGTGGTCGGATGTGTTGGAATTTAATTTTGTTCCTAATCGCATACGCTTTGAGAGTTTAGATTATCCTTATCTTGCTTCGCTATCAACAGATGGAGTAAAGTGGTCGGAAGCAGTTTATGTTGATGAGGATACGCCGAGAGATTTTGACATTTGTGCGAAATATATTAAGGTAATGAGATATGGAGGAAGTGATGCTCATTATTGGATTATAGGAATGAGGTAAAAAAGGTGATATAAATGGCAAAGAAGGGTAATTTGCTTTTTAATGGAGATTTTGAGCATGGAACAACGGAAGGATGGAAAATTGGAGAGTTTGGACTTGCGGGGGATTTTGATTTGTTTTCGGGAACGGAAGGGGTGTATAGAGGTTCTTATGGTGGAAAATTAGTAGCGAAGAAGGATAGTGCGGAAGGTTATGTGAGTTACGATAAGTTTTGCTCATTTGAGGATTATGAGGCTTTTTTAATAATTGGATATGTTAAAATGGTGACAACGGATAAATCACATTTAGTTTTGTATGGGCTTGATGATAACGGTAATTATATTAACAAATTCGGGATAGGATATAATACTGACTGTGGAGTGTGGAAACGATTTAGTGCTATTTTGAGGGGTTTTGGCGAGATAACGAACTTTAAGGTAGGATTTTACATATATGCTAATTATGAGGGAGGTTATGCGTATTTTGATGAGTTTAAACTTCTACCGCTTAAATCTATAACCGCTCATAGAATTGTGGAAGAGTGGAAGATTGATGGTTTAACTTCCTATAAATTAAAGGTTCTTCCTGCGGGCGTTGTCGGTGAGTGTCGATTAGAAAGTTTGCTTACTGTGAGAGCAGTAAGCGGAACTTCTCCTACTTTAGATGTAAGAATTGAGGTATTTTATCCGCCTTCTTATGACCATGTGGAGAAAATTTATCATTCGCAATTTACAAATACGGGATTTGAGCGAGTTTCTGCTGATTTAGTGGATGGAACATACATATGGATAATTTATGAGGTTGGTGGCTCTTCTCCCTCATTTGACATAACGCATCAAATTCGGTTAATACCGAAGCAGTGTGCTGATTTATCGTCGGGAGGTGGAGCAATGTAAAATGAGTGAGTATGAGGAGGAAATTGAGCGAATAAATCACAATTTGAGGCAGATGCGCAGAGAATTAAATGATATATCACATGCGGTAGCGAGAATAGAGAAAGATGTGGAGTGGATAAAAACAATAATCAAATGGGGTTTAACTTTGCTAGCATTTCTGATAGGGTTAAGCATGGGCTTATAAAGGAGGTGATGTCGAAATGGTGGAAGAGAAGTTTGAGGTAAAACTGCCAAAGAAGCGAGTGGAGGAATTAAAGACATCAACGAAATTACTGGAAGACATAGAGCGAGAGATAGACAGAGCGGAAGAAGCAGGTTTAGATGTATCTGATTTAAGAGCAAGTTTAGAGAGCGTAAGAGAGCAAGTAGAGAAACTTATGCGAGTATATGTAAAGGAATAGGAGAGTGAGCGAAGAAATGGAAGATGATTTGTCTGATATTATATGGAGAATAAGAATTATTGGAAGAAGTCTTAGTGAGATTTATAATTATCTCAAATCAACAATAAAAACGAGCATAGATAGTGTCTATAAAAGGGCAAGAAAGATTTACGATTATGTCAAAAATTTAATTTGGGGAAAGGTTAAAGATATTTATAACAAAATTAAAGCAATTTACACAAAGATAAAGGATAGTATAGGTGGAACGCTCTTAACGATTTTTGACAAAGTTAAGGCGATTTATAATATTATAGCGAATACAATAAAAACAAAGGCAGAAGATATATTTAAGAAAGCGAAGGCGGTTTATGATTTCGTTAAAAATACGCTCAAAAGGAGTGTTGATAATGTATTTGCGAAGGCGAAGCAAATTTGGAATTATATGAGGGAGAAAATTAAAGGAGCAATTGATGTTGTAAAGGAAAAGGCGTCGGTAATATATGAGTTTCTTAATTCCGTAATAAAAGGAGCAATTGACACAATAAAAGCGGTAATTGACGAGATTAACAAAATGATAGCGAAAGTTTATGACATGCTTACAGACCCGTCAAAATTCGGAGAATTTTTGCTTAAGGCGGTAGAAGCAGTGTGGTGAGAAGGTGAGGAGAAATGGGTTTGGGAGATTTAGTGCTGGACACATTAAAGAAGGTTGTTGATTACATAATTGAGTTAGCGGATGATTTCGCAGATGTCTTAAAGAGAGGTATTTTGATGATTATAGAGCATTTGGAAAATGAGTTTAAATCTGATATAGAAGATGTTATTCCGAAAGAGTTATTTGAGGAAGAACATTTTAAGGTGTGGAAAGAATATGTAGAGAAACATGCGGGGGAAAAACCAATTCCAATTTTGGCAATATTGGCAATGTTGGGAGCGAGTGCTGCGGGAACAGCAATAGGAATGGGTTTGGGCGGATTTGGGCGAAATATACAAAATTGGTTTAATACTCAATTAACACCTATGCCGTTATCTCCTCAAGAATGTGCGTATTTCTTAAATAGAAATCCGACAGAAGCGGAAAAGGTGGAAGCATGGCTTAAAGCAAACGGATATGCCCCAAACTTACATTATACGCTTATACAAATGTATAAACCGAAACTTACAATTTCGGAAATAACGACAGCATACTTACGAGGTATAATTGACGAAAAACAATTTAAATATTTATTAAGTGAGCATGGATTGTCTGAGCGAGATATTGATTATTTAAAACAAATTATTTGGGATTATCCTTCTCCAACAGATTTTATTCGTTTTAGCGTTCGTGAGGTATTTACAACAGACAAAGAAACGAAAGAGGCGTTACAAGCGGAATTTCCTAAAGACATAGTTCCGTATGCGAAGAAAGCAGGTATGAGCGAAGATGTTTTAATGTGGTATTGGATGGCTCACTGGGAGTTACCGTCACCGACACAAGTATATGAGATGCTCCACCGCCTAAACCCAAAGGTGTTGGAAGTGCGAGGAGAAGCGTATAAGCAAATGGGAATAAATGTAGAAAATATAAAGACAACAATTGACACAGTTAAAACATTCCTAAAGCAAGCGGATTATGATATAAGATGGCGTGATAGATTACTCGCAATATCATACTCACCATTAACGAGAGTAGATTTAAGGCGTATTTACACACTTGGTTTAATTGATGATAAAGAGTTAAAGGCAAGATTAATGGAAATTGGTTATACGGAGAAAGATGCTGAGTTATTGATGGAATTTTACCGAAACCTAAAAGCAGAGGAAGCAAGAGAATGGACAAAAAGCGAAATTAGGAATTTGCTTTATTACGGTTTGATTAACGATACAGAAGCAAAAATTATGCTGGAGCGTTTAGGATACGAAGAGGAAGATGCTAAACTCCTTATAGATTTATGGAAGGCTAAAATTACGGAGAAGGACATGCGAGAAACTCAAAGATATATTAGGGATGCTTACGCTTTAGGACAGATAACAAGAGCAGAGGCGGAGGCACAATTAAAAGCATGCGGATTATCGGAGGAGGTTATAAAGGTCGTTTTGGACAAAGAAGAGAAGCGAAGAATGTCCTCACAACGCCTTCCTTCTGCTTCCACAATAGTTAAATGGCTTAAGTTAGGTATTATCACAAAGGATGTCGCATATCGCTTATTAAAGCGAATAAATGTAGCAGATGATGTTATTGACTATTACATAAAGGAAGCGGAAGTGAGTTAAAATGGAAGAGGTAGAGAAAATAAAGGAGTGGAAGGAGGCAGAGCGAAAATTTGTGGAAAGTAAGCATCAACTTATAGTAAAGACATGGCATTTGCTCTCTAAATTTTCTTCTCCACACAAATAATCACACTCGCATCTATATAGTCTCCATAGAATTCCACTAGAAATATATGCGAAAAGGTTTTTAAGAGGTGTAGCGGATAATAGAGTGGTGATAGGAATGAGGAGGGACATAGATATGTTAGTGCGGAAAGCGTTAGCGAGAGACAGAGCGGAGGCAGAGAAGGCACGGAGCGAGATAGTAAAGGGAGCGGTGGAGAGTGCGAGGCATGTCGCAGATTTGGCGTTACATATAGCCGAGCAATACGGGTTTGCTATGTCCGCTATGGAGCAGAGAAACTTTGATTTGGTCGCAGATGTCCTTGCGAGAGCGAAAGAGTTAGTAGGACATTTGGAAAAGGCAGTGGAAGAGGAGAAGAAGTGGAGAGAAGCGTATTGGAAGGTTATAGGAGGTGAGAGAGAGTAAAATGGAGACAGATGCGAAGATAAAGCGGTTGTTAGAACTATTGGCGGAAGAGAAGACATTAAGCGGACAATACTTCGGACACAAAGGACAGGCGAGAGTAGCGGACACGCAGGCGAACTATTACGCAAAGGTTTTGGAATGGCACGCAGGCGAAATGTCAGAGGAGGAGAAGCAAAAGGCGTTAAGAGAATTGGAAAAGGCACTATCACGCAGAGATTATCATGAGAAGATGGCGAAAGAGGCAAAGGAGAAATTGGACAAGGTGAGAGAGGAGATAAGGAAACTTATAGGTGGTGAGCAGTAATGTCGGAAGAGAAAGGCATTTGCTACATGCGAAAGAGCAGGACAGGAAAGGCAGTGCGAATGGTGGATGGCGAGGTCGTTTATGTCGCATCTATCCGAAGCATAGAGCAATTCCTGCGAGGCGAGAGAGAGTTTGTAGCGTTTGCGAAATATCCATACCGCAAAATCCCGCAGGAAGAGAGCGAAAGAGACTGCGTTTATACATATTGTCCGAAGTGCGAGACAGGCAGAGTATTCCGCAAAGTCAGGGAGGATGCGTGGAAGTGCGAAGCGTGTGGAACAGAACTAACGACAGCATACTTAATAGGTGAGATAAGAAGCATAGTGGATGAGTATTAGGTGGTGGAAATGGAGGAAGAGATAACTGTGATAAACGGAACAAGACACACATTTAAGGCGAAGTTAGTGGAAGTGATAGAATACGGAGAAAGGCGAGTGAGCGGAAACGATTTTAGAGTTTTTGACAGAGACATAACGCCAGTAAAGCGAGAGTTTAAGATAATTCTAACAGAGGAGAAAGAGCAGTAAGGAGGTTGGTAAGAATGGAGCGAGAGATAACATATAAGAAAATCCGAAGCATCAAAGAACTGCGAGAATTTATCAAAGAATGCCTCATAGAACACGCAGAAGCGAGGACACACGCATTTATGACACGAAATTTACACGCAGTATTTTACGAACAAGGATGGCTTGACTGTCTCAAAAGCATAAAGGATGCTGTGAGCAAGGACGGACTAATGCTCTACCGTTATAAATTTGACATAGAAGAGCAGACAGAGACGGAGAGAGAGAAACATTATCAATGAGGAGATAAGCGAAAATGGTTAATGCTGTGGAATGTCTGTGGTCAGAAGAACAAGCGAGGGCGTTAATCATCTTCTTGCTCGCAGAGAAGAAGAGGCACGAAAAAGACATACATAACATAGAGCGAAGCATAGAGCGGATAAAGCGAGAGTTTAATTTTACGGAGGCAGACATAGCGAAGTGCGAGGAACTATCGTGGTTATATGTCAATTTTTAGGGAGGTGAGGAAAGAATGGAAGAAGACAAAATTCCCTCCTCTCCTCCTTTATTTAGACACAAACGATGGAAACACAGATACGGTTATCAAAAATGTGTAGAGTATGTCGGAATTGATAAAAATGACGATTACTTTGGCGAAGGCTTTCCTCTGTGTGCTGTGATAGAGTTTAGGCGAAGCATATACCGTTACGCTCCTCGCACTTATGAGATAGCGAAACTGCTCGCTTCTCTCCGCCTACTATATGGCGAGGAATACATGGAAGAACTAAACGCATTAGCGGAAGTAGAATATCTCAAATTAAGGCGAGAGTTTGACAGATATAGGCAGATGCTTAAAGAGAAGTTAGAGGAAGAAGAGAAGAAGAAGAAAGGTGAGCGAAGATGGCTTATTACTTTTGGGTGAGATTAGGCATAACGAAGGGGGAGCAATACCGTCAATTATTAGAGCGAGCATTTAAACTCGGGTGGTCTCAAAGAAAAACATTTACAGAAGCAAGGCGTTTAGGCATGGGATATACGGAAGCATTAATGCGAGAAGATTGGCATCGTTTTAGTTATGTTGAGAGTGCGAGAACCTACACAGGTAAGTTAAAAGCCCATGATTTCTTTGATAGCGTAGTGTTAAAGTTAAGAGAAGAGCGTGGATGGTCATGGAAGGAAATTAGAGAATTCTTAAAGGAACGCAAAGAACCTTCCAAATGGACACCAGAAACGAAAGCAAAAGAGAAAGTATTTAGGGAATACGCAAGCAAAGCATTTCCAGAATTGTATGCGTAAGCGAAAAAGGTGATAAGAAAAATGCTTCCGCAGACAGAACCGCATATTGATTTAGCGAAACTAAAGTGGAGAACACACAAATTACGCAAACTCACAAAGATGCCTAAAAATCATCCCATAATCGGATGGGATACCGAAACATATAAAGGATATGCTCGCATCGTGGCGAATAACAGAGGACAACACTTATTTATAGAGGAGCAAAAGGTATCTACAGATATATTCCTTCGCATTCTTTCCTTTCTAACACAGAAGCAATATGAGGGAACACACGGCTTCTTTTGGAACATTGATTATGATTTTTTTGCCATACTCAAATACGCAGGCAGAGATTTTGCGGAAGAACTATATGAGAATGGAGAAGCAAAATTTGATAATTACACAATCTCTTATATTCCGAAGAAGGCGTTTAGTATTAAAAAGGGACACAAAACCTATGATTTCTTTGATTTATATCAATTCTACGGAACTTCGTTAGAAACCGCTTCGCAGAAATATTTAGGCGAGGGAAAACTCATAGATTTAGTGGATAGAACACGCCTAAACGATGATTTATCCTATTGGATGGAGCATCACAGAACAATTGTGGAGTATTGTATTAAGGACTGCGTTTTAACCCAAAGATTAGCGGAGAAACTGCGAGACACGCTAAAACACAACATAGGTTTCCTGCCTGAGAAATACATATCAAAGGCGTATATTAGCAAGCAATACTTCCGCAGATTGACAAATATTCCTGTCGCAAGAGATTTTCCCGAAATCGTTAATAAACTCGCTTTGCTCACATACTTCGGAGGTCGTTTTGAGATTACGCAAAGAGGCAACATAGGCAGATGCTTCCTCATAGACATTAACTCCGCTTACCCCTTTGCGATGACACAATTAAAGGCATATCCGAAAGATGCGTGGATTAGGACAGACAGCATCAAATACGACAACACACATGGCTTCTACAAAATCATCGTTAATACAAAGGATAACGCTTATATCACACCTTTTCCCTTCCGCTATAAGCAAAAGGTTATCTTTCCCAGAGGTGAGTTTATCACTTACGCAACAAAAGAGGAAATCATAGCATTTGAGAATGAGTGTGATATTGAGATAATAGGCGGAGTAGAAGCGAAACCGCAAGGCGAATATTTCCTGCGAGATAAGATAAAGGAACTATATGAGTGGAAGAACAGAGCGAAAGGAAACGAAATGGAATATATGCTGGTAAAAATCATGCTCAATTCCTTATACGGAGCGTTTTATGAGAAGCATAAATATAAGGACATTTACCTGACAGGCAAATTATTCTCTCCGCCATACGCAAGTTTACTCACAGCACTTGCTCGCATCAAACTCTATAAGGAAGCGAAGCGTTACGGAAGAAGATTAGTAGGAATGGCAACAGACAGTTTGCTCATTTACGGAAAACCTAACACTCCGCTAAACAAAGAGTTAGGCGGTTGGTCGTTAGACACAGAGGGAGACACCTATGTTTTAATGTCAGGCATCTACAAAATCGGAGATAAAATCCGAATGAGAGGAATAGCGTTTAGGCATGTGGATAGAATACGGACACCACACGGAGAATTTGAGGACATTTTCGCATACATAAAGGCATACCCGCAATTACAAATATACAAAATCACACACGAAAGAGCATTAAAATTGGGCGAAATTTTAACTCACACAAAACTTCGGACATGGGAAGATTTAAACATGTGGGCAAAAGTAGAACGAAGCATAGATATAAACGGAGACATTAAAAGAGAATGGCATGATTTATTTGAGAATGGAGGAGATTTTCTATCACGAACAATAGACAGCAATCCTATCAACATAAACGAACTATATGAGTATATAGAAAACAACAAACCAGAAATCGAAACACTCTCTATATTCTAATTATACCTCTATAGAACTATATAGAAGTGTTACGGAAGAGCAGGCGGGTAACACAATGGGGGGTGATGATTGGCTCGCAAACCCGCATGTTCGTGTTACGAATGGGCGGGGGAGTAACACGACGGGGGGTGATGATTG
>Ga0190303_1001145_pt1 | contig 10722 bp, 8 predicted proteins | sample 48700701_MG_FD_161672 | JGI IMG/M metagenome (GOLD analysis project Ga0190303, IMG submission 161672) | Hydrothermal vent sediment bacterial communities from Southern Trench, Guaymas Basin, Mexico - 4870-07-0-1_MG | ecosystem: Environmental > Aquatic > Marine > Hydrothermal vents > Sediment ...
CTTGGCTATGCCATGTTGGGGTTGCAGCCGGTTGTGGAATCCAAAGTGATGGTCATCCTGTTTCTGTTAGTGGTCATGGTGGGAAGTTCGTTCATTAAACCGCTGATCACCGGAACTGTGGCAAAAACCACCACAGAAACGAATCGCGCCCGGGGATATTCCCTCTTTTACTGGGTAGTGAATATCGGGGCTTTCAGCGGCAAAACCTTTGTTCCCTTCATCCGCCAGGGAATGGGGCTTCGTCATGTCAACTTTTTTTCCGCCGGAATGGCCTTCGCCGCCCTATTGTTCGCCATTTTTGTATTCAAGAATATCGAAGCCCCGTCGGAACGGAAATCTGTCAGGGAAGTATCGCAGGCACTGGTCAAGATTCTCACCACCCCCCGGCTCATCATCCTCACCCTCATCGTCGCCGGATTCTGGACCATCCAGGGCCAGATGTACGCCACCATGCCGAAGTATATCATCCGCATGGTGGGGCCCTGGGCAAAGCCGGAGTGGATTGCCAATGTAAACCCCGCGGTTGTGGTACTGTTTGTTGTCCTCATCACCCACTGGACCAAGAAATATAGAGCCGTCACCGCCATGCTCATGGGAATGATTCTGATGCCTTTCTCCGCGCTGGCAATGTCGGCCGGGCCCTGGCTCCAGCACCTTACCGGCAACAGTATCCCCTTTCTCGGAATGATATTGCACCCCTTTACCGTCATGATGATTGTGGGGATTGCCATCCAGGGCCTTGCGGAATGCTTCATCTCTCCCCGTTTCCTGGAGTTTTTCTCTCTTATGGCACCGAAGGGAGAAGAAGGCGTGTACCTGGGCTTCAGCCACCTTCATTCCTTTATCTCGGCACTGGTGGGCTTTTTCATGTCCGGTTTTCTCCTGGATGCCTACTGTCCGGACCCGAAAACCCTCACAGGGCTGACCGAAGCTGAAAAAACCGCCTGTTATGCCCATGCCCACTACATCTGGTATTACTTTGTAGCCATCGGTTTCGCAGCGGCCATTGCCCTCTTCATCTTCAGGCTTGTCACGACTCGGTCCGAAGGGCCAAGTCGTGATAGTGATTTGTGAGTTGTGAGTTGTAGAGAGAAGTAACGGAATCGGTACGTTCCCGGTTTTCTCCCAATTTCCACAAGTTATTGCTTTGCTTGCGACGCTATCCCTGCCTTCTCTCTTAGCAAGTCACAAGTTACGAGTCACAGGTCACAGTCCGGCCCTCGGGCCGGACATTACATTTTGTTACAAACCTCTCCCCTGACATTCCGTATAATCCAGTGAAATGAAACAGCCTGGGAACAGGCAGTAAAGAAAGGGGAAACATTTATGAAAAAAATTATTGTCATCCTGGTTTTGATTGCCGTGGCAATTGGCGCCTGGTTTTTTATTACAAACAGGAAAGAGAACAACAAAGAGGCCGCATTCAACACTGTGAAGCTGAAACGGGGAACTCTGGAAAACACGGTATCCAGCACCGGTACCCTCAGCGCCATCGGCACGGTGGAAGTAGGTACCCAGGTTTCCGGTACCTTAAAACAGGTATTGGTGGATTTTAATGACCATGTGAAGAAAGGGCAACTCCTCGCTGTACTGGACAAGCGCGTATTAAAATCAGCTGTCCAGGAGGCCAAGGCGAGTGTAATGAAAGCCCATGCTGAGCAGGAGCAAGCCCAGGCGGATTTCAAACGAAGCAAACGCCTGTTCGCTGACAAGATGATTTCCGAGCAGGAATATATCCAGGCCAAAACCGCACTTGAAATGGCAAAGGCCTCCGTAATCTCGGCGGAAACCGCACTGGATCGTGCCCAGACCAATCTGAATTACGCGGAAATCCGTTCTCCCATTGACGGGACAATCATCCAGCGCAACGTCGAATCCGGCCAAACTGTTGCGGCCAGTTTCTCCACCCCTACTCTCTTTCTCGTGGCCGCTGATCTCTCCAAAATGGAAATTCAAGCACTGGTAGATGAAAGCGACATCGGCCAGATCCGACTGAATCAGTCGGTTCGTTTTACGGTGGAGGCCTACCCGGACAAAACATTCACCGGCTTTGTCAATCAAATTCGCCTTCAACCCACCACCGTCAACAACGTGGTAAATTACACCGTTATCGTAAACGCGGACAACCCTGAACACCTGCTGTTGCCCGGGATGACCGCCACAGTAGATTTTGTGGCGGAACACATTGAGAATGTCCTCCTGGTACCCAATGCGGCACTGCGATTCAAACCCACTGAAGCCATGAAACAAACCATGCGGGAACAGATGAAAAAGCGCATGGGAAATTCACATGGCAGGCAACGGACTGGACCTGAAAGCAACCCGGGCCCCGCATCAATTGCAACCAGCCGAAGCCGCAGGCGGGGCTTCAAAATGGTATGGATTATAGGAGACAACGGGAAACCGGAAATAGCTGGATTTGTACCCGGCCCTTCAGATGGGAAATTTACTGCAGTTAAGAGTTCCCGGAAGTTGAAGGAGGGAATGGAAATTATTGTCGGCCTCATGGAGAACGGAGGCAGCCAGTCCAACCGGCCATCATTCCGCCGGCGACTGCTCTGAGGTGAACGACATGAGCACCGTTATTGAAACCCGGAATCTTAAAAAAAACTACGAGATGGGAAGCGTTATCGTTCACGCACTGCGGGGGATTAACCTCTCGGTTGAAACCGGGGAATTTGTCTCCATCATGGGCGCATCCGGCTCCGGTAAATCCACATTGATGAACATGTTAGGATGCCTGGACACCCCATCGGACGGGGAATACCTGCTGGACGGAGAAAACGTAAATAACCTTACCCGAAACCAATACGCAGACATTCGAAACCAGAAAATCGGATTTGTTTTCCAGGGATTTAACCTGTTGGCAAAAACCTCCGCACTGGAAAATGTTGAGCTTCCGCTTTTTTATGATCGTTCCAACCGGGTGCCCCATACACTAAAGGCAGCAATGGGTGCGCTGGAACGGGTGGGACTGGCAGACCGGGTTCATCATCAGCCAAATCAGATGTCCGGAGGCGAGCAACAGCGCGTAGCTGTTGCCCGGGCTCTTGTCAACAATCCCGCCATCATCCTTGCCGATGAGCCCACCGGAAACCTGGATAGCCACACCTCGGTGGAAATTCTGGCACTGTTCCAGGAACTGAACGATCAGGGAATCACCGTGGTTCTTGTTACCCATGAGCCGGACATCGCCCTCTACAGCCGCCGGGTAATTCAAATGAGCGACGGGCGAATTGTCGGGGACAGGACGGTCAAAAACCGGCTCATCGCGAAAGAAGTCCTGCCGACTCTCCCCACAATTGAGAACGGGGAAAACGGAGAAGATAAATCATGAAGTGGAGAAACGTACTGAAGGCCGCAATCAAGTCTATCCTTAAGAACCGGATGCGAAGCCTGTTGACTTCACTGGGTATCATCATTGGAGTCGGTGCCGTTATCGTCATGGTAGCCATTGGCCAGGGTTCCCAGTACCGAATTAAGAAAGAAATTGACGCTCTCGGCGCCAACATGCTCATCATTTTCCCTTCCCACAGCCGCATGGGCGGCGTCAGCCGGGGCGCGGGCAGTTACAACCGATTTACCCTTGCAGACACCCGCAAGCTCCAGAAAGAATCCTCGCTCTGCGCCGGAATCTCCGCCATTGTGGCCTCCAGCGGGCAGATTATCGGTGGTGACAGCAACTGGAACACCCGAATCTACGGGGTAGATCCCAAATATCTTGAAATCCGGGCATGGCCCCTGAAAAGCGGCTCCTTCTTCACTGAACGGGACGTCCGGGCCAAGGCAAAAGTCGCCGTAATCGGCCAGACAGTGAAAGAAAACCTCTTTCCCGACTCCAATCCGGTGGGTGAACGCATCCGAATCAACAACACCCCCTTTCAAATTATCGGCGTACTGTCCGAAAAGGGCCAGGACCCCCGGGGCATGGATCAGGATGACGTGGTTCTGGCGCCCTCCACCACCGTGCTCTACCGGCTCAAGGGCGGCCAGTACATCAGCTTCATGATGGCATCCGCCATTTCAACAAAGGATATCGGAGCAGCTCAGGAAGAACTCACCGGACTCCTGCGAGACGCCCACAAGATCAAGCCGGGGGAAGATGACGACTTTGTCATTCGAAACCAGGCTGAAATAACCGAAGCAGCAGCATCCGCCGCCCACATTCTCACCCTGCTGCTGGGCTCCATCGCCGCAGTCTCGCTGCTGGTCGGAGGCATCGGCATCATGAACATCATGCTGGTCTCCGTCACCGAACGAACGCGGGAAATCGGCATTCGATTGGCGGTAGGAGCAAGGGAAAGCGACATCCTTGTCCATTTTCTCACCGAAGCGGTTGTCTTGAGCTTGATCGGAGGCCTTATCGGGATTGGAATTGCCTACGGAGTCGGCGAAATCCTGAACCATTTCACTGAACTGACGGCACTGATTCACCCTGAAATCGTCATGATGGCATTCGGCGTCTCCGGGGCCGTGGGCATCTTCTTCGGCTTCTACCCCGCAAAAAAAGCCGCCCGCCTCAATCCCATTGATGCGCTTCGTCACGAATGATTCCGCCTGTGGCGGAATCATTCGTGACCATGACTTGTAACTGGTAACTTGTAATTTGTAAGGAAGGGGAAAGAAAATACAAGAGAAGTGGGAGCATAAATCTCACTGTCTTTTCCCTCTCTCTTTCTTCACAAGTCAGAAATTACAAGTTACAAATCACTCCATTCTGGAAATGGTATACTCTGTAGCAGCAAAACAATAGGAGCAAACCATGGAAGCTTTTGTGACCGGAGGGACAGGGTTCTTAGGACGCCATCTCGTGGAACTACTGGTGGAAAACGGATGGAAGATTACGGCACTTCATCGCAGAACATCTGATACCGGCCATTTGCAGAAACCTGAAATCACCTTGGTGGAAGGGGATGTTACCGATATTGATTCGCTTCGCCTCGCAATGCCGGAAAAACCGGACGCCGTTTTCCACGCTGCCGCCGATACCAGCCAGTGGATACTGGCGAACCGGAAACAGACCGCCGTCAACGTGGGCGGCACAAGAAACATGACAAGTGTCGCGCTGGAAAAAGGCGCCGGGCGTTTCATCCAGACCTCCAGTATTGCCGAATTCGGCTTCCACCCAGGGGTCATTACCGAGGAAACCGTGTCCAATGCCATGAACGGCCGATCCAACTACATGCGAACCAAGTGGCAATCCGCAATGGTTGTGGATCAGGCAATTGGAAAAGGGCTGGACGCTGTTTTTCTGAATCCCTGCCACATTCTCGGCCCCTACGACACACATAACTGGAGTCAATTATTCTTTCTCATTCAGGAGGGCCGACTTCCCGGCATTCCCGGGGGAACCGGCACCTTCTGCCACGCGAGGGAAGCCGCCCGTGCCCACATCACCGCCTTCGAGAAAGGCAAAACCGGGGAACGCTACATCTTGGGCGGGGTGGAGGCACCTTTCCTCGAACTGGCTCAGGAAATCGGCAAGGTTATCGGAAAAAAGACCCCGGGAAAACCCCTGCCAACAACGGTCCTCAAAACCATCGCACGATTTTCCCAGTGGATTTCCTACATCACCCGGAAAGAACCGGACCTGACCCCGGAAAAGATTGAACTCTCCACCGAACACCTCAGAGCCAGCTCCGAAAAAGCCATCCGGGAACTGGGCTACCGCCCCGTCCCCCTCGTGGACATGGTCCGAGACTGCCACAATTGGCTTGTGAACTCCTGCCTTTTGCCGGAGCATGACGCGTAAAGACAGTCGGGTTTGCATAATACTCTTTTCTTCCTATCTTACCATTCACCATTGACTATTCACTACCCCTCCTGTTTTACCTATTTTCATCAAGCATTGCATCCAGTATAAATAAAACATATTAAAAACGGCAGAAAAAAGGCCGGGAAACAACCAGTATGTTTGGGATTTCCCCCCGCACTTATGCTACACTTTGGTAAAGATTGTAAGGGGGTAATCATAGACGTATTCACAGCCATTCACACCTACTATGAACAGAAACCACAGGTTATGCGCGATGAAGCCATTCGTTCCTTCGGTATTGCGCCCCAGACCATTATACTGGCCGCAAATTCCCTTGGATATGGCGCCTGCCCGATGGATAGGTTTGACTTTGAGGCAGTCGAAAAGCTGATTCACCTTCCGGACGATTACACTGTCGCTATGTACGTGGCAATGGGAAAACCCGTCAAAGACCCGTGGCCTCGCGGCGGTCAGCTTGCAATGAACGAAGTTGTGATTCGGAATCATTCTTAAGAATCGTTGATTAACACCCAGAGGTAGAAAATGCGCCGTACATTCCTGATTCGGACCTTTATCCTTGTATTCACCTGTGTCTTGGCTTCAAGTTTTCTCTATGCAAAGGAAGCCACATCTCTAACTATTTTATACACCAACGACCTTCATGCCCAGTTCCGCCCGATCCCTGCATCCTGGCTGAAGGGAAAACCACAAATCGGCGGTTTTGCCCGCCTCACTACCCTGATTAAGCAAACCCGGGCTCATGATAAAAATGTTATCCTCCTTTCTGCGGGAGACGTCATGACTGGCCCCCCGGTCAGCCGCCTGACCAAAGGGAAAGCCATTTTCGATATGCTGAACCTCATGAAATACGATGCCATGTGCCTCGGCAACCACGAATTCGACCAGGGTTGGGAAAACACAGTCAAACGCATTTACCAGGCTGATTTTCCGGTACTTGCGGCAAACATCTTTCACAAAGGGACCGACATTCCCTTTGCCCTGCCCTGCGTCATCCTCCGGCGGGGAAAAATCCGGATCGGAATTATTGGAATTCTCGGACGCCATGCCGCTCTGGAAACCATCAACAAACAGCTGGTCACACCGCTGGAATTCCGGGATCAGATCGCGGTACTTCAAGAATGGGTGCCGAAAATCCGGCCTTACGTTGATATCCTCATCCTGCTGGCGCACGAGGGGAAAGCCGGAATGCAGTCCGCCAACGCCGAAGGAGACCCTCAGCGGAAACTCACAAAAGATATTCAGGTGGCGTCAACCGTCCCCGGCATTGATGTTCTGATTACAGGGCATGCCCATCGAGGTGTGGAAACCCCTATCGTCGTTCCCGAAACCGGCACACTGCTTGTATCGACCTATGGCCTGAGCACCCGCCTGGGGCGGCTGCTTCTGACGCTTGACCCAGAAACGCATAAAATCATCAGTCACAAAGGCGTACTCATCCCTGTACTGGCCAATCGCATCGCGCCTGATAAAGAAGCGGAAACCAGAATTGAAAGATGGGAACACAAAGTACAGGCCATCACGGATGAAGTCATCGGAACGACAGACATGGCTCTGTTGCGGGACTACTACCGGGAATTTTCCGTCGGCGATCTCGTCGCCGACGCTTACCGAAAAGCAGCAGGGACCGAAATTTCCATGACCAATGCCGGCGGACTCAGGGCAGATATCCCCCAAGGCCCCATTACCGTGGGGCAGATCCTCGCAGTGTACCCCTTTGAAAATCCGGTTTTGCGGATGTCTGTCACCGGGAAACAACTCCTTCAAATGCTGGAACACGGCGCATCTCTGGAATATGGAATGGCCCAGATATCCGGACTGTCCTGCACCGTTGATCTATCCCGGCCAGTGGGGCATCGGGTTGTCAGTGCGTTTGTCATGGGGAAACCCTTGAAACGGGACCAGACATATACCCTGGCTACCAGTGATTATCTGGCCGACGGTGGTGATGGATACACAATGTTGAAGAAATGTCGTAAAGTGGAACCCTCCGGCGCTTTCTGCACAGAAGCCATTATTCAATTCATTCGAAAATACCGCCACATTCGATACAAAGAATTGGATCGCGTCCGGGTTCTGAAAGCACCCTCACTTGTTGCTCACGGATCCGGTAAGTAATTTCATCGTTATCCTCTTGAATTAATTTCCGGAGCGCAGGGTGAAACGCAACACCATAAAACCCATAAAAGCGGAAACCAGTGAGCCCAGAACAATGCCAAGCCTTTCGTCAAACAGAAGATTTACACCCGTTTGTTCAAAAGCAAGTGACCCGATAAACAAGCTCATCGTAAAACCTATTCCACATAGAGCTGCAGTGCCGTACAGAGAGGTCCAGGACATGCCTTCTGGTAAACTGCTCAGTCCCAGCTTTACAGCCAGCCAGCAAAGAATAAAAACACCTGCTTGTTTTCCAGCAAATAAGCCCAGTGCAATCCCCATGGGAACACCGTGAAGGATTTGCTCTGCCCCCACACCCGAAAAATTGATTCCCGCATTCGCAAAAGCAAAAACCGGCAGGACAAAAAAAGCAATTGCGGAATGCAAATCATGTTCCATGGATTTGAGCGGAGAATAACTGTTGTCTATTTTCGATTTTATTGGGATAAACATGGCCAGAATAACACCCGCCAGTGTCGCATGCACCCCGGATTTCAACAGGGCCACCCACATTATGATGCCGACAAAGACATACAGGCTTTTTGATTCCGAATGCCGCTTGTTTAATACGCTAAGAACCAGAATGCAGCATGCAACAACTCCCAGCGCTGCAAAAGAAATTTTTGCCGTGTAGAAAACAGCGATAATCACGATTGCTCCGATATCATCAAAAATCGCAAGAGAGGTAAGGAATATCTTTATGGATTTTGGTACCCGGGGTCCCAGCAGAGACAAAACACCTAATGCAAAAGCAATGTCAGTTGCTGCCGGAATCGCCCATCCCTTCATGGCTGTGGCATCCCCGGTATTGAAATAGATATAGATTATTGCGGGAAGCGCCATACCCCCAATTGCACCGATGCCCGGCAAAATTATGTTTCTTTTATCCGAAAGTTCACCTTCAATCAGTTCCCGCTTTAACTCCAGACCCACAAGAAAAAAGAATACCGCCATTAAACCGTCGTTGATCCACAGCAGTAAAGGTTTCGCGATTTCCAGTGCGCCTATGCGAATTGAAACAGGTGTGTCCAGAAGCAAGTCATAGTAATCCCGCAATGGCGTATTCGCACAAATAACAGCCAGAACAGCCGCAGCCATAAGAACGATACCGCCAGCTGACTCCAGTTTGAGAAAACCGTTTATGAAAGATTTCCGATTCATACACCTCTCCATTTTAAACTCAGGTACATTCAGCCTATCACAATGAACCTTCACCTGAGCGATCCATAGTTTTTAACTTATTTTTTCATCAGGTTAGATTATAGGCATTTTCACAGTTCTTTGTCCATACCTTCTTCACATGATCAAAATTCAGAAGGTTGGCAAATGTGGCGGCGAAACATATTGATCAAGAATGGAAAAACAAGCTGCTATTTCCGGGACAAGCTGGCTTCAACTCCCACACTGCCATCGGGAAGGCGATGCAACAAGGCCAATTCGTGATTCAGTTTAGCTCTAATTGCTTCAACTTGAATCCTGAAACGCCCCAGTTTCTTCTTCGGGAGTTTCGCTGCGGCAATCATGCGGACACTGAGGGGATTCAGCCACTTTCCCCGTGGTGACTTGATGCCGAAATGAAGGTGCGCGGCTGTAACCCGACCCGTTTTCCCCGAAAGTGCTATTTTCTGGTGAGACCGGACCACCTGCCCTTTGGCCACCAGAAACCGACTCAAATGAAGATAATAGGTCCGGGTGCCATCCATGTGTTTCAGTACAACCATATTCCCATCCAGCTTCGAGTACCCCGCCCGAACCACCCTGCCCTTTGCCACCGCGAACACAGGAGTCCCAACCCTGGCGCGAAAATCCACGCCATGATGAAAAGCACGTTTTCCCGTTACCGGGTGTCGGCGCCAGCCAAAGGTGGAAGTTACGTGAATTCGATTCAGTGGGTAACGCAATGACGAATGAACCAAAGCATGGCCTTTCCGGTCATAATGGCCGGTCCACACAGAACCTTCCTTACCGTCATCGTAACGAAACCCTTCATGAAACCCTGTACGCTTCCCCCGGTATGACACGTAAAGCACCTGACTTGGCGGCACAACCTCGCCCTTGAAGAAGCGATCTCTCACAAGCAATTGGTATTGGTCACCTTTCCTTGCCTGGCGCCTGAAATTTACCAGGCATTCCAGCACCCCATTGGCAACATTTCGGAGGTGGTTGGAAACATCCCCTCTGTCCTTCAGCGCCTGGTTCAGCGTCGTTCCAATCTCTCCTTCCACGAGCCGAACTCTTCGTTCGGTCGGATAAATCGTCAACTTATAATCATAATCTTTCTTTTCTCCGTTCCACACAAGAAAATGACGGGTAATCATATCCGGCTGAAACACAAACTTAACAATTCGTTTTCCGTCTGGAGACAACAAAATTTTGAACGACTGCCCCGCTTTCAGGCGGCGAAAATCCACTTCTCCGCGAAGGGCGTTCACCACACCCATTGCCTGCCTCAGGCCAAAGCCATCCACCGCGAGAATGGAATCCTCAAACCCCTTCCCGGGGAGAATCTCTCCCTTCAGCCAGTTTTCGTGTTCTATTTCATTCAGAAACAGCGGTTTTTCCACCAGTCTTTTCAAAGGAATCGGCTTCAAAACGGACACAAAGAGAAACGGAATCACAACTGCTAGAACCAACACTCCAAGACCCACGATCTGCCACAACTTCAACCTCATTCAAACTCCCCTTTCTTCATCCTGTCCACATGGAAAAATAGCGTATCAGGGGGGAAAACGCAAGCCTTACGCGCCTTTGGCGCAGTGATGAGTGATGGGTGATGAGTGATGAGTGATAAA
>Ga0190303_1001149_pt1 | contig 10689 bp, 8 predicted proteins | sample 48700701_MG_FD_161672 | JGI IMG/M metagenome (GOLD analysis project Ga0190303, IMG submission 161672) | Hydrothermal vent sediment bacterial communities from Southern Trench, Guaymas Basin, Mexico - 4870-07-0-1_MG | ecosystem: Environmental > Aquatic > Marine > Hydrothermal vents > Sediment ...
TTCAGCCTTTTATTATGAAGCCGGTATTCAGTTAATCTGGAATCCGTCCGGTGCCGCTGATTTGGCTGGATATAATGTTTACCGGAGAGATGATATCTCTGGTTTAGAGCAGATTATTGCGGTTTTAACTCCTGAACAATCAGAATTTTTTGATATTAATCAGGTTGGTGGTAGGACTTATTATTATAGGGTAACGGCTTTTGATTCATCTGATCGTAAGAATGAAAGTGATTCAACCCCTGAAATTGCTGTAAAAATGCAATGATATTTTAGTTTAAGTTCTAGTTTTGTCTTCTCTGTCGATTTTGATACTATAATTTTTTCTTTTAATCTTATTAAGACAGCTTATTTTATTTATATGGATCCTTTTTTATTTCGTGGTAATGATCTTTATTGTGAGGATGTTGCCCTTGCAGATATTGCTGCAGAATACGGAACACCCTGTTATGTCTACAGTAAGGCTTTTTTGCTCTCTCGGTGCCGGGCGTATTCGCAGGCTCTTGCCGGTTATAAACATCTTGTCTGTTATTCAGTTAAAGCGGCATCGAATGTTTATCTGCTGAAAATTCTTGCGGAACAGGGTTTAGGATGCGATATAGTTTCCGGTGGCGAACTCTTTCGGGCTAAACTAGCTGGAGTTGCTGGTCGGAAAATTGTCTATTCTGGCGTTGGTAAGTCTGTAGCTGAGATTCGTTCAGCATTAGAGTATAATATTCTTTTTTTTAATGTTGAGTCTGAAGATGAACTTCTTTTGATTAATCAGACGGCTGCGGAAATGGGCTTGATTGCACCTGTTGCATTACGTGTAAATCCTGACGTAGATCCACTTACTCACCCTTATATTTCTACGGGATTAAAAGAGAACAAGTTCGGGATTCCTATTGTCGAAGCCGAGCGAATTTATTTGCAGGCTTTCAACGATTTTGAAAATATTAAATTTGTCGGAGTAGATTGTCATATTGGGTCACAGTTAATCAATCTTTCACCTTTTAAGGATTCGGCTCTCAGGATCAGAGCTTTAATTGAAAAGTTACAATTACATGGGCTAAAACTTGATTATGTTGATTTCGGTGGTGGACTAGGTATTAATTACGATGATGAAGATGTTCCAGAAGTCAGTCAATTAGTTGATATTTTTACTGGGGTACTTGCGGGTTTAGATCTGACTTTAGTTCTTGAGCCAGGGCGGTCAATGGTTGGTAACAGTGCGGTAATGTTAACTAAAATACAATATCTTAAAAATAACCCGGAGAAGAGATTTGCGATTGTCGATGCTGGTATGAACGATATGGTACGGCCCTCTCTTTATAATGCCTTTCAAAAGATTGAAAAGATCGTCTCTCCTCAACAATCCGTTGTAGAGCATGTTTTTCAGTATGATATTGTCGGACCGATTTGTGAATCAGGTGATTTTCTCGCTAAAGAAAGAGGCTTTCCTGAACTTTTCAAGGACGATGTGTTAGCAGTTATGGGTGCTGGAGCCTATGGTTTCTCTATGTCATCAAATTATAATTCTCGACCCCGTGTGCCGGAGTTGTTGGTTGATGGTGCCTCTGTTACGGTTATTAGAGCACGTGAGTCATATGAGGATTTAGTTAGAGGTGAAAATCTTGGCCGCTAATCTTCCGAGTATGACTGGGTATGGAGAAGCTATTTCGATTATAGATGATCGAGAATGGCGTTGTGTTATTCAGTCAGTAAACAGCCGCAATCTTGATATCCGTTTTCGTTTGCCTTCTTCTCTTAATGCTTTGGAGATCCCCTTTCGTAAATTAGTCCAGAAAGTTATGCTTAGAGGAAAGGTCGATGTGGTATTCTCATTTTCTACTTTATCCTGTACTGATAACGATACGTTAAAGGCAACAGGTTCTTTTAATTCATTATGGGTTGCTGACTTTTGCCGGGCCGGCGAGTCTTTATTGGAAGCTCTCTCCTGGCAGAGTTCTGATAAATTACAGGCGTCCATCTTGCAAAGTGCGTTTTTGCAAAGAGATGCTTTTGCCGAAACTCAAGTCAAAATTGATTGTGTTTCTGAATCATTGGGTCAACTTTTACAGGCGGCATTATCTAAACATTTTGACTCACGTCGGCAGGAGGGGGAGCATCTTGCTCTTGATATCATTGCCCGTCTTTCAATTATGGAAGATTATATGACGTCTATTTCAGAAAAAGCTCTTTTGATGCCTGAGGTTTTTCGGGAAAGAATAAATATTCGCTTAGATGCCATTATTGCCGATAAACAATTTCTTTTAGATCCTGCTCGACTGACGCAAGAGGTTGCTCATTTAATTGATAAAGCTGATATTTCTGAAGAAATTGTTCGTTTCAGCGCCCATATAACTCAATTTTTATCTGAGATAAATGATCAATCTCCTGATCGCAAAGGTAAAAAACTCGAATTTATAGTGCAGGAGATGTTGCGCGAAATTAATACTATTGGTTCAAAGGCAAATCTTCTTGAGATAACCAGAAGTGTGGTGGAAGTTAAAAATGAACTAGAAAAGATCAGAGAGCAGATTCAAAATGTCGTATAATCATGTACCTTTTCTGATTGTAATCTCTGCGCCTTCAGGATGTGGTAAGACCACGCTGTTGCGGTTGATACTTGAAAAAAAATTAGATATCGCCGTTTCTGTCTCACACACGACTCGGCTCATGCGTAAGGGGGAGATATCTGGAGTAGATTATAACTATGTTGATGTGGTTAAATTTGTTGAGATGCAACATGCTGGCGAGTTTATTGAACACGCTACCGTACATAATAATTATTATGGCACTTCATATGCTGCGATTGATACTCTTTTAGGGCATGGAGTTGATGTTATTTTAGACATAGATGTTCAGGGGATGAAATTGTTAAAAGCAAAAAATAATTATGATTTTGTATCAATTTTTATTATGCCACCAAGTCTTGATGTTTTAGAGGATAGGTTGCGTCGTCGTAATACTGATTCCAATGAAGTTGTTGCTCAACGGTTGATTAATGCTGAAGAAGAAATTAACCAGGCACATTTTTATGACTATCAGGTTGTTAATGATGTGTTGGATAAGGCGATAATTGATTTGTCTGCAATTATAACTGCTGAACGCTTACGTTCTTTTCGTTTAAATAATAATATTTAATAGATTTTCTTGTTTTAACCTTGATGATGGAGTTGTTACCATGGCACGTATTACTGTAGAAGACTGTATTGAAAAAGTGCAAAATCGTTTTGAGCTTATTACTTTAGCTGCAACCAGATCTAAACAGATTATTAAGCAGAAAGTTTCTCTGGTTGATAATTACAAAAACAGGCCAATTGTGCTCGCATTAAGGGAGATTGCCGCAGGTAGAGTCTGGCCTGAAAATGATTAATTTTGTTTTTATGTTCCACGTGAAACATAAAAAATAATTTGCACCAAGGTGACCCCTGATGAGTAGTGAGTGGGAAGTATTCAAATTGCAGATAGCAACCTTAGGCGGGTTGCTATTTCTTTCTCTCGCCGTAACTTGGGTAATTCTTTATTACGTTCGCCTCCTAGATCATCCAAATGAACGGTCCTCACATGATTTAGCGACCCCAAAATGCGGTGGAGTCGGGATAGTAGTCAGTTTTGTTGCTGGAGTCTATCTGTCTCAGCTTTGGGGCGTAAAATGTCTAGTTCGACCCAATGTTCTCTATTCCTTTATCATCCCAGTCCTGCTCGTAGCAAGTATCTCACTGGCAGATGACATCCAGGAACTTTCGCCAACTTTCAGGCTGGGAGTACAGATTGTGGCAGCACTACTGTTTCTGGCACTGATAAAATTCACTGGAGGAATATTTGATAAAAGTTATATGTCACAGTTGATACAAGTAGCGTTTTGGCTTGGCGCTGTAGTTTGGATCGTTGGCATGGCAAATTCGTTTAATTTTATGGATGGTATAGACGGGTTGGCAGCGGGACAAGGGATGGTCGTGTCATTCTTTTTTGCCGTAATTCAATTCGGACAGGGACGTTGTTTTTTAGGTTTTATCGCACTGGTGCTGATGGTCGGCTGTCTCGGTTTCCTGGCCTTTAATTTTCCACCGGCAAAAGTGTTTATGGGGGATGTCGGCAGCGTAAGTATCGGATTCGTCCTGGCAATAATGGCACTTCTAGCTTTTACCGAGGATTACTCACTCTCATCAATGTTGATAATGCCGTTGCTTATGGCTAATTTTCTTTTCGATTCTATCACAACATTTATTCGAAGATTAATAAAAAGAGAGCCGATCCTACAGCCGCATCGTACCCATATTTATCAGAACTTTGCCAATTGTGGAGTTAGTCAGCGTACAGTGACCATGACAAACTACGGTATGGTGACAATCCAAGGGTTGATAGTGTTGCTGATGGGAGAGAAAATACTCTATGCAATTATAGGTTGTCTCGGATTGCAGATAATCTACGCAAGCATGGTACATAAACTAAGCGAAAAAATAAAGTTTGTATAGAAGATTGAACTAAATACATATTATATGATCGTCTGATCGTCTGAAAATATATTAAAATATGTAAGAAATTGTAGCAGTATTGTAGCAGTGAAGATATTTTATGAGAACTAATAAATAAAATGATACGGAATTTCATTAATTTTCTGCTTGACCTTTACCGCAATCGCGGATTGATCCTCCAGCTCACGATTAGAGATTTTAAGTCCCGCTATCTCGGTTCATACTTGGGGCTTGTATGGGCATTTATACAGCCACTTATTACAATATTAATTTTCTGGTTTGTATTCGAACTTGGCTTTAAGTCGGCTCCTGTCGGTGATTTTCCATTTATCCTCTGGCTAATGACCGGGATCATTCCTTGGTTCTTTATTTCAGAAAGCTTGGCAACTGGCACAGGTTCGGTGGTTGAGAACAGCTATTTGGTCAAAAAAATAGTCTTTCGGGTTAGCATGCTGCCAGTAATTAAACTGCTTTCGGCACTGGTTGTTCATGTTTTTTTTGTGCTGGTTATTTTTCTAGTTTTCATTGCCTACCGCATCTATCCCGGAATTCATTCTCTGCAGGTCGTTTATTACAGTTTTTCAGTAATAGTATTGCTTCTTGGCCTGACTTGGTTGACTTCGGCGCTGATGGTATTTCTAAAAGATATAGGCCAGATCATTTCAATAATTATACAGTTCGGATTTTGGTTGACCCCTATATTCTGGTCTCTACAGATAGTTCCAGAAAAATATCACATCTTCTTAAAATTAAATCCCATCTACTACATTATTCAAGGCTATCGCGATTGTTTTATTCATAATGTATGGTTCTGGGAGCACCCGCTTTATACAATTTATTACTGGCTATTTACGCTCGTTGTTTTTGTATTAGGGGCACTTGTGTTTACCCGTTTACGACCTCATTTTGCGGATGTGTTATAATGACTGATATTGCAATTAAGGTAGAAAATTTGACCAAGGTCTATCACCTGTATGATAAACCTGTTGACCGATTGAAGGAGTCGTTGCATCCGTTTCGCAAGAAATATCATAATGATTTTTATGCATTGAAAGATGTCAGTTTCGAGGTGAAAAAAGGCGAGTCGCTTGGAATCATAGGCAAAAATGGAGCAGGTAAATCGACTCTATTGAAAATTTTGACTGGTGTGTTGACGCCAACACAGGGACAGGTTAATGTTCGCGGGAAAGTACTGGCATTGCTGGAATTGGGGACCGGCTTTAATCCTGAACTGACGGGTATCGAAAATATATATTTTAACGGAGCTATACTTGGATCATCACGTGAAGAGATGGATCAAAAAATTGATGCCATAATAGAGTTTGCGGATATTGGTGATTATGTTCATCAACAAGTTAAGACCTACTCAAGTGGTATGTATGTAAGATTGGCCTTCGGTGTTATAGCCAATATGGATCCTGAAGTTTTGATTGTGGATGAAGCTCTAGCAGTCGGCGATGCCGTATTTACACAGAAATGCATGCGTTACATACGCTCATTTCAGGAAAGAGGAACCCTTCTGTTCGTAAGCCATGACATAGGTGCAGTGCAAAACCTTTGCCAATCTGCTGTTTGGCTTGAACGGGGTCAGGTGCAAAAGGTTGGTACAGCTAAGGCTGTTGCAGAGGCATACCTGCAATCAACGTTGCAAGAGATCTATGGTGATAAAGAACAATTAAAAACGGTCTCAACTGAGGTAGAAACTTTTGCGGAGACGCCTCAAACCCACACAACAGTATCATATGAAGCTGAAATAACAGGACGAGGAAACTTTGCGAGTGCCAAAGGTTGGAGTTCCGGCGTAGCGGAGCTGTTGAACTTAAGATTGGAGCACCTTTCGCCTGAACCCGGAGAGGTCTTTGAAGGCGGCGAACAAGTGCGCATAGTTATCGAAGCGATCGCATACCAAAATCTATTCAGCCCAATTCTGGGCTTTATTGTTAAAGATCGCTTAGGTCAGGATCTGTTTGGCGAAAATACCCTGCCATTTTCTGCGTCAAAGCTAACGCAAGTGAAGGCAGGTCAAAAATTCAGGGCTGAATTTGATTTTTGTCTGCCGATACTACCTAATGGGCAATATGCCATAATGGGTTCAGTTGCCGATGGTGACCTAAATAATAATACGCAGCACCACTACCTACATGATGCATATATTCTAGACGTGTCCTCAAGTAAGGTTCGATGGGGACTGGTCGGTATTCAGTTTGAACGAGTGATTCTAGAGATAGAAAATGAATTATAAATCACTTAATCAACTCTATTCAGAACACGAAGGTAAAATATCAGACAAATGGTCACTCTATCTTGCCGAATATGACCGTATTTTTACTGAATATCGCAATAAACCAATCAGTATGCTTGAGGTTGGGATTCAAAATGGTGGATCACTCGAAATATGGGCCAAGTACTTTTCACATGGTGAAAAGTTTGTCGGATGTGATATCAATTCCGACTGTTCTCTTCTCCAGTACAATGATCCCAGAATTGCAGTGGTTATAGGGGATGTCAATTCCGATAGTGTCAGAGATGAGATTCTGCAACATTGTCAAGAATATGATATTGTGATTGATGATGGTTCCCACATATCCAGCGACATCATTAAGACTTTTGCAAAATATTTCCCCAATATTATGGATGGAGGTGTTTTTGTTGCGGAAGATTTACATTGCAGTTATTGGGAAGGATTTGAAGGTGGTTTATTCGATCCTTTTTCTTCAATAACGTTCTTCAAACTCCTGGCGGATGTAATAAATCATGAGCATTGGGGGGTGGAAAAGAAGCGCTCAGATCTATTGAAGGGGTTCTGCACGAAATATGAATTTGAGTTAGATGAAGAGTTGTTAAAACAAGTACATTCAATTTCATTCATCAATTCTATGTGTGTTGTACGCAAATCTGTGGTTCGGAATAATTTTTTAGGAAGTCGATTTATCGGGGGCAATATTGAGGAGATAGTACCCGGGCACACGGATATACAAGGAAGTTCATTAGAGTTGCCGTCACAAGACAACAACCCTTGGTCAATAAGCGAACTATCACCTTACGAGGAATTGTCAGTAAGAAAGAAAGAATTGGCTGATCGTGATGAGCAGATTGAGGAACTGAAACTTGCCGTTTCGGATCGTAACGTTCAACTTTTAGATATCATGTCCTCAAAGAGTTGGAGAGCCACTCGTCCACTCAGAGAGTTCAGAAAATTTTTTATAAATGGCTCCGTAAAATATAGCAACTCAAGGAAAAATATTACAAGCGGCTCCCCTGAAAAATCTGACGGCAATGGAAAGGAAGAACATATACCTGAATCAGAGTATTTTAATCAAAGTAATTTAAGTAAGTTCGACATGATTTTTCGTCTGTTCTCGGTTGCCTATAAACGTAAAGGAAAATTTATACGAGACGGTAAAAGACTTTTAGCTATATTAAAAAGTGATGGATTAACCGGTGTTAAACAGAGGATTAAGTATAAGATAAAAAATATTAATCAATTAGATTGTCAAAACTATACAGAGTGGATTAGCCGTTACGACACACTGACAGATGAAACTCGCAAAAAAATGCATGCACAAGTCGATAGCTTTACATGCATGCCGCTTATTTCTGTGGTTATGCCAACCTATAATACAAATGCAGAGTTCTTGGTTGAGGCTATTGAATCAGTGCGTAATCAGATTTATCTGAACTGGGAATTATGCATTGCAGATGATGCCTCTACAGATACAAGAGTAGACAGGATGCTGAAAAAATATCTAAAAGAAGACCAGCGGATTAAAGTGGTATTCAGGGAGAAAAATGGCCACATATCTGCTGCTTCCAATAGTGCACTTACATTGGTTTCTGGCGAATGGGTGGCACTACTGGATCACGACGACCTTTTGAGTGAGGACGCACTCTTTTGGGTGGCTGAGAAAATTAATCAAAATCCTGATGTAAAATTGATCTATTCAGATGAAGACAAGATTGATAAAGAGGGGCAGCGTTACGATCCCTACTTCAAATGTGACTGGAATAAAGATCTTTTTTTATCTCAAAACATGTATAGTCACCTTGGCGTTTTTAAGGCTGACCTAGTAAAAAAAATTGAGGGATTTCGTGTCGGATTTGAAGGTTCACAGGATTATGATCTTGTATTAAGGTCTCTGGAATATGTTGGTGGTAAGCAAATTGGACATATCCCTAGGGTTCTTTATCACTGGCGAGCGATTGCGGGTAGTACGGCACTGGACGTTAATGAAAAGAGTTATGCTAAATCGGCTGGTGAAAGAGCAATTAATGATTACCTGAGAAGTAACTCTATACCGGCAATTGCAGAGTCGGTTTATGCTGGATATCGTGTAAAATATAAGATTAGAAAGCCATACCCATTGGTCAGTCTGATTATTCCAACCCGGAATATGGTTAATTTACTACGGCAATGTATTGAAAGTATAATTGAAAAAAGCCGCTATCCAAATTATGAAATCATTATTATCGATAATGGTAGTGATGACCAGGATACTCTTTCATATTTGAGAACTATAGAAGAAAACCAACGAATTAAAGTTATACCCTGTAAACGCCCATTTAATTATCCAGTCCTGAACAATATGGCAGTTAAGTGTGCTGCAGGAGAAATTGTTGGATTAATTAATAATAACATTGAGGTTATAACGCCAGGGTGGATGCTGGAGATGGTTTCACAGGTTTGCCGTCCTGGTGTGGGAGCTGTCGGAGCGCTTCTTTTATACCCAGATCGCAGTATTCAACATGCTGGTGTTATAATGGGGATTGGTGGAATAGCAGCTAACGCCCATGAGCATTTACCACGAGGAATGCCAGGGTTTGGTGGTCGGGCGGCTTTGCTGCAATCATTCACGGCAGTAAGCGGAGCATGCTTATTTGTTCGAAAAAAGCTTTATGAAGAGGTTGGGGGGCTGAATGAGATAGAATTAGGTGTTGTTTTTAGTGATATAGATTTCTGTCTTAGATTAAAGGAAAAAGGGTATAGAAACATCTGGACACCATACGCGAAATTATATAATCACAGACTAAATTCGCATTGTTCGGAAGATGTTTCAACATATAATGAGCAGTTTAATCTAGATGCATTGTATATGAAACAACGCTGGAGCGAATTTATCAGCTATGATCCTGCGTATAGTCCTAACCTAACTTTGAATCAAGAAGATTTTTCTTTAGCATGGCCACCAAGATTATGCTATTTATCCTCTCCTGCATTAGAATAGTTAGGGCTCACTGAGAAAACTACGCTGTTCACTTCAGGTGACAACTACCTTGACACCCGCCGGGTTATTATCGCTTGCAAACATATAACCGGACACCCGAAATTAATGTTAAAATCACCTGTATTCAGTACCTGGAGCGGCGTAACGATCGCGTGGGGGATAGTTGCGATCTTTTTAGTAAAGGCGATTATTCTTGGTTTCTGGATAGTTCCGCTTTGGGATATCCCTGATGAAATAGGTCACTTTGCCTATGCCCGGGAGATTGTCTCTGAAGGAGTCTTGCCGCTGGGGCAGGCAAAAATAGATGGTGATATACTCGCTAATCTTTATCAAAAACCAACGTATCAGCCGGAGAATAACTGGATTGCACAGCATCCGCCAACATACCACATACTGGCGGGAGCCATTTGGAAAATCGCTACTTGCTTTACGGATAATCCTGAATGGCTGTTTCGAGCGCCCCGCTTGGCATCCGCCATTTTTGGCGCGTTAACCCTGCTGTTTATATACAAGCTAATCAAGGTGTTTCATTTTGGCGAGAAAACAAGTCTTGCCGTAATGGTGATTTTTTCCTCAATTCCCATGTTTTCCTGGCTTTCATCAGGAACTAACCATGATACCATGGTTGCAATGTTGGGAACAGCTTCGACCTATTTTTTTGTGCTCTTCTTCCAGAACCGTAAAATACGGGACGCGTATTTTAGTGTTTTTTTGATGTCGCTTGCTGCGGCCACAAAGATTACCGGATTGGTGGTGCTTGCCCCATTAGTTGGATTGTTGTTACTGGAAATACCCTGTTGTAGCGCTCAACAATGGTTCAAGAGAGCAGTATTATTAATTTCGGTAGCCTTAACTCTTCCTGGAGTTTGGTTGATCCGTAATTGGATTGTATATGGCGATCCATTTGCCCTGGCATCAAGATTGTTACCATTTGCTGAAAAGGGGACATTTTTAAGTAAATTTTGCTCTCCAAAACTTGAACTCAGTACACCATTTTTTTCGTTTTTACA
>Ga0190303_1001151_pt1 | contig 10685 bp, 7 predicted proteins | sample 48700701_MG_FD_161672 | JGI IMG/M metagenome (GOLD analysis project Ga0190303, IMG submission 161672) | Hydrothermal vent sediment bacterial communities from Southern Trench, Guaymas Basin, Mexico - 4870-07-0-1_MG | ecosystem: Environmental > Aquatic > Marine > Hydrothermal vents > Sediment ...
TGATTTCCAAGTAGTTTTCAATGAGACTGATATTTTGGTGGTGACCGATATCTATGCTGCCGGTGAGTCGCCGATAGAGGGTGTCAGTGGTGAAAGTCTGGCTGAGGCAATTCGTCAACATGGTCATAAACAGGTATATTATCTGCCGGATCGTGAAGCTTTAAGGGAATTTGTAACGACCAACACTGAAGCGACAGATTTGATTCTGACTCTTGGGGCCGGTGACATTTGTCGTCTGGGACATGAACTGATTGCTGACTGAGTTTCTTTGAAAAGGTTAAAAGTAACCGTGATTTTAATCTCTTATCGTTGAACAGGTAGCCTCTTGATTAGTGTTGCTCAAAAAAGAGAACTGAAACGATGTCTGAACAGGTTTTTCCTGGAGGATGAACCTCTGGCACCGAGGACGACTTTTAAAACCGGTGGTCGGGCGTCAGTTTTTCTGGAGCCCGAAACCCTGACTGATTTACGCATGGCAGTTAAAATTCTGATGGAGATGAAGCTCGGGTTTCTGCTTCTGGGCGGAGGTAGTAACCTGCTGGTTGCCGATGCTGGCATCCGGAACCGGGCTGTGATCAGCCTGACCCGGAGCTTCAGAGATTACACCATTGTTGGTTCTGACAAAGCTGCGGTGATGGTCAGGGTTGAAGGTGGTGTCCAGTTGGCGGAATTTGTTCGCCTAAGTGTGATCAGCGGTTATAGCGGGCTGGAAAATCTGGCCGGTATTCCCGGAACCTTAGGCGGGGCTCTGGCCATGAATGCCGGCGCTTTTGGCAGCACTATCTATGATCGGTTGGCCGCTATTTCGTTGATCCATAATAGCCTTTTGGAGTGGCGCTCAGCAACTGAACTTAACCCCGGTTATCGTGATGGTGGTCTAGAAGGACAGGATATTGTGGTCGCGGCCTATTTTCTCCTGCCGCGACAGACGCCATCGATAATCGCCGGAAAAGTCGCAGAAATTCGTAATCTCAGGCGGCAGCACCTGCCGTCAGGAGCGCATGCCGGGTCGGTTTTCAAAAATCCGGCCGGAGATTTTGCGGGGCGTCTGCTGGAGGAAGCCGGATGTAAAGGTATGGTTTTCGGTGGGGCCCGGGTTGCGGTGGAGCATGCCAATGTGATTACCGCTGGGAGCGGATCCACAACTCAGGATGTCGTGAATTTAATGGAAAAAATGCAGGATCGGGTTAAAGTGCATTGCGGTGTAACTCTGGAACCTGAAATTCGGGTTGTATCCTGACCTGAAAAAGCCACGGGAGGAGGGAAGAATGAAATTTACGTCTGGAACCAGAGTCGGAGTTCTCTATGGCGGACTCTCAGCTGAACGTGAGGTTTCCTTGAAAAGTGGTGCGGCGGTAGGCTTGGCTTTGCGCGAGCTGGGCTTTACGGTTGTGATGATAGATGTGGATCGAGAAATAGCTTTTCGGCTGAAAGAGGCCGATGTCAAAGTGGTTTTTATAGCTCTGCATGGAGCTTACGGTGAGGATGGCAGTATCCAGGGAGTTTTAGAATACCTGAAGATTCCTTACACCGGTCCTGGAGTAATGGCCAGCAGCATCGCCATGCATAAGGTGATGACCAAAAGGGTTCTGCTTTCGTACGGGATTCAAACCCCGGACTACACCGTGCCTGATGTCGGGGTTGATGAAGTGGCCGTGCCCTCAGGAGGTTATCCTCTGGTGGTTAAGCCGGTGGCCGAAGGTTCGAGTCTTGGTGTGAGTGTTGTGACCGGCGCAGATGATCTTACTCCGGCTCTGAGCGAAGCCCGTAAATTCAGTAGTCAGATTATGATTGAGAGTTATGTGGCGGGTATTGAGTTGACTGCCGCAGTACTGCAGGGCGAAGCTCTGCCTTTAATCGAGATTCGGCCCCGCGATGGGATTTATGATTATCAGGCTAAATACACCAAAGGTTTTACTCAATATCTGGTGCCGGCTCCGGTTGCTGATTCTGTGACCCGTAAGGTTCAGGAGTTGGCACTTGCCAGTGCCCGGGCACTCGGCTGCTACCGCGGGGCGGTCCGGGTTGACTTCCGGCTTGATATGAATGATCAGCCCTATGTTATCGAGATCAACACTGTACCAGGAATGACTGAAACCAGCTTGCTACCGCAGGCCGCAGCCGCCTGTGGGATGGATTTTGTTGCCCTTATAGATCGCATTCTGCAAGGTGCTGGTCTTGACCTGGCTCCGGTTTAAGAAAAAAGAGCGGCCTCGTTTGCGGCCCGGCAACAGCCGTAAAGATATTCGGCAGGCGCGTAATTTCGATGGTAGTGACCGAAGTAGTCGCCGCAAGACTATGTTGTTGATTGCCACTGTCTGTTTCATCGGTCTGGGTTGTGGCGGTTTGGGGCTCTGGTTGCCGACATTGGTTAAAAATGCGGATAGCAGGCTCAAGAAGAGTGGTAATTTTGTTGTTAAAGAGATTGTGATTGAGGGTAATTATCGTTGTCGAAGAGAGGATATAATCAAGGCTCTGGCACTCAATTTCAGACAGTTGACCTTTGCCTTCTCACTCTCTCGGGCTCAGACTCGGATTCAAGCTTTACAATTTGTCAAAGAGGCGACGATCTACCGCCGCCTGCCGAATCGCTTGCAGATTGTGATTGAAGAGTGTCAACCTAAAGCTCTTTTCTATATTGACAAGCTCTATATGATTGATGGTGATGGGCGGGTGATTGGCCCGGCTCCGGCCGGAGAAGCTCTGGATTTTCCAGTTATCAGCGGAGTCAGTCTGGAGGAATGGCGGCAGCGGCCTCAAGTCTGGCAGCGATTATTGCACAAAGCGGCCGAGTTGCTGCAGATATGGGATGAGAGAGGTCAACAATGGTCGGAAAAAATTGCCCAGATAGAGTTGGATGAGGTTTGTGGAGTGACTTTTTTTACTACCGGCAGGAACTGGGAGATACAATTGGGCCTGGATAAATATAGTGAACGACTTGACCGCTGGCGGCGGGTATTGCAAGAGTTGGGAGACCGCGCGTCAGCGGTAAAATATTTTGATTGTACCGGTGAGGCTTCGGTTGTGGTTGGACTGCGGCCGTCTCGAACAATGAAAGGTATGAAGGCGGAGAAGTATGGCCAAAACTGAACAGATGGTGGTCGGACTTGATTTAGGGACGACAAAAACTTGTGTCCTGGTCGGTGTACAGGGTGAAAAGGGACTGGAAATTGTGGGTGTCGGAACGGCTCCTTCACTCGGGCTGCGTAAAGGGGTTGTGGTTAATCTGGATTCCACTGTTGACTCTATCCGGAAGGCAGTAGTGGAGGCCGAAAAAATCTGCGGCCAGAAAATCAAGGTTGTCCAGACTGGAATTGCGGGTAGTCATGTACAGGGTATGAACAGCCACGGGATTATCGGGGTCAAGGATCGGGAAGTCAGCCAGAATGATGTGGAGCAGGTTCTCGATGCCGCCCGGGCTGTAGCTATTCCGATGGATCGCGAGGTGATTGCGACAATCCCGCAACAGTTTTTTCTTGATGATCAAGAAGGGGTGGTTGATCCGGTTGGCATGTCTGGGGTCAGGCTTGAAGTTGATGTTCATATTGTTACCGCCGCCGCTGCGTCATTGCAGAATGTCTATCGCTGCTGTAACCGGGCTGGACTTGATGTCAGCGGAGTGGTTCTGCAGCAACTGGCGTCAAGTATGGCGGTATTAACCTCAGAAGAGCGTGAATTAGGAGTGGTTCTGGTTGATATCGGTGGCGGGACAACCGATATCGCCATTTATGTAGAAGGATCAATTTCCTATACCGCGTCACTGCCTTTAGGCGGTAATCAGGTTACCAATGATATTGCCATTGGCCTGCGGACGCCAATGGATGCGGCGGAAAAGATCAAGCGTCATTATGGTTGTACGACCGCCCAGATGATCGGCCAGGATGAGTCGATCGAAGTTCCCAGTGTTGGCGGGCGCCCGCCTCGAAAACTCTCCCGGCAGATACTGGGTGAAATAATAGAACCGCGACTCGAGGAGATATTTGAACTTGCAAACCGGGAGCTGCACAAATCAGGAGTTTACGATCAGGTAGTTTCAGGGGTGGTTATAACTGGCGGAACGGCTCTGGTGCCGGGAACTGCCGAACTGGCGGAGAAGGTTTTTGAACTCCAGGCCCGGGTCGGTTTTCCTGAAGCCCAAGGCAGTGGTTTTGAAGCAGTTAAAAGTCCGGTTTACGCGACTTCAATTGGTCTCCTTAAATATGCGGTTCAGGAATCAGGCACAAACCGGCGGAGATATGGTCCTGAGGGGCTTAAACTGGGTGGTTTTTTTGGCAAAGCAGGTGCCTGGCTGAAAGATTTCTTTTAGTAACTTACTTGCAGGTTTTGGTTAGCGTTAGATAATAAGATAACCTTCGTTATGGTTTGAGAAGGTTGAAAAATAATAGTTTTTTTGAGTTAAGGTATTAGCAACTTTTTGAGAAGGGGGGGAGATCGATGACATTTGAATTTGAAGAGAGTGGAAATCTGGCGGCCGAAATTAAAGTGATTGGAGTTGGCGGTGGAGGTGGTAACGCGGTCAACAATATGATTGAGTCGGGCCTCGAGGGGGTTGATTTTATTGTTGCTAATACCGATGCGCAGGATCTAAATGCCTCGCAAGCACCTGTGAAAGTGCAGCTTGGGAGCCGCATGACCAAGGGGCTTGGGGCCGGGGCAAACCCAGAAATTGGTTGCAGTGCGGCCCTGGAGGATGCGGATCAGATATCGGAACTGATTGCGGGTGCGGATATGGTTTTCGTGACCGCAGGAATGGGTGGCGGCACCGGTACCGGCGGAGCTCCGGTAGTCGCCCAGCTGGCCCGCGAGTCCGGAGCCCTGGTAATTGGCGTAGCCACTAAACCCTTCAATTTTGAAGGGAAGAAGAAGATGCGGATTGCGGAAGAGGGATTGGCTAAATTGCGAGAAAATGTCGATGCCCTGATCACTATTCCAAACCAGAGATTACTGAATACGGTTTGCAAGGATACGACCGCAGTCGATGCTTTCAAGACGGTTGATGATGTTCTTTTACAGGCAGTACGCAGTATTTCCGATCTGATTAATGTACACGGTCAGATCAATCTCGATTTTCAGGATATTAAAACGGTAATGGGTAACACCGGTATGGCTCTGATGGGAACCGGAATCGCCAGCGGCGAAAACCGGGCCATTGAGGCGGCCCAGTTAGCAATTGCCTCGCCTCTATTGGAGGATTTAAGTATTCAGGGAGCTCAGGGAGTAATCATTAATTTTACCGCTGCATCGGAGTTAACTCTGCATGAGATGGATGAAGCTGCGAGTTTGATTCAGGAGGAGACCCACGAAGATGCAGAAGTTATCTTTGGAGTGGTTCTTGATGATTCATTAGGTGATCAGCTTCGGATTACGGTTATTGCCACCGGTTTTGATTCAGTTCAAAATCAGATCTCGGTTGTTGGTGCCGGTATCAAAGGCCCGGGGCTGGGATTGAATGGTAAATATCCGGTAGGGACAGCGATTCGCCGGGATAATTATGATCGTCCGGCTTTTCAGGCACGTCAGATTGAAACGGGGGCAAAGTTGCCGGCCTATGAAATTGCCGATATCGATAATTTTGATCGATCATTTGATAAGGATGTTCAATCTGAGGAACTTCCGGATCTGCCGAATATGATGAAAAAGGTGGTAGGTGCAGAAAATGAATTTGAAGGTGGAGTTGATGATTTCGAAATTCCCACGTTCATTCGGCGTCAGCTTGATTGATCTGCTAATATCTGGATAGAAGTCTGCAACAAAAAACCGACCTCTATCAGGGTCGGTTTTTTGTTGCAGATATAGTTCAAGTGTGATCAGATAAAAAAAGGGCTCATTTACATAGTGAAAATGAGCCCTTTTTTTATCTTAAGCTTTTAAAAGCCTTAATTCATGAACGCGCCCCAGAGATCGTAGAGGAGCTGGTTGCCGCCGCCGGCTCCCGGCTCAACCGCGATGTATTCACCGGGCTCATGAATCTTGACCATGACATAGCCACCCTGCATACCGATGACTTCGGCTTCATGGTCGAGTTTGTAGAAGGTGTCATCTTCACCCAGACTCCAGATCTCGGGCTCAATGCCGTTGTAGGGCAGGCGGATAATCGTGCCGATCTTACCTTCGTGTTCAAATTCGATCTGCAGAACATTAGCGCGGACAAAACCGCGACCGTCGAGATAGACACTTTCCGGTCCACCAATGATGAAACCGCAGGCCATCAAAGTGTCTTTAACCTCTTTGGGCAGATAGAAATACATCTTATCCAGCCAGGGGCCGTTGACAACCTGTTTCAGGTAAGCAGTTTCCTGCTCTTCCGGAGTCAAAAGACTCGGGTCGATTCCCGGGATATGGCTGCCGGTAGTTGTGCCTTCCGCAGCCAGAGTGAAAAGCTCTTCGGCATGATGATGACTAAGTTTTAAGAGATCATCAGCCCGGGTTCCGATAAAGCGCAAGCCATTTGCCTGCATTGGTTTGACGTAATCAATCTCACCGTCAACAATGAACAGCCCATCCGGGTTGGCCGGAACCATGCCTTCCTTCGGATCGTAAACCATGGCTCGATTTTCATCTCTGAACCAGGGCGGTGACCAGGGCATGAACATGATATTACGGTCGGTTACCCGATGGGCACCGGCACTGGTGGCAGAGTCGCCATGACAGTCGTTACAGGATTTGGAGCCTAAAGCTTTCTCTTTCGGTTTAATGCCGTGGCTGTCAGAGAAGTAGTGACCGGCGATGAAAAGTAATGGTTTGGGGTCGGTTTGCCCTTCAGCTTTAAGAACTTTAATTAATGCTGCCTGAACCGCTTTAACATCCTCATCCCACCAGATATCCGGGAACATATCTCCGGTATGATCAAAGAGGACATAGCCGCTGTCTTTTAAGACAACACGTCCGACATAAGGATTGTTAGCATAAGTTGCATCATTGGCCGGAATCATGGCCATGTCCATCGGTGAAATCTGGCCCAACTGGATCGGACGTTTGTAAGCTTTAATGATAGCATTAAGCTCACGGACATAAAGAATTTTGGCGCCGCCATAAGGCAGATCTGACATGTCAGCATCCGGCTGCGGGTTGGCATCAACCCAGGTCATGATCGTAATCGGGTTGCCGACGACAATCTGCGGGTAGCCGTTAATACCATTGGCATAATAGAGCGGCGGATAGTTAAGGTTAGGTGCCTTAGGATCGTATGTCAAAGGTACACCCATCTGCTGGTAGCCCATGTAGCTCGCCTGGAGGAAATAGTTCCAGAAGTCAAACTTGAAATTGGTCGGCATACCGTTAACGAGTTGTCCCGGATCAGCCTCACCGTTCATATTAAAGTAGTTGACCATTTGCGAGACAAAATCCATCGACTGAACGCCTTTACCGTCAGCTTCCATAGTCTGGCAGACCATATTGAAATGGGGAATACCATAGCCGGGAGATGTGCCGTAGACCGGTTGCAGGGCATATTCTGGTCCAGGGAATGCCATTCCTTTATTGTCACCGACTGTGCCGGTGACTTTGTCATAAAGGACATTGTAGCCCATCAGATTATCAAAGTTGGTGTAATAGCCCAGAGTATCGTCAAAGGTCCGGAAACGCCAGGTTTTACGATAGGGCTCATGACAAGCCTGACAGGAGATAACTGCGAGATGGCGACCGGTATTCTCACCAAATACCTCTTCATGTCTGGCAGTCGGATTGCTCGCATAAGCGTCTTCAGAACCTAAGTGGCAGCCTTCACAGCTTTTCGGACGTGGGTTGGCATCTAGGTCATTCCGAACCATATGGGCGGTATCGACGCCTTTCAGGAAGTTATGTTTATCCTCTTTACTGCCTTCAGTGCGCAAGTGGCAGGAACCACAACCCATCCATTTACCGGATGACAAGTGCGCGTCGTAACCGATGGCCTCTTCGTCATCGGTAATTCTAATGAAATTACCATTTTTGACCCAGTCAGCCGGCATGCCCAGCATATAGGTCCGGCCTTTAGTCCAGCCGCTGTTACCGTGATCTTCGGTCATAACATGACACTGGCTGCAGACTTTGATCCATTTCGGGCTGTTAATATCGTCCTGACCGCCGAACATTTCACCAATCGGGATAGCACCGTTGGCATCAAGGTCATTAACGTTGTAGTAAACCTTGGGCTGCCAGTCATCACCGTCTCTAACAATTTTCAGGTAGGTTACCGGGCTGCCATCCTGGTTGAAATCAAGTCCCATTAGATTGGCAGTCGGCTGCAGGTCAATAAAATTCGGCAGAAGTTCATGCAGGGTCGGAGAAACCATACCTTCCGGTATATTGCCTTCCTGGATATCCTTAATGACCAGAGAGAGATCAAGTTGACCGGTGACCGGGTCGACATAACGCATATCGCCCTGCATCATCAGGCCCATAGCGTAGAGCATGCCGCTGTACTCTTCACCAACCCGGCCGCTGTAAGGAATACCTTCACCTTCAACCACACCCGCGCGGATAAAATCGCGTACCGAAGCATCACAACTGTCCCAGTTAGTGTAGATCTTTCCGGGCTCATATGCTCTAAGAGGTACTGGTATTGGAAGAAAGTTATCTGATCCTGGCATATTAAATTTAATCTTGTAGGCATAAATGAAATCGTTGAACATGAAATTCATCATGTCTTCCATGGTGCCGTCCGGCGGCATCAAGCCTTTGTCCTTGAAATATTGGAGCAAGTGCATGAAGAACTGTCCCAGCGCGGCCTGTGAACCCTGGAGACGTTGCATTTCATCTTGAACTCCATTGGGGTTGGTGCAGTATGCAGCTTTGAGCATGCCGGTAGAAGGATCCCAGATTTTGGGGACATTTGGTCCATAGAGACCGTAAGGCAGAGCCACGCCGCTGTCCTGAATCTGTTTTAAGCCATCAACCCACATTTGCATCATTTCACCGACAATCTCTTTCGGCAATTGGCCCATCGCCATCATCGGCGTCGGCCGAGACATACGCTGAGCACCATCGGTGTAGTTCATGGCGGTACTGTTTTCGAGCCCAAGCTTGGTCGGCATCCCAAAGGAAATTTCCTGGACTTTTCTGGTTTGCGGATCACGAGCGGCAAAGATCATCAGACGGGGGCGGATAGGCGAAACTTTAAGACCATCAGCAGCCTGATATGTATAACTGCTTTGCGGGTCGATGTGACACATCAAACAGTCAGCTTCCATGACCCCGGATTTACTCCAGTCATGAAGTTTCGGATCGCCGAGTCCGGCAACCGTTTCTTCAATGGTATCGTAACCGTAGAGAGCTTTAACAACATCATTGGCGTCATAACCGTAAAAGTCGCGGTCAAATGCATGGAGAGGTTTTAAGTCGGGATCACTGAATTGCGTGACCGTATTGTCAGGATTGACAACCCCTTCAACCGGGCCACCGCCGGGATGACAGGAGTAACAGGTGGCGATGTGATCAGCCGTACCGATATCGAAGAAGTAGGTTTTACCTTCACTGGTAAAAGGAGCATCTTTGCTGCCGCGAACACCCTTAGCCGCCAACTGGCGGTAGGATGGGGGTCACCAGGCTCCGAATTGGCCGGGGCTTAAAAGGTGGCCGTAAGCGTTAGTCAAATATTTCTGGAGGTTGTTGGTCTTGCGGTTTTCACTTACCCACGTATCACTAACGCCGCCGTTGACACCGGGAGTGGCGCCTTCACGGAAATGGTAGGCTTTGGTGATTGAATTGTAATCGTGGCATTTACCACAGGTCTGTTTCGGACTGTAACCCGGACCCTCTTTGTAAACTGAGCCATTGGCGGCAGTAACAGTGGCATCATCACTTAATTGACTGATGATGCTGTTACCCTGGTTGTCATAGAGAACAACCGGGGGATGGGCTGCGGCGGCCATGATCGGTACCAGAGCCAGAAGTAAAGAGCCCAGAATCATGGGTAAAATCTTTTTCATTGAGCTACCTCCAAAGGTTTTATGGTAAAATTTTATTTAAAATAGACCTTTATAAATACCTACTAAGGTAGGTTATTTTTTGCGTAAAATAATCCCTTTGTGACACTTCATGCACTCGCCGGTTTCGTGGCAGACATTACAGCTGCGGAAATTACGGTGAGCGGCTTCGCCGTGACCATTTTCACGTTGGTATGACATCCAGTCACCACGGTAATGGGAAACTGGTTTCTGGCGTTTGTGACAGTCAATGCAGTAACCGGCATTATGACAGTTAGTACAGAGGCGGCGGTCATGTGTTGCCTCAACCCCGTGGCCGGTGGTCTTCCAGCTGAAAATATGATTCTTAGGTTTCTCGGTCTGGTGGCACTTTTCACAGAAAGCCTGACGGTTGGGATGACAATAGTTACATGAAGTGTCGAGTTTGCTGGCAAAGCCGTGCTGGGCCTCCCAGTCTTTACTATGACTTTCCGGTTCTTTCTCAAGCCGGATTTCCTCATGGCAGGATTCACAATCTTGAGGGCCATCCTGCTCTTTATGACATTTCAGGCAGAGTGGCATGGAGGGTCCGCTGGATAAACCTTTCTCTTTCGCGATTGCCTGGTGGCACTCTTCACATTTGAAATCACCATGGACTTCATGGCTGAAGATCAGGTCAGCAAAACGTTCCGGTTTCTCTAATTTTTCAATTTCGTAATCTTTAGCTGCACTCTGTGGTGTGTGACAGACCAGACAATCTTCGGAGGGTTCGTCAGTATTGATATCATGGCACTCTTCACA
>Ga0190303_1001153_pt1 | contig 10679 bp, 9 predicted proteins | sample 48700701_MG_FD_161672 | JGI IMG/M metagenome (GOLD analysis project Ga0190303, IMG submission 161672) | Hydrothermal vent sediment bacterial communities from Southern Trench, Guaymas Basin, Mexico - 4870-07-0-1_MG | ecosystem: Environmental > Aquatic > Marine > Hydrothermal vents > Sediment ...
TCCATAATGTCTAGATAATTTATTTTACTCAATTATTGGCATAAATATTTCAGCCTTCCAATCTAATTCTTGACCTCCTTGTTGTGGATCGTTAAAAAATAATTCAGTAGGTAAACTTTCTACTTTAATCTTTTTTATTTTAGCATAATTTAGTAAATAATTCCACGATCTATCTGAATATCTATAATTACCATTATAGGTAGCCTTCAAAGCTGGAACCGACTTAATTTCTTTATAAAAAATACTATCATTCTCTACAAATGTGTCATTTTTTGTCGTAGGAAAACAAAAATTGAATGTTATTTTTTTTGACTCTTCGTCCCATGAAGTAACCTGTAAATAGGGTTTTCCGTTAAAAATCAGATTATTTTTTCTTAAAAAAGCCATGATATCTAAATTTGCTAAAACCATTTTTGCTGCCTTATTTTTTTTGGTTGTATTTACTGATTTACAAATGCAAAAAGCACTTGGTATTGAGTCTTTGCCATTAATTTTTATTTTAAATTTCTTTAGATATTTCTTAAAATCTATCATGAAATTTGTCACTGTATTTATGGCGTATTTTTCTATTGGGGCATCTATAAATGGAATTAACAGTCTGTTTTTTAATGAATTATTTTTTTCGGATATATAAACTTTTACACTAGACAAAGAATCATTTAAATATTTTATTTTCCATGTTAAAATATAACTACTATCATTCTTTTTAATATACTGAGTGATTTCAGATAAAGGCATAACACTTTTCGTAACTACCTGAATATCGGAATTTTCATTTTGTTTTTCACCCCAATCATTAATTGCATCATAAATAATACTAGGACTTGTCACTTCTCTAAAAGTAACCTTATAATCGTGATTTTTTATAAAAAGATACCATATTAAACTAAGAGCTAAAAAAGAAAAAATTCCAAAAATTATAGATTTATTCATAAATATTATTTGATCTTTAATAATTAAATTTACTGAATTATTATCTAAAATATGTTATCCAATAATTTTTCCAAATTTAAATCATTCTATCCAGCAATAAAAGAAATGGTCTTAAAAAAAGAGTTAATAAAAGGTTAATGACATTAACAAAAAGAAAATTTCTGCTCCAAATTAATTATTTTGTATAATTTTACTGAGTTAACTTAAAAAAGTTCACAAAAATTTGTGTAAAGAAATTCATCTTTAAAATAAAGATATTGAATTTTTGAAAGCAATTTAGAAATAAATCTAAAAATATAAATTTGGCAAAAAGAAATATCTATATTCTCATTTTTATCATATCTGTAATTGGGCTAGTTATCATTCAATATAGATACTTGAATATTGGGTTACGTTTAGCAAATGTTCAGTTTAACAAAAATATAGGAAAATCTATAAAAACCATCCAATCTGATTTAACAGCAAACAACAGGCTTACTTTTTTACTGGGTAAAGCTATTACAAATGATGACACCTACTTTAAAACTGAGCTTGATAGTCTAAGAGAAGCTTCAAGTTATTTTTTGAATAATTTTTTAGATGAGAAACTGTTAGAGAATGGAATAAAAACCGATTTCTCTTATAAACTTTATGTAATTGGTTCTTCGCTCTATATAAATTCTGAAAATTTTAATGAAAATGAAATTAAATTAAAAAAATACCCGCTACAACTTAAAGGGTATTTGCCCAATTTAGTTCATAAAAATGTTATTTTAGAATTACAGTTTCATAAAATAAATGAATATTTTTTAGTGCAACTCAATGGACTTACCATTCCTAGTTTAATTTTTATAGGTGCGATTATCTTTATTGTTATTTGGGTTTTAAAATCTTTTTATTGGCAACAGAGTATTATTACTATGACTAATGATTTTATTAATAATCTTACACATGAACTTAAAACCCCTGTATTTTCAATAGGTTTAGCAACAAAAATATTACAACAAAATGAAGATAAAGAAAGTAAAACATATCTAGAAATTATTAGAAGTCAAAACGATCGATTAAAAGAACATATAGAAAAAGTGCTGCAATTAGCTAGTTTAGATAAGAGTCGTAAAGTTATTAATCTTTCAAAAACTAATTTTTATCCACATCTAATAAAATTATGCGAAGAATTTAAACTTGTTTCTGCAATGGAAGGAGTTAAATTTAATTATGAAATTAATGAGGCAGTATTTATGCTAAATTGTGAACCTCTGCATTTAACTAACGCCATTAATAATTTGTTAGACAATTCCAAAAAGTATTGTACCAAAACTCCTGAAATTTATCTTACTGTTGAATTAATTGCTAAAAAATTACACATTACAGTAAAAGACAATGGAATTGGTATTGAAAAAAAATATCAAAAAAATGTATTTAAAAAGCATTTTAGAATTTCTTCAAATGATTTTTATACTGTAAAAGGTTATGGACTAGGGCTAAACTATGTAAAAAAGATGATTACCTTGCATAAAGGAAAAATTAAATTAGAAAGTAAAATAAAAGAAGGCACAATAATTACAATTACATTACCAATAGTTAGTTAAATATGGTTAAAAATAAATTGCTTTTAGTAGAAGATGATCTTACATTAGGGTATTTACTAACAGAGTATCTCAAACTAAAAAAGTTCTCAATAGTATGGGCTAAAAATGGTAAGGAAGCATTATCTCTACTTTCAGATCAGACATTTGATTTGTGTATTTTAGATGTTATGATGCCTGATATGGATGGTTTTAAATTGGCTGAAAATATTAATAAGTTAAAAATAAAAATTCCATTCCTGTTTTTATCAGCTAGATCATTAAAAATTGACGTGTTAAAAGGTTTTTCTTTAGGTGCTGCAGATTATATTAGAAAACCAATTGATGAAGAAGAACTTGTTGTTCGATTAAATAATTTGCTCGGTATATTAACAAAAACTAAACAAACTAAGGAGCAAATTTATACTATTGGAAAATATATTTATTCCCTTTCTACTTTTGAATTGAAATCGCATAACTCTAAAAGAAAATTAACAACAAGAGAAAGTGATTTACTACTGTATTTATTGAATAATAAGAATAGTATTAGTAAGCATAAGGATATCTTAAATACTCTTTGGGGTAAAAATGATTATTTTAATCAAAAAAGTTTAAATGTTTTTATTACTCGTTTAAGAAAGTATTTATCCGATGATGCTGCCATTAAAATTGAAAACATTCATAATCAGGGATTCATATTAACCATTTCTAACGAGTAATAGTTAGTTACATTCTAAAATACACCCATTTATTTAATAATTAAATATACTTCCTTCAATAAAAAAGCGGGCAAATTGCCCGCTTTTTACTGTGTGAAAAACTTAATTATTATTAATATCCTGGATTCTGTGTTAAATTAGGATTAGATAATAATGCTGTAGAAGGGATTGGGAATAAGTTTCTATATGAATCAGAAGCTACTTTCATATCCCAAGAATCAGTGAATTTTCCGAAACGAACTAAATCATTTCTTCTCCAAAATTCTTTATATAATTCTCTTCCTCTTTCATCTAGCATATCTTGTTCTGTAACACTAGATAATCCTGAAGCAGATCTTATATCTCTTAAATTATTTATCATTCCAAGTGCAGTTTCTGATGAACTACCACCACGCAATATAGCTTCAGCTTTCATTAAATAAGCATCAGCATATCTAAATACTTTCTCATGACCTACAAATTCACCATTTTCAGGATGATATTTTATCATACGGATACCTTCATTTTCACCATTACCAACTAGTCCTGGGAAATCTTTAGTAAATATTAAATCCGCTCCTGGTCTATTTTTTAATTTTTCTCCTGAAGCATTATATTGTTGCCCTACTAAAAAACCATAACCAATACCTAAGTGAGAACCATCATTTGGTACAAATCCTCTACGTTCTTCTTGTCCGTTACCTGGTTCGTTTGAACTTGAACTTCCTTCAAATTTATCGTAAAAATCTGCTAGCGTAGAAAAACCATTCCAACCACCACCTCCATTACCTGGAGTACCTTGGTGATAATGTAATCCATCCCATATTCTATTACCTACACCTGAAGTAAGAAACCATACAGTTTCTGCATTAGTTTCAGGTTTAAAAATATCAAAATAACCATTCATCAATTGAAATCCATCGGCTGTGATTGCATCTACTGCAGTAACAACTTTGTTCATATCAGCAGGATCAGCGCTTGCATTTCCTAGGTAAATATGTTTATTTAAATATAATTTAGCTAATAAATAATTTGCAGTAGCTTTTGAAGCTCTATTAGTAGCAGAACCTGGTCCTGTAGTAGGCAAGTTAGGTAACGCTTCCGTTAAATCCGCAACAATAAAATCAACTGCATCGGCTCTACTAAATACTACTGGATTCACATCTGGCCCTTCATCTGGTGTTCTAAAAGGAACTTGACCATACATATCTACTACCCAAAACATTGCAAAAGCTCTTAAAAATTTGGCTTCTGCTAGTACCCCAGCTGAAGCTGAACTACGAGAGTCTATAATTAAACCTGCATTAAAAATAGTTTGGTTTAAATTGTTCCAATTGTCTAACACTTGGCTATGAATTGGTCCCCATGTATGCGCATGTAATGTTCTCCAAACACCATTATCTCCCCAGTCAGTTCCCCTAGTTGGTACAACTAACTCATCTGAAGTTACTTCGTTCAATGCGAACAAATTTGCTTGATTTTCTATTTGCCCTCTAATACTGTTATAGACGTCATCTAAGGAACTGGCAGCATTTGAAACTCCAGTAAACTCACCTCCAGTAGTACCTGAAAATACAGAATCTGTTGGTTCTATTTCTAAATCAGTACAAGCTAGCGTAACAAATGCAATTGTAACTGCTAATATGTAATGTATTTTAAATTTATTTTTTTTCATGATATATTATATTTTTTAGAATGTTGCGTTTAAACCAAAAGTGTACGTTCTTGGTGTTGGGAAAGACGTATAATCGATACCCAATGAAGGAATATTATTTTGCACATTTGATGTATTAACTTCAGGATCTAATCCACTATATGGTGTAATTACAAATAAGTTTTGACCAGTGGCAGAAAATCTAAGTGATTTTATTTTACTAGACTCTTTTAACTTAAAGTTATAACCAATTGTTAAGTTTTGTAATCTTAAGTAATCTCCTTTTTCTAAGAAACGTGTTGATACATCTGGAGCATTGTTACTAGCTTCTCCACTTGTTAAAACATCACTAATTACATTTCTACCATTACCTATACTACCTGCTGTAAAAAATGCATTGGCTGTATTATTATATATATAATGACCATATTGCCCTGTAAAAGATATTGAAGAGTCCCAATTTTTATATTGAAACGATGAGGTAATACCTAAATTAATATCTGGTAAAGCACTTTTCCCAACAAATTTTTGATCATCTCCAATTTGTTGCCCATTACTATCATACCCTTGGAAGTCTCTTAAATAATAAGAAAACAATGGCTGTCCTTCTGCCAATAATTGTGAAAAAGCACCTGATAATCCTTGACCAAATATTTGACCAAATGGAATTTGACCCGCAAAATTCTTTACTTCATTCTCATTATAAGCGATATTAAATCCAACATTCCAATTCATATCATCACCTTGAATTGCATCGTAATTTAACGCAAATTCAACACCTTGATTGATGATATTAGCATCAATATTTGTAAAGAAGAAAGGCTGTGGAGAAGGCTGTGCTGCAGTTGTTTGTAATAAAAAATCTTTGGTGTCTTTATAATAATAATCAATTGAACCGCTTAAACGGTCATTATTAAACCCAAAATCAAGCCCCATATTTATTTGAGATGTTTCCTCCCATCTTAAATCTGGATTTGCAAATGCAACAGTAGAAGTTCCTGGAGGGTTAATATTACCTCCATTATCAATACCAATACCTGAAAATCTTTCTCTTGTTAAGAAATTACCATGACCAAGACCATCTTGGTTACCTGTTATACCCCAACCTAAACGTAATTTTAATGTTGAAATATTTTCAGGAATAAAATCTTCTTCAGCTATTTTCCACGCAACAGCTGCAGAAGGGAAATAACCGTATTGATTATTTGTACCAAATGATGAAGAACCATCAGCTCTTACAGTAGCTGTAAATAAATACTTGTTAGCAATGGTATAATTAACACGAGTAAAGAAAGATTGTAATTCATCTGAATTGTTAAAAGTATCACCCGCAACAGCACTCACGTTTATTCCACCTGGAGCAGTTATGTTATCTGTAACTACATCTGGAAACAAACGGTTAACAAATAAACCATCAGCATCATATCCATATTGTTGGAAATGTCCATCAATTCCTGCTTCAATAATATTTGCAGAAGATTGAAGACTTGAAACCATTTCGTCTAAATTATTTGTATTATAACCCCAACCTGAAACGTTTCTTCCTTTACTATTGAATTCTTGATAAGAAAAACCAGCTAATGCTGTAAATTTTGAATTTTCAAATTCCTTTTTATAATTTAATGTAAACTCCATCAATTGAGAGTCTATATTAATATCATTAATAGAACCACGTCCATTCCCTGCTGTACCATTTGTAAATCCAGAAATAAGACCAGAAACGGCCGAACCTCTTGAAGATTCAGAATCATCATTACCTAAAGTTATTTTGGCATTTAAGTTTTCCGTAATTGCATAGTCAGCTGTAAAATTAATCAAAGATCTATCCGTTTCTGTTTTACTTTGAATGTAAGCTAACATCTGTGTAGGGCTCAAATTTGAACCACCTGGTATAAAATCAATTGAAGAACCCCAAGTTGGATTTGCAGAATATGCAGCTCCTAATAAATCTCCTTGAAAACCAGCGTTATCACTAATAGAAGGTGATTCATCATCAATTCCTGAGATTGTTACTTGCAAATTTAATTTTAATTTATCATTAAACAAACGATGTGATAAATTTAAACGACCTGAAATTCTTTTTAATTCAGATTTTTCTATAATTCCTTCAATTTTAGAATAACCAACAGATGCTCTTACAGAACCTTTATCATAGCTTCTTGCATATGAAAAATTTTGTTCAGTTGATACTGCATTACGCGTAACAACATCTTGCCAATCAGTATTAAACCCACTATCTTGAGCATTTGCATCACCTCCAAATTGAGTCACCGCATTTAAAAATTCTGGACCGTCTAATAAATCATAAGAGTTAGCAGCTGAGGCAAAACTTATAGAAGATGAAAATTCAAATTGGTTTCCAACCTTCCCTTTACCATCTTTTGTAGTAATTATAATTACCCCATTAGCACCTCTAGACCCGTAAATAGCTGTAGCAGAAGCATCTTTTAAAATACTAATACTTTTAATATCACTAGGGTTTAAAAAGTTAAGTGGGTTTTTAGCAGCACTTGAACCAAAACCATTATCATTTCCTCCTGGCGTTGTTCCTCCTCCAGGCAATGGAACTCCGTCAACCACAAAAAGAGGATTGTTGTTAGAACGTACAGAAGATGTACCTCTAATACGAATATTAACACCCGCTCCAGGTTCACCACTTGATGATGTAACTTGTACACCAGCAGATTTACCTTGTAGTAATTGTTCTGGCGATACCACTGAACCTTTATTAAAGTCATCCGCACCTATTGCATCAATTGCACCAGTAGCATCCTTTTTAGTAGTAGAACCATATCCAATAATAACTACTTCATCTAACTTATTTGAGTCTTCTTGTAAAACTACATCAATTGTAGTTTGTCCATTCACGGCAACTTCTTGAGTAACAAAACCAACATAACTAAATGCTAATACGCCACCCGACTCAACATTTATCGAATAGTTACCATTAAAATCTGTTTGAGTACCTTTAGAAGTACCAACAATTAAAATATTAACACCTGGCAGAGGTGCTCCATTAATATCTTTAACGGTTCCGTTAACTTCTACAGCTCGCTCTTGCGTAATTTCTGTATTCACTGCATAAGTACTTGCTTGCAAGTTAAAAATTGAAATAGCAAGTAAAAAAACAGCCAGGCTCATTTTTAAACGCCAATTGCCAAAATAATTTATTGGCAATTCTTTAATTAAGATTTTCTTCATACTTTTAAATTAATGTTAATTTTGAATTGATTATAAATTTACTTTTATTAACCTTTTGTTAACTTTTATTTTTGCCGAAATCGATTTCGATTTTTCCGAAATCGATTTCGATTTCTAATTATATTTAATAACCTTCAATGATTTAGATTTTAGAGCTAGGGTGAATAAATAATAAAGTGAGACGAAATAAGCCCTCAAGTAACTTAAAACGATTGTGATTTTATATACAAAAACTTACTTATTAATAAATTTTAGAGTGATGATTACCGAAGTAAATTTCTTAAAAAACACTATACAAAACAGAGAAAATATAGCCTCTTATTTGTCCATTATACCAAGATTAAAAAAAATAACTATATGGCTCAAGAATAATAATGGTCTATGATATAACACCATCATTTAACAAAATGCTAAAGGGTTAATATAAAAATTTCATTCTATAGAATGAAATTTTGAATATGAGTTTTAGAAAAAACTAAGATTACTTATATTTAATCAATACCACATAAAAAACAACTAAAATCCTACACATTAATTACATCTCTCCCTTCTAACATACTATAAATAAGAAGATATTACTTATTGTACCGGAAGGTAATTTCATCAAATTTCATATAATAATCATTAACTCTAGTTAGATTCAATTACCCCATGCTTGCTGAATTCCATAATATACATTTCTAAATTCGGTAGTATACCAACCAATTGATTCAATAAATTTGATTATCCCAAACATTCGGTACTAATAAACCGCTACTATTGGCAACGTAAATATACTTTTTACTAGATTGAGAAAATGACCAATTTCGATTTTCTGTATCATACAATTTAAGTGAATAATTCTCTATTGGAGGTAATTCTTGTCCATTAAAAATAATAGAGCGAAATAAAATATATAAAAATTAATGTCGTTTTAATACAATTCAACTATTAAGGGTGTTAATGATAGCAATACAATATTATGATTTAATTTTTAACTTAAATTATTAACAAGGAAATTTCTAACTTGCAGCTTTCTACTCTAATATCTTAAATTTATGAATACAATTGATTGGATTGGCTTTATTGGAATTTTTCTCATTCTCCTCGCTTATATTTTAAATGAATTGGGCAAAACAACAAACAAAAATTTACTATTTATACTTTTAAATTTACTTGGAGCAAGTATTGCTTGCTTAGCATCAGTTCTTTTAAATTACATGCCATTTATTATTTTAGAAGGTGTTTGGGCTATTGTATCTTTTTCTTCCTTAATTAAGTATTTAAAGCAATTAAAATAAAAATTTATATGGGCAAAAAAGGACAAGCAAAAAACACAAAAAATAAGGAAAAACATAATAAGTTAATGACTCAGAAAAAAAATAAATTAAGAATTGAAAAAGATTTACATGCTAAACGTATAAAGGCTATTATTCAAAAACATAAAGGACAATCCGATTAAAAAACAATAAGCTAATTCAAAATTTGATTGGTATGTTCCTTTGTTTTAACTTTTGTGATAACATCTGCTAAGATTCCTTGTTCGTCAATTACAAATGTTGCTCTATGAATTCCGTCGTACTCACGTCCCATAAATTTCTTTGGTCCCCAGACACCATAAGCATTAATCACTATTTTATCTTCATCAGCTAATAAAGGAAATGGTAATTCATTTTTATTAATAAAGTTTTGTTGACGCTTTGCAGAATCAGCACTTACACCTAACACATCATAACCTTTTGCTAAAAAAGTTTGATAATTATCACGTAAATTACAAGCTTCCATTGTGCAGCCAGGGGTGCTCGCCTTTGGGTAAAAAAACAACACCAATTTTTTACCTTTATAATCAGAGAGTTTTATAGTATTTCCTTGTTCATCTAATGCCGTAAAATCTGGTGCCTTATCTCCTACTTTTAATGTCGTCATAATTTGTATTTTAGCTTTTTGTAAAGATACTAAAAATGACAAAACAAGAAAGAGTTCAATTTGTTATTGACACACTTGAATATATATATCCTGAAACACCCATTCCTTTAAACCATAAAGATCCGTACACTTTATTAATTGCCGTATTACTATCTGCTCAAAGTACTGATAAAGGTGTAAATAAAATTACACCAATACTATTTGCGAAGGCTGATAATCCATATGACATGGTAAAACTTTCTGTTGAAGAAATTAGAGAAATTATCAAACCTGCTGGTTTATCACCCATGAAATCGAAAGGTATTTATGGTTTATCAAAAATTTTAATTGAAAAACACCAAGGTAAAGTTCCACAAAGTTTTGAATATTTAGAAGAATTACCAGCTGTAGGTCACAAAACAGCAAGTGTTGTTATGAGCCAAGCTTTTGGAGTTCCTGCATTTCCTGTTGATACTCATATTCATAGGCTAATGTACAGATGGAATCTTAGCAATGGCAAAAATGTGGTTCAAACTGAAAAAGACGCTAAACGATTATTTCCAAAAGAGTTATGGAATAAATTACACTTACAAATAATTTATTATGGACGTGAATTTTCACCGGCACGTGGTTGGAATATAGAAAATGATATTATTACTAGAACAATTGGAAGAAAATCTGTTTTAAAGTAAATAATCCCCGGGGCAAGCCCACGGGGCATTATTATTAGAATAAGTTTAACTGTATATCTTTGTGTAGAAC
>Ga0190303_1001156_pt1 | contig 10666 bp, 8 predicted proteins | sample 48700701_MG_FD_161672 | JGI IMG/M metagenome (GOLD analysis project Ga0190303, IMG submission 161672) | Hydrothermal vent sediment bacterial communities from Southern Trench, Guaymas Basin, Mexico - 4870-07-0-1_MG | ecosystem: Environmental > Aquatic > Marine > Hydrothermal vents > Sediment ...
TGATGCTGTAAGTTCATGGTGGGTTAACCTTTTTGGACATACAAATGAATACATCAATGCCAAAATTAAAGCACAGCTTGACATGCTTGAACATGTGCTTTTGGCAGGATTTACACATGAACCTGCTGTCGAATTGGCTCATAAACTTGTAAGCATCACACCAAATGAGTTAAAAAAAGTATTTTATGTTGACAATGGCTCATCTGCTGTAGAAGCAGCACTGAAGATGAGTTATCACTTTCATTTGAATCTGGGAGAGCGTAAACCTCTTTTTCTATCTTTGACAAACTCTTATCATGGTGAAACGATAGGGGCACTCTCTGTGGGAGATGTTGCACTCTATAAAGAGACGTATGAACCATTACTTATTGCCAATGCTCAGGTGCCTGTTCCAAAAGATCAAAGTGAAGAAGCTGCAAATGAAGCATTGTCAGTTTTGGAACAGGTTTTGAAAGAGAGAGCTGACGAAATTGCGGCATTAATACTTGAACCTCTTATACAGGGAGCAGGGGGGATGCATATGTATCATCCTGCATATCTTGTCGGGGCAAGAGTATTGACAAAGAGATATAATGTTCATCTCATTGCCGATGAGATAATGACAGGTTTTGGACGCACGGGAAAAATGTTCGCTTGTGAACATGCCAATATATCTCCGGACTTTATGACACTCTCCAAAGGGTTAACGGGAGGTTATCTTCCTCTATCTGTAGTGATGACAACAGATGAAGTTTACAATGCCTTTTACTGTGACTACAATGAATATAAAGCTTTTTTACATTCTCACAGCTATACAGGAAATCCTTTAGCATGTTCAGCTGCTTTGGCAACATTGGAAATATTTGAACAAAATGATATTTTGGGTGACAATGAGAAAAAAAGTGTTTATATCAAAGAAAGTCTTGAAAAATTCTTGGATCTCTCCAATGTAAAAGAGGTAAGACAACAAGGAATGGTTACTGCTGTAGAACTTGAAGGCTATGATGTCTCTGAGCGTATAGGTTTACGTATTTATGAATATGCATTAAGTAAGGGTGTTCTTCTCAGACCTCTTGGACATGTTATATATTTCATGCCTCCTTATACTATAACGTATGAAGAGATAGATAAGATGATAGAAGTTGCCTATGATGGAATCCTAAAATTAGAAATTAGAAATTAATAACTATAGGAAGATGTCTGTCTACTTTCTATTTTTTCAAAAAAGAAAAAAGACCACCGTTCTCTTTTCTTATTCTTTCGTAATGATCCACGGCTCTTTTTATACCCAGGTTCATTGCTTCTTCATATAGAAGTTCTGCTTTTTTCTTATCTTTGTCTATACCTATACCATATTCATAAAACTGGGCAAGATCACAAATGGCTTCAGGGTAATCATCGTTCGTAGCCAAACGGTTGATGAGTGTAAAAGATTCAGGTAGATTTTTTTGAAGTACTTCACCTTTATAGAGTGTTCTTGCCAGTCTGAACTGTGCATATTTTGATTCAGTAGCAGCAGTTATGAGGAGTAGTTGTGCTGCTTCAGCTTTATTTTCTATAGAAAGAGAGTCGATTTTCTTGATCATAGCTTCGATCTCTTCTTCATTATACCCCTCATTGGAGATCTTAATCAACCATGCATCTACAGAGGGAAATCTTTCCATTGTTTCTTCTACAGGAGGGTACTGTACATGCATATTTTTAAACTTTTGATCTATATACGGAATGGCTTTATATTGTGTACTCTCTTTTTCTAAGGTATTTTCTTCCTCTTGTGGCTTTAACTCTTCTACCTTTTCTTTTGTGTCTTTTCTTATATCTGCTTCAAACGTTTCAATATTTTCCTCTTCCTTGATTTTTTCCTTACTATATAGTTCTTCCAGAGATTCTTCTATTGTTTCTTCCATAGTCTCTTCATCAGGTGCCTCAATGGTCTCTTTTTGAGTATACTCTTCAGTAAAGATCTCTTCTATATTTTTTGTAAAAGGCTCTTGGGTATGTTCTTCTTCGATACTTTCTACTACATTTTCTTCAGTATCAAAGAAAGTGTCTTTTGCTATATCCTCAGTCTGCATATTCAATTCTTCAGGTTCATCCCAAAATGTTTTTGATGGAGAGTGGCTTATATCTATATCTATATTATTAGGCAGGATGTCATCTTTGTCAATATTCAGCAGAGAATCAAAATCAATATTTTCTTGTACTTTTTCAGTTTTTTCTTCTGTTGTAGTTTTTTCTTCTTTGGGTATTTCTTTTTCAACCTCATTGCTAAATGCAAGCATGTCCTCAAAATCAAAAGTTTTTATTTCGCTGTCAACTTCAGGTTCTGTAAAAAGATTAAATTCATCAATGGTATTATTGTCCATGGTACTTCTTTTCTCTTGTTCTTTTTGAAATGTTCTTTGAAGTATTTCTTTAGTTGGTGTCTCTATGTAAGAAGCAATGAGACCTTGTGCCTGAGCATAATTTTCAGCTTTGAGCATAGTAATGATCTTTTGTATTTTCTCATCTGTTCTCAGTGGACCGAGTTGTAAAATTTGAAGTTGAATCGTTTCAATATCTGTAATAGATATAGCAAGGTTTATAATACTTAATCTTTTTTTTGTCTGGTTCATTTATGATCCTAGTTTAGGCAATATGCAAAGTATAACAAAACTATGCTTTACAAAAGTGACAATGTTTAGATGTCCTATTTAGACATTACATTTCAATACAGAATCAACCATTCCTCTTGCCATCTGTTCTGTACCTACGAGAATTTCATAGTCAGGAAACTCTTTTGTCAGATCATCTTTTTCTTTAAATTTGTCTACTTTTATGATGACTTTGGTATTTGTCACAACTTGTGTTAGCACATCGCATATCAGATGCAGTTTTTCAGAGTTGTCAAGTGCTACAATTACTACTGCAGAGTCTTTGATATTGACAGATTCTAAAATGGTTTTTTTGGCAGCATTTCCAAATATAACACTTTTACCCTCTTTCTGTGCTTCTTTGACATTGTAAATATTGTTTTCGATCGCAATGTATTTTACTGCACGTTTGTCCAGTTTTTCACATATTTTTCGTCCTAAACGTCCATAACCCAATACAATAATGTGATCGTGTAAGGTTTTGTCCTTATAATTTTCACAATCTACCGCTTCTTTATCTTTTAAAAATAAATTTGCCAATGAAGAGATATTACGTAATACAAATGGAGTAATAACCATAGAGATGGTAATAGTGACAATAAGTATTTGAGAAACTGTAGAGTCTATGAGGTTTTCTTTACCTGCCAATTCAAATACAACCAGACCAAATTCTCCAAGTTGGAAAAGTGCCAAGGCAGTTTTAAGTGCAACTCTTTTACCTGTACTGCGAACAAGTAGTAGAAATATGATAGATATTTTTACTAATGTAAAAAGAAGTAACAGACCTAAAATAGTGCCATAATGAGCTGCTATGATCGAAAAGTCTATCTGCATTCCCACAGTGATGAAAAAGATCCCAAGAAGTAAGTCTCTAAATGGGATCAGGTCAGCTTCAACTTGATGTTTATAACGTGTTTCTGCGATGATCATTCCTGCTATGAATGCACCTAAAGAGTATGAAAAACCTAAAGAGTGTGCAAGAAGTGATGCTCCTATGACCATAAACAGTACGGAACCAATAAAAATTTCATTTGAGTTACTCTTTACTACTTCATTAAAAAATGGTTCAAGTATGAATTTTCCAAATGCCCAAAGTGCTAGAAAAAGGAGTATAGCATCAAAAGCTGTTTGAAAAAGGAGTGAGGACAGAGAGAGATTGTCTGATGACATGATCGTGATCATGAGTAAGATAGGGATAACCATGATATCCTGAAAGATCAAAATACCAAGTGAACGTTTACCATACTCTTTATTGATCTCTCTGTTGCTGTTAAGTATTTTCAGTACTATGGCAGTTGAAGAGAGAGCCAATGCCGCAGCTATGACAACGGATGATTTCACATCAACATTGAACAGATAGGTTGCTATAAGATAAAATACAACCATGCTGATACCTACCTGTAAGCCACCATAGAAGAAAACTTCTTTGCGCATTTTGACAAGATGGTGGATGGAAAATTCCAAACCTATTGTAAACATCAAAAAGACGATCCCAAACTCAGCAATTGTATGTAACTCTTCAGAATTATTTGAGTGAGAGAGTTGTAGGAAATAGGTGATAATAATACCGGTAGCAATGTATCCAATAATTGTAGGTATGTGTAATCTCGTAAGGATCAGATTAGTGACTGTAGCAATAAAAATAGTTAAAACAATAATTTCAAGCATTTATTTTAGATTCACTTATTATAAGTTAGCAGATAAAGCCAGTAAACGGCATGAATTTTCCAAAATAGAGATCTTCTTTGCCATCTCTGTCAGATCTCTATCGTAAGATATCACACCAAAACCTTTTATAAGAAGTAGATGAGTATCATGTTTCTGAAAAAACTGGTGTATTTCATGTGGAGCACGTTCTAGCCAATCTTCTATATTTTTTGGGTCATATACGATCAGATCTCCCAAAACTTTTTTGCCATAATAGTCTTGAGGTGAGACTTTACCATGTTTGAGTGAGTAGGCTGTTGCGTAAGGCGGCATAGTGTAAGAGACATATTTTGCATTTGGCAAGGTCTTATATATGAGTTCATGTATATGTGCATCAGTATTTGCCAAATTCCATCGGTAATCTCTTTTTTGACAATCAAGCTTGATGAGAGACTCTTCTGTAACTTCATCCAAAATAGTCTCTTGTGAGTTAATGAGAAAAGAACTGGCAGTCAATCTTGCAGAAATGGAACCATGATATACAGAGAAAAAGTTTTTATTGAAAAGAGAGAGTGATATATGTTTGATGTCATCGATGAGGTGCTTGTCCATGGTTTGCTTAGCCTTTTCATTATTATTTTGGTATTATAACACTAAAATTAGCGAATAATGAATAGTAAATAGTATATAGTGAAGGAAACAGGTGAAAACTCCCCATATACCAGTACTTTTAGATGAAGTACTAGACAGTTTTAAAGATGTTAATGAAGGCTATTTTGTGGACTGTACTTTGGGGTATGCGGGGCATAGTTCTGAAATGTTGGCTAAATATCCACATTTTAAACACATAGGTATTGACAGAGATGATGAAGCTTTGGCATTTTCAAAAAAAAGACTTGAACCATATGAAGGACGAAGTAAACTTTATAAAGGTACATTCGCAACGGTACTGCCCACTTTAAAAGAAACACCCATTATGGCAATTCTTGCAGATTTTGGTGTCTCCTCTCTGCAGCTTGACAAAAAAGAGAGAGGTTTCTCTTTTGTCTCTGAGACTTTAGATATGCGTATGGATAGCTCTTCTCCTTTGTCTGCGTATGAAGTGGTAAATGATTATCCTAAAGATAAACTTGAATATATTTTTGATACGTATGGTGAAGTACGTTCTTACCGTAAATTGGCAGGTGCAGTTATTGAAGCAAGATCCAAAGCACCCATAGAAAGTGCAAAAGAACTCTCTGAAATAGCAAAACAGGTTATACCTGCCGGAGGGAAAATACATCCTGCTACTTTGATGTTCCAGGCTATTCGTATAGAAGTGAACAATGAACTGGGTGAGATAGAAGGGCTTCTTGATGCCATAGAAGCAAAACATTATGAAGGTGAAGTTGTCTCCCTTATTACATTTCACTCTTTAGAGGATCGTTTGGTGAAGAATCGTTTTAAAAAGTGGAGTACAGCATGCATTTGTGATCCTCATGCTATGCGTTGTACTTGTGGTAAAGATCATGCTATAGGAAAAGCGTTGTCTCGTAAACCTGTCACTGCGACGAAAGAAGAATTAAAAATAAACCCCAGAAGCAGATCAGCAAAATTAAGATCTTTTAAGTTCAATACTTCATCAGGTGAACAGTAGTGGCAAACAAAAAGAAAAGATCAGCACCCAATGGAATTACATTTGGGATGGTCTCTGTGATCGTGATGTCAGTGACTATTGTACTTATACTTACAATGATCAAAATTTATTTAAGCAATCAAATTTATTACGAAAGTAAAAAAGTCAATAAAATGCAAAGAGAAGTCTCAGCACTTAAAGCAGAAAAGGTCATACTTAAACAAAGTGTAGAAGCACTGAAGTTTAAAAACAGGGTAACAGATACGATTTTTGTCATTAGCGATTCGGAAATTTAATGATCAGAAAATTCATTACTTTTGCTGTAGATAAACCTATTATCAACCATATCTTAATGGTTTTCATGTTGGTGCTTTCTATTTTTGCATATCGGGATATTCCGAAAGAGATATTCCCTCCATCCTCACTTGATCAGATAAGTGTAACAGGTGGGTATCCAGGAGCATCTGCTGATGTCCTCGATAAAATGGCTGTAAAAAATATTGAAGATGATATTAAAAGTATTTCTGAAGTAGAGAATATAGATACTGTTATTCAAAATGGATTTTTTTCCATCAAAGCAGATATTAAATCAGGCAGTGATAATCTACTGGTACTTGGAGATGTTAAAGATGTCATCGCCAATACAAGACGGGATCTTCCTGCTGATATGGATGAACCCATAGCAAAGATCACGATACATGATTTTCCTCTCCTGCTGATCGCTATATCAGGAGATGTTCCTAAAAAAAGACTTCTTGATATTGCTGAAGATATGAAAAGCAAGTTGAGTGTATATAAAGATCTAAGCGGTATTGATATTAGAGGTGATGCTGATGATGAAGTACTTATCAAAATAGATAATAAAAAACTCTTAGCATACGGTTTGGCAAAAGAGAGTGTATATAAAGCAATAAGCGGGCTTAGTTCTATCTTCCCCATAGGTACCATAGAGCAAAAAGGAAGTCACCTTTACATCTCTACACTCAATGGGGAGAAAAGTGTCAAATCACTGGAATCAGCTTTGATCACTGTAGAAGGTAAGAGAATACGTTTGGGAGATATTGCCAAAGTCAATTTTGGGCTGAGTGAGAGTAACGAAATATCACATTTTAATGGTGTACAGAATATTTCTATCAATGTGAACAAGACCAAAGAAGGTAATGCAATTGCACTTAGCAAGGAGATCAAGAATTTACTTAAAGAAGTGCAAAAGGATTATAAAGATGTAGTGATCGAAGTATATACTGATACCTCTATATGGATCAAAAACAGACTTAATCTTGTCTCATCCAACATTCTTTTTGGATTGATACTGGTCTTTTTAGCACTCTTTATGTCCGTGAACTATAAAATTGCACTGGTTGTGGGTATTGGAATACCGGCAAGTTTCATGATCACCCTGATCTCCGCTGATATGATAGGTTATAGTCTGAATATGCTGACACTTTTGGGTGCATTGATCGCACTTGGTATGCTTGTAGATGAAGCCATTGTTGTGGCTGAAAATATTTACAGACATATGGAGATGGGTAAAACACCGCGTGAAGCTGCCATAGACGGCTCTGTAGAAATGTTCCCTGCAGTACTTACGGCAACACTCACAACAGTATTTGCTTTTTTACCTCTGCTCATACTTTCCGGTGAAATGGGTATGTTCATGAAAGTCCTGCCGGTGATGATCTCTATTTTACTGGTCTCTTCTCTTTTTGAAGCATTTTATTTCTTACCACTTCATTCCAAAGAGTTATTCTCTATGAAAGATGCAAAAGTAGATCATGACAGAAATAACTTTTGGGTAAGACTTGATGTACAATATGAGAAATTATTGCAAATACTGTTAAAAAGAAAAAAACGTTCTCTTTTTTTACTGGTAACATTTATACTCTTATCCACTGCAGGTATGCTTAGCATAACGAAGTTTAAACTTTTTCCTGACTTTGATTCTACGCAAATATATTTGAGCGGCAAGATAGATGTAAATTCAAAACTTGAAGATACGGAAAAATATGTGACAGATTTAGAAAATAAGCTTTTAGCTTACTACCGTAGTCAGGGAGACGGTAAAGGAGAAGTCTCTTCCATTACTTCAATAGTAGGTCTGCTTTTCAATTCAGATCAGACATTTGAAACAGGAAAAAATCTTTTTCATATTTTCATCAATTTACATGAAAAAGCACCGGAGAACTTTTTTGATACTTATTTGAATCCTATATTCTCTTTAGAGTATGACGGCGAAGATATGATAAGAGAAAAAAAAGCACAGGAGATTGCGAAAGAAACGCAAAAAGATGTGGTAGAAGCATTTAGGCAGAAAAAATTGCCTAATGGTGAAAAGCTTTTTTCAGAGATCAATATTTTTGTGCCACAAACAGGGATAGTAGGTCACGATATAGAGATTGGTTTAAATGTACTGGATGAAAAGAAACAACTTCTTGCGATTAATGAGCTTAAAAAAGAACTCTCAGGAATAGAAGGTATTTTTGATGTTACAGATAATGCAAAAGAGGGTGTACAGGAGTTAAAACTCCGTGTGAATGAGTATGGTCAAATGTTGGGTTTCTCTGAAGCGTATGTGACTTCTGTGCTAAAAGGTTCTTTTTTAACAGGTGAATATGGAAAAATGTTCGATGATAAAGGTTTGATCCGTGTACGTATAGAAGATCCAAGTAAAGATGATGACCTTAAAATCAAATCAGTCAAGCTTACTACGCCAGATGGACAATCTGTGGTAAGACTGGATGAAGTGTGTGATTTCATCTATAAAAAATCTTATGTCAAGATCTTTAAAGAAGATGGTGATAGAGTACGCACGGTCATAGCAAGAGTAGAGAGTAAAACCATTTTGGCAACAGAAGTTATGCAAAAGGTAAAACCTCTGCTTGAAAAGTTTGAAAAAGAGGGCATCAAAGTCATCATAAAAGGTGAGGAGAAAGAGAATAATCAAATGAAAAAAGAGATGTCCCAAGCGGCAATTATGGCTATTTTTCTCATCTTTATCTCATTGGTATGGATGTTCAACTCTCTGGTTCTACCACTTATTATCATTTCTACTATTCCTCTTACTATTGTTGGTGCACTGGTGGGTACCTATATCATGGGTATCAATTTGACAATGCCCGGAGTCATGGGAATAATAGGACTTGCAGGGGTTGTAGTAAATGATGGTTTGATCATGTTGAGTTTTATTAGAAATTCCAGAGATCAAAATGAAATGATGGAAAAAGCAGGACACAGATTAAGACCGATCTTACTTACGTCTATTACCACAGTACTTGGACTCTCAAGTATGATCTTCTTCGCAAGTGGACAAGCACTTATTATTCAACCTATGGCGATCTCTCTTGGGTTTGGTATTGCATGGGCTACAGTGCTTAACCTCTATTATGTGCCGTTGATGTTTTCAGTTATATATAAAGTAAAGGAACATTAACATTGTTTGGTTATAATATTTTCCTTTAAAAATAATAACACTTAGGATAAATTAAAATGAATATATTTAATGATGAAGATGACGCATTTGTAGGAACACCACAGTCTAACTATTTTGCTATTGCAAAATCAGCGAACCAGAATATTGTAGAGATGGAGATCGAAAAGATGTTCAGACGTTTTGCTATTGCAGAAAAAATGTTGGAAGAGCGTGGGCTTGATGATGAGCATGAAAAGCTTATAAAAGCTTTGGTGATAGATGAAGAGATCAATGATAGAACAAACTCTATTTTTATTGAACTTGTAGGTAACATTGTTACTCAGTGTGAATAGGAAATAGATGTTAAGTGCCGTTGAAAGAAAGATAGAACAGTTTGTAGCTGACCTGAACGATAAAGAAGTTTCAACACTCTATACCAAGTTGCCTCATGGAAAAAGACTTCGTGCAAAACTTATTTTGAAGATCGCCGGTTCAAGTCTGTCTGTTGTAAAAACTGCAGCTGTTGTCGAAATGATACATGCAGCAAGTCTTTTGCATGATGATGTCATAGATGATGCTTTTACACGTCGTAATAAACCTTCTATCAACGCACTTTACGGAAATAAAACAGCCATTATGCTTGGAGATATTCTCTATTCAAAAGGCTTTTTTGAGTTAAACAATATTTCTCCTGAAGTGTCTAAAATAGTCTCCAACGCGGTTATTCAACTCAGCCTTGGTGAACTTAAAGATGTTTCTCTTTCCAAGACATTTAACTTGGATAAAAATATTTATCTTGAAATGATCTACCAGAAAACAGCTTCTCTCATAGAAGCAAGTGCCGGTGCTGCTGCAGTACTTGCAGGTAAACCTAAAGATGCCTATATGACTTACGGAAGAAATCTTGGTTTGGCATTTCAAATGATAGATGATCTTCTTGATATTACTTCAGACTCCGAAACACTTGGAAAACCTGCTTTACATGACTTTGTAGAGGGTAAAACAACGCTGCCGTATATCTACCTTTATGAGGTACTTGATGAGACAGGAAAGAAAAAACTTCGTTCATTGCATGCAAGAGAACTCAATACTGAAGATCAAACCTGGATCTTAGGACAGATGAAAGAGCATAAGATCATAGAAAAGTCTTATTTTGAAGCCAAAATACTGATAGATGAAGCCATTGCATTAATGGACTCTCATGGTGAAGGTGCACTTTCCGGCATTGCAAAAGAAATGATAGAGAGGGATTTTTAATGTATTATCAAATTATAAGTTTTTCTCATAAAAATTGTGATCAGTCAATGAGAGAGAAATTGGCTTTTGCAAAAGATGATGAGAAAAAACTTTTTTTAGATCAACTTGTAAGCTTTGAATTTGTCT
>Ga0190303_1001157_pt1 | contig 10655 bp, 9 predicted proteins | sample 48700701_MG_FD_161672 | JGI IMG/M metagenome (GOLD analysis project Ga0190303, IMG submission 161672) | Hydrothermal vent sediment bacterial communities from Southern Trench, Guaymas Basin, Mexico - 4870-07-0-1_MG | ecosystem: Environmental > Aquatic > Marine > Hydrothermal vents > Sediment ...
GCGAGGCTAATAATATAACAGCTACAGATATTATAAACCTAAGTAATTTAAGCAATACAAACACAGGCGACCAAGATTTAAGCCTATTAGCAACACAAACAGCATTAGAAGATACCGCCACAGCAATTAGATTGGACATTCCTGATGTGAGCGGATTTATAACAAGCGAAGTTGATGGTTCTGTAAGCAACGAGATACAAGATCTTGATTTAACCGAAAACAATTTAACAATCACAGGTAATACTTCGCCAACAACTATTGATTTAAGCACATATTTAGATAATACCGATGCCCAAAATTTAACTTTAAACGGCACAACCCTTGAAATATCCGGTGGAACAAATGCCGATTTAAGTAGCTTGCAAGATGGTACCGGAACAGATGACCAAACCCTTGCCGAAGTTCTTACAGAAAGTAACTCAGCCGGCAATGCTAATATCACCAACCTTGCTGAACCTGTAAATTCTCAAGATGCAGCTACAAAAGCTTATGTTGATGAATTAAGAATAATGATTCTCGAATTACAAACAGAAAACGGAGTAGATGATTATGATGGAAATCATTACGATGCGATATTAATTGGAAATCAAATATGGATGGCAGAAAACCTGAAAGTAACCCATTACCCAGATGGCACCCTTATACCACTTGTAACCAACAATATCGCTTGGAAAAATCTTGGAGTTAACGATGATGCTTATTGTTATTATGAGAACAGCACTGATAGTGCAGCAAAGTATGGAGCATTATATACTTATGTAGCAGCCACAAATGCTTGCCCTACGGGTTGGCATTTACCAACCGATGTCGAGTGGACAGACTTAGAGAATTATATAAGTATCGGACATAACGGAGAAGAAGGTACAGTACTTAAAAGCACATCAGGTTGGAATAGTGATGGCAACGGAACTGATGATTATGGTTTTACCGCCCTTCCGGGTGGCTACCGCAGCTGCGACTATGGCGAGTTTAACGACGTTGGCAACAACGGTTACTGGTGGAGTAGTACGTCGGTTGGTTTTGACGATGCCTTCTACCGCTTCCTGATTTACTACCAAGGCATTGTCAACAGAATCTCCGACAACAGGTCATACGGGTTTAGTGTTCGTTGTGTCAAGGATTAGCAACGGTAGTGAGTTTGGCTATTTGGTTATTTCTGTATAACAGTAATTTTTTTTTGAAAATATAATATTTGAGTCCACTCCGAAAACTAAAGTTGTCAATTTATAGCAGCTTAGCTGATTTGTAACAAGCTGACGTACAGATTTATAGCTTTCAGTCTTTTTGTAAAGTTAACCTCTTAGCGGCTTTTCGGAGTGGACTCAATGGTTAAATAAATATGTATACGATTTTGATTGGAATGTGAATTTAGCTACCTTTGGTTTAGTTCAATAGCAATATAAAAAAATGGGCAGAAAGTGGTAAATATGAGCGAATTAACTATTAATAAACAGCATGGTAAATTGAAAGATTGGTGTTTCAAAATGCCCAACTTTTCATATTGCCATTGTTAATGCATAAGGAAGCAAAAACAACAATGAAACAAATACACAAAATCAGGAACTGCATAGTTCCACCAAGCATTCCGTTAAAAACAATAAAATGAAAAAACAACAATTATTTATCCTGTTAATAGTAATAGCAATAGTTTCATGCGAGAAACCAAAGGAAAAAATTACAGCAAATTTTCCGTTTCCACAACACAGTGAATATATGGGAACATACATTAGTCCGAACGATTATTCGCAAGAAGACTTAGACAATCATACAACAATATTTTACGATAATTGGAAACAAAAATATCTTAAAAATGACTGTGCAGATGATCAGTATTATGTTGATTATGATGCAGATAATACAATCAATGTATCAGAAGGTCTCGGCTACGGAATGATGATAACTGTAATAATGGCAGGATACGATACCGAAGCTAAAACATATTTTGATGGTATGTTTCGTTTTTTTAAAGCACACCCAAGTTCTATTAATGAAAATTTAATGGCTTGGGAGCAAATTGAAGGCTGTATTACAAACCCTGATGGCGGAAATGATGCCGCTTCCGATGGAGATATTGACATTGCATATTCATTGTTACTTGCCGACAAACAATGGGGAAGTTCGGGAGAAATAAACTACATTTCAGAAGCCCAAAACCTTATAAATGCAATAATGCAAGATGAAATAAATCCGGAAACTTGGACTGTAAAACTCGGCGACTGGTCAACTTCCAACGATCCAAACTTTTATTACAGCACTCGTCCTTCTGATTTTATCACAGACCATTTTAGAGCTTTTAATATCATAAAACCGAACGAAAATTGGGACAATGTTATTAATACTTGTTACAGTTTAATTGAAAATATGCAAACAAATTATAGTGCAACAACAGGCTTAATACCTGATTTCATTATAAATACAAATACATCTGCAATGCCGGCAAATGCACAATTTCTTGAAAGCAATTATGATGGAGATTATTATTACAATTCTTGCAGAGTACCATGGCGAATAACAACCGATTATTTAATAAGCGGTGATACAAGAGCAAAAAACTCATTAGATAAAATTAATAATTGGCTTATTTCGGAAACAACAGGAAATGTAGAAAATATTTCTGCCGGATATTTATTAAACGGCACAGCAATAGCAGATTATAACGATCTTGTTTTTTCAGGAGCTTTTGCTATTTCAGCAATGACTTCAAATAATCAAACTTGGCTTAATAATTTATACAGCCAAATGCTTAATGAAAGCATTACTGATAACGAATATTTCGGAAACACTCTTAAAATGCTATATATGATAACTATTTCTAAAAATTATTGGACAATAAATTAAATTTCAATCTATGAACAAAATAATTTTACTTTCAGCAATAATACTTTTATCAGTATTTACAAGTTTTGGACAACCAAATTATTATGTAAGTCCAAGTGGAAATAACAGTAATTCGGGAACAACAACCAACCAAGCGTGGCAAACCATACAATATGCCGCCGATAATGTTACGGCAGGAGATATTGTAAATATTATGGCAGGAACATACAACGAAAAAATAGACATCAATGTTTCCGGTTCTACCGATAATTACATAACTTTCAGAAATTACAATGAAGAAGAAGTAATTTTAAGTGGAACAAGTTTGCCAGCTTATGAATATATAATGAAAATTGAAAACCAAAATTATATTCGCATTTCAGGTCTTAAATTTCAAGATTATCAACAGCTTGATGCAATAGGTTTATACATAATTAACAGCAGTAACTTATCTGTTGAGAATAACGAATTTTCAAATATTGATTATTCAGCTACAGCAGTAGGACAAATCCCGACAGAAGAACAAAACAGCCAGCCGATAATTGTTTTCGGTAGAGATGCTTCGACAGCAATTCAAGGATTAGTTTTTACAGGAAATAGCATTCACGACTGCGAAACAGGTTGGAGCGAAGCACTTTCTATAAACGGAAATATAGACGGCTTTGAAATTAGTTACAATCACATTTATAATAATACAAATATCGGAATTGTAGCAATAGGACACGAAGGCGAATGTCCAACAGCATCGCTCGACCAAGCTCGAAACGGACGTATTCATCATAATACAGTTCACGACAATCCGGCGGCTTATGCCGAATGTGCTGGAATTTATGTTGATGGAGCTTCACAAATTATTATTGAAAACAACATACTTTACAATAATAACTATGGAATTGAAGTAGGTTGCGAAAATAACGGAAACACACCAAACGACCCATCGGCTGACAATATCCTTGTCCGCAACAATCTAATTTACAATAACACTTACACCGGAATTGCACTCGGCGGATATGACTATCCAACATCCGGAAAAGTAGAAAACGCAACAATAGAAAACAATACGTGCTTTAATAACGATACCGAAAATAATTATCAAGGCGAAATGATGATTTCTTATACTGAAAATTCTACGATTGAAAACAATATATTTTACACAAAAAACACCGATAATGTATTATTTACCTGTGAAAACGGGGCAAATACTTTGGCTATTAATTATAACTTATTTTACACCGCATCAGGACAGGACAATATTGTGGTTTATTGGAACGGAACTGAATACAACACTTTTGCCGATTATAAAACTGCAAGTTCACAAGATGCAAATTCATTGTTTTCCGACCCTTTGTTTGCAGATAATTCAACTACAAACCCTGATTTGCATATTCAAACAAGTTCACCCGCAAAAAATGCAGGAAACCCAACTTTCCTAACAACAAACGGACTTGATATGGATGAAGAAGTTAGAATAAACGAAAGTCTCGTAGATATTGGAGCAGATGAATTCTACACAACAACAGCAATTTTCAGCCCCAACGAAAAGCAAGAAATATTTTGTTATCCAAACCCGACAAACGGATTGTTAAACTTTGAATTTGCAAAAAACGATATTCAACAAATAACAATTTCCAATTTAATAGGAAAAACGATAATTGAAAAAACAACAATAGAACAAAACGAAATGATTGATTTATCCAAATTTGAAAGTGGTATTTATATCATCAAAATTCAAACGGATAATGAAATATTTACAACAAAAATCGTGAAAGAATAATAATCAAAGTTTTTAACATTTGCTTTGAAGCCAGCAACTTGTTTGGAGTGGCGATATTTAACAATTCTTCTTTTTAGAATAATTAATGAAAATAATAATAAAATAAGTAGAAATAAACACAGTAATTTTAATATAGGATTGTAAACGCACTCTAACAAAAGCTAAAAAATCATGCGGTGTATGTAATTTGATGATTAAGCAAGAAATAATCTCCGCCAAATTTTCTTACGAACACCTTTGAAAGTTATATAAAAAAAGTGATTAAATCTTTGATTTGACTTTAAAAAATAACTATAATTGAGTCCACTCCGAAAAGTCTTCATATTACAAATATATTAAAAATAAAATATGAATAAGTCAAGTTGAAAAAATATTTTTTTTATTAAAATGCTAATAAGTCAACTTTGTAACATGTTGAAAATCAGAAATATGCAAACTTATTAATAATTTTATAACATATTGAATATCAAATAGATATAATGCAATAAATTGTTCCGCATGGAACATAAAATATTAAATATCAGTTGATTAAATGAATTATTTATTATATTTTTGAATTAATATTAAAAAGTATTAAAAATAATGTTTAGAAAAACAGACACAGCACATCAACTTTCATTACAAAGTAATGTATATCAATATCTTACAAATAAATCATCAGTTCAATTTACAGGTGAAACAGCATGGCAAAATGTTTTTTACAATCAGCTTGTAAGCCGTATTGACGAAAATTTATTTTCAATATTACTTTCTTCCGAAAATGGTGCTCCCAATGCTCCAATCAGAACACTAATTGGGATGATGATACTTAAAGAAGTCGAAGGATACAGCGATCAAAAATTATTTGAAAATTGTCATTTTAATTTACTGACACGTAAAGCGTTAGGTTTGACAAATATAGACGATCTTGTACCTGCAGAATCTACATATTACCTGCTTCGTAAACGTATTGCAGACTATTATAAAGAAACAGGAACAGATCTTTTTGAAAAAATTTTCAAAAAATAACCGAAGGACAAATAATTGATTTTGAAGTTAGTATATATATTAACCAAAAACTTACCACTCTATTAGTCGAAAACTTACCACCTAAATAAATTTAATCGATCTTTGTTCTTTTTTAACGGCAAAGAAATTACAACCAAAAGTATTCAGTAGCCATACGACTCAGAGTGTGATTTTCGCATAAAAACAGAAAAAGCTCTATAGATGTCTCATTCATTTGCTCCACTTATTACTGCAGAAATAACTAATAGTAAAATTTCATTAAGAGGATATTTGTGATTTCCTTTGCTTGTTCGTCTTGGATTATTTATTTTTTTAAATAATTGATAAGCAAACTGTTAGCTTGATCGGTGTTGTTGTTTTTAGGCATTTTTAAAAATAAGCTAACTATTATCTTCTTTTTAAAGATACTAAAAACGATTTTAATATACTAATTATCAATCAATTAAATCTGTTTTTTTTTAAGCGAATTCCTTGTCCCTATAGGCTTCCTGCCTGCTATACATATGCTTTTTTTTACCTTGTGAGTATTTACTAATATATGATAATTATATTAATAAAATTAAACAAAAAATAAATAAAGTTAAAGTCAGACTTGACAAAGTTAAATATAATTTGTATAATTGTAAGATTAAATTTTGCAAATATGAATAAGAAACTTCCAATTTTGTGTCCGAGTTGCAATTCGGAATTAAAAGTTCAAAGCTTAAAATGCGATTCTTGTGAAACTACAATTAATGGTCTTTACAATTTGCCATTACTTCTAAAGTTAGAGCAAAAGGAACAAAATTTTATAATTGAGTTTATGCAAAGTAGTGGTAGTTTAAAAGTAATGGCTCAAAAACTTAAGTTAAGCTATCCTACTGTTAGAAATATGTTAGACGAGTTAATACAAAAAATTACAAAATTACAAAACGAAATATCATGATAACTAAATTGTTTAATCCATTCAAATATATTGCTGGTGGATATTCTCTTATAATTGGAGTATTAGTATTGCTTTTTACTGCATTAATAGGTTTTTTTAGCAACACTCATTTTCCTGATTTAATATCTGTAAAAATAAGCCCCGATCTTCCACTGCAATATTTCATAATTCAGAATCTTTCAAATTGGATTGTTGTGTCATCTATATTTTATTTAATTTCAATAATCGCTTCTACTTCTAAAGTGCGTGTAATTGATGTATTTGGTACTCAGGCATTAGCTAGGTTTCCATATCTGATAGCATCGTTTATTGGTTTTTCTAACTCAGTGGATAATTTCGGTAAATATATCTTGTGGGAGTTAATGCAAATAGGAGAACCTATTGAATTAAATGTAAGTGTTATTGTTTTGGCTATTTCACTCATGATTTTCACATTACTTTTAACTATTTGGCTTGTAGTTTTAATGTTCAATGCTTTTAAAGTATCAGCTAATTTGAAAGGCTATAAATTAATTTTACTATTTATAGCTGGGTTTATTCTTTCGATATTTTTAACTGGCTTAATTTCTAATCAATTAATTCAAATTTTTTAGCACTATGAAATCAATATTAATAATTATTTTATCAATTTTCTTTTATCCATTTTATGTGTCTGGTCAAGTTTTGGATAGACAAGTGGATACAATAGCAATTCAGCTCTCTGATATATCTTTACATGTTGTTTTATCAAAACCTTTAAACGTTAACAATCTCCCAATTGCATTGATAATTGCAGGTTCTGGTCCAACAGACTTGAATGGAAATCAACCAGGTATTATGAATAATAGTTTAAAATATCTTTCTGATGAATTAGTTGATAATAAAATTGTAACACTTCGTTTTGATAAAAGGGGAATTGGAAAAAGTATTTATTCTGATTTCAGTGAAAGTAAATTAACAATTGATAAGTATGCAGAAGATGTTGTCTCAATTATAGCATATTTAAAAGAAAAGGAATATTCTGATATTTATGTAATAGGACATAGTGAAGGCTCATTAATAGGATTAATAGCACTTCAAGAATTAAAAATAAAGGGTTTTATATCCATAGCAGGTGTTGGTAATTCAGCCGATATTATTTTAAAAAAGCAATTGAAACCAAAATTGCCACCAGATTTTTTTAATTCAGTAGAATTAATTATTGACAGTTTAAAAAATGGAAACAAGGTTGAAAATGTTCCTCCTCAATTAAATATGTTATTCAGACCTTCGGTTCAACCTTATTTAATATCTTGGTTTAAATACAAGCCCACTGAATTGATAAAAAACATTAATTATCCGACATTAATTATCCAAGGGAATAAGGACATACAAGTTGATAATGAAGAAGCTCATTTGTTATTAAATGCAAATAAGAATGCAAAAATTGTTGAAATAGAAAATATGAATCATATTTTAAAAACGATTAATGGCGATATTCAGGAAAATATTCAATCTTATACTAATCCTGAATTAGAAGTAAATAAGAATCTTATTGATGCATTGGTTAATTTTATAAACAATTAAAATTTTTCAGAACATAAAATTTGAAGCAAATGAGAAATGATATCGACCGAGAAGTAGATAATCCTAAGAATTATAAACTCTATATTTTTTACTATAATCCAAAGGACAAAAGAATAATTGTTCCAAAACAAGATAGATACAGGGGGTGGACTCTAAATTTTGGAAATGTCTATACATATATAATTGTAGGAGTAATATCTTTAGCAATATTATTTTACAATATTTTATTATAGAAGAATAGTTTTTCCCTTTAATTCGCTTGAATGCATTGCTATATGTTGTAAAAAGCATAATGGAATTAGCCCAGAGCTTAACATGTTATCAACAGATAATGCGAGGCTTGGTAATTTGCTGCAAGCTTTTTACTATATTTAACTTTATTAATGCTTATAATGAAATGCGGCGAAAACCCGCACAGCTTCAAGCCTGCTGACCCTTGCCGTTAATATAGGACAGCAAAGAAAAAATTGAAAACTATAAGAATAAAATGTAAATTTGTAAAATGAATTATAAAGGAAATATCACAGAGCCAGTTGAAACATATAATCAGACAAATCTGTCATTTACAAACTATTCTAAACAAAGAAAATTAGAGCCAATTGTTAAATGGGCAGGCGGAAAAGAGAAAGAACTAAAATATATTATTCCAAATTTGCCAGAATATTTTGAAAATTATTATGAGCCTTTTGTTGGTGGAGGGTCTGTATATACTGCAATTAAATCTGAAAAAGCCTTTATAAATGACAAATCCGTAGAATTAATAAATATTTATAAAATAATCCAGTCGTCAGAAAGAAAAGACTTTTTTAAAGCATTAAAAGAAATAACACACAACTGGGACGTTTTAGGAAAAGTTGCTGAAAAAAACAGAATTTTTTTTATAAATTTGTATAAAGGATATTCAGAAAACAAAATCGACATAACAAAATTAACCAATGAACTTTTTGAATTTATTTTAAAACATTCAGAAGAATTTAACGGAATGTTTTCAACTATATTTAACTTCAATATTGAAAATTTTATAAAGGAAATAAAGAAAAATTTAATTAGAAAAATAAAAAGAATGAAAGAACTGGAAATTAAAAAACAGAAACTTCCAGACGATGACATTCTTGATAATATTGAAACAGCATTGAAAAGTGCCTTTTATATGCACTTTCGCCATTTATATAATTCAAATGGAAAATATAATTTAAACAAGGCTTTTTCTACGGCAATTTTTTTATTCATTAGAAATTTTGCATATAGTGGTATGTTTAGATATAATTCAAAAGGAGAGTTTAATGTGCCATATGGTGGTATTGGATATAATAAAAAGAATTTTAATAAAAAAGTTAATTATTTAAAATCTGACGCATTACATCAGCATTTAGAAAACACAACTATTGAAAGTGAAGATTTTGAAATATTTTTTGAACGTCATTTGCCAACAAAAAATGATTTTATCTTTCTTGACCCACCATATGATACCGAATTTTCTACTTATGCTCAAAATGAGTTTAATCGTAATGACCAAAAAAGATTAGCAAATTATTTAATACATAAAACAAAAGCCAAATGGCTAATGATAATAAAAAATACAGACTTTATTTTGGACTTGTATTCTAATAAAGGTTTAAAGATCGAAATGTTTGATAAAACTTATTTAGTTAGTTTTATGAACAGAAATAATAAGAAAACAGAACATCTACTAATTAGGAATTATTAATATGGCAAGAATAACTGAAAATCAATTAATATTACCATCATTATTTTTAATGAGCTTATCCCCATCACAAGGACTGACTACATCAGACCTTATTCCTAAATTGCGTGATTTACTTAAACCAGCAGATGAAGATTTGGAAATCCTTGCAGGAAGAAATGATGATAAATTTTCTCAAAAGGTAAGAAATCTTAAAGCACATAATACTTTTGAAAGATATGAATTTGCTAAATACAAAGGCGGTATAATATCAATTACTAACAAAGGAATGAAATACTTGCAGGAAAATATGGATAAATTGAGATACTTACTTGTAAATGATTTTCAATGGAATGATTTGAAAGATGGACTTGATAAAGTTCAAAAATCAAGTGAAGAAAAACGAAAAATCGAAGTTTTTGATGAAACTGTAATGATACAAGAAGGGGTGAAAAAGTTGGTTGAAGCAAAAGTGTATGAACGTTCGTCAAAATTAAGAAATATAGCAATAGAGCATTTTACCGAAAATGGAGATATTTTATGTGACGCTTGCAAATTCAGTTATAATAAATTCTATGGTGAAATTGGTAAAGGATATATTGAAATACACCATATAAAACCAGTTTTTAAATATGAAGATGAAGAATTAGACAAAACGATTAAAACTGCTTTGGCAAATGTTGTTCCTGTTTGTTCAAATTGTCATCGAATGATTCACCGCAATTGGAAAAAACCTTTACAAGTTGATTACTTAATTGAACAAATAAATAATAATGGGATTTTTGTAAGAACATAGAAATACTGGTGGTAACACCTAAGAATATAAAAGTTCTGTAGAGCAAGGTTTACTATAGCTTTTATTAACTTTATAATCACCCCCCACCAAACAAAATTCAGTCTCG
>Ga0190303_1001158_pt1 | contig 10652 bp, 6 predicted proteins | sample 48700701_MG_FD_161672 | JGI IMG/M metagenome (GOLD analysis project Ga0190303, IMG submission 161672) | Hydrothermal vent sediment bacterial communities from Southern Trench, Guaymas Basin, Mexico - 4870-07-0-1_MG | ecosystem: Environmental > Aquatic > Marine > Hydrothermal vents > Sediment ...
AACCTGTTCCTTTTCAAACTCATCAGAAAAACGGATAGTCTTAATAGCTACCAAACGGTTGATTCTGGGATCATTCCCTTTGTAGACAATACCCATGGCGCCCTGGCCAAGCTGACTCAGAATCTCGTACCGTCCAACTGTCGGCTTTGTCTGCAGTTCATCCGAGACGATAAGCTTGCCATCTTGTTTGCCTCCAAACTTACCAAGTGACATCTCATCAGCAAATTTCCTCAACTTTGGTATCCGTGTGTTCAGATCACGAAAAGGTCCGCCCGTACTGACAATATATTCATAAATGTTTATTGCCTTATTTATCATCCTTTTACGCTCAAAATCAACACCGAGATTATAAACGACATCTTTCATCGCATCATCAAGCGGGCACTTTCTTAATTTTTCAAAGGCCAGATCGAGCAGACCCTGACTCTGCAAGCTAAGGCCGAGCATTCGGTTGGTCTCTATACTTTCCCTCGTTGACAGTTCTAATGATTTTTCTCTGATCAGAATTTCTTTTATCGAAAATATTACATAGAGCGTTAAAATAGAAAAGCAGATATAGACAATCTTAAACCGGATATCAAGGACTGTAAATATGATTAATCCTGTCAAAAAAATTGAAAACAACATCGTCCCAAACATTATTGTCCTGGGAAAATAGTGCAACTTTGTGAAAAATGCTGAAATTACAAGACCAAACAGAATGATCATAACAGATTCAATATATATCATCCGGTCAGGACGTTTAAGAAACCGGCCGTTAATAAAATCGTCAATAATATTGGCTACATATTCTATACGGGGCATCCTGGGATCAACAGGTGTATTGATTGAGACGCCATCCTCCTCGGATGCAAAACCTATAAGAACAATCTTGCCGTCAAATACTGCCGGAACTTTTTTTACATTTAATATGTCAACAAAGGAATAGTATGGAAAAGATTTCTTCGCCCCCCTGAATCTGACAAAAACCCCGCCATGAGTCAAAGGAATAATTTTTGAATTCAGCTTGATACCTTTACCACGTATTATTACCTGCTCAGGATATTTGCTTAAATAGTCAAGAGCAAGACGTAAAGGCATCGATGGTATGATATTCCCCCTGTAGTTGATAAAAGGTATATGCAGCTGGCCAGCCATCAGTTTATCCGGTGACAAGTTGATATGCCCAAGACCGTGGGCATCCCTTGAAAGTTCCGGAAAGGGGGTAATAAGCCTATTCACTGAAATAGATTTTTTTAAGTCTTTTCCAATATATTTTGCATTAAAACAATTCTCTTCGAGAAAAGAGTCCGAAGGAATAACCAGTTCAGAGTTATATTGGCCGTATTTACCCACTACAGGGAAAACAATGTTCCCTGATTCTTTGACCGTTTGCAATAGTTTATTGTCATTATCAAGTCTTTTTTCTATATCTTTTAAATCCTTGAGGAGCCACACATAAGAACTGCCGTTATCAGCGTTTTTTTTCTGTTCTAAAATATTCCGATAGAGTTTTTTTACCTCTTTGAGACCCTGGTTTTGTTCTTTGTGGCTGAAAAGCAAATCCAGTCCGATCAGTTTTGCGCCATTTGATTTTAAAATGTTAATCATTTCAGCAATCAAATACCTTGGCCATGGCCAGGGACCGAGCTGTTTCAGACTTTTATCGTCTATATTTACTATTGCAATTTTATTTTCTCCCTGGGATTTTGGGAGATCCAACCGCATCTGTACACTATAGATTATCATCTCCAGTCTTTCAAAGAGAGGATACGCCCTGAAAGAGATGAAAATATAAAAGATGGAGATAAATAAAGAGATAAAAATATCTGTTTTGCTAATGGAAAATTTTTTCATATATGTTTTTTCTGTGAGGCTGCCCGGGAATGCCCTTTTCTCCAAACTCCGCGTTATGATGAAAAAATTATACTCGGAGGTTAGCGAGCTTGCGAGACTCCGATATCAACTATATGTCTGCGGTAATTTTTTGAGCAAGTCTTGATTTTGGGAAAAAATTGCCATTCTGTCACAGCCTCCTATTGAACTTATAATTTCAGAATAAAAATATCGGCAATGAAATTCGTACCCCATCTGAACTATTACAAATACCGGTTTGCACTATCGATGAAAAACCGCATTAATACTCATTCAGAAGTAAAATTGTGTTTACATAACAATTAATTTTTGTTAAGAATAATTTCTTAATGGTATAAAATCAAGAAGTTTAAAACAATATCCAGAACGAGGATGAAATAAATGACTGTCGTTTGACAAAGGCGGTATGGCTGCTGTTACAGCCGGATTTATCCGGCAGGGCAAGCTTAGCCCTGCCCTTTACCCATAAATATTTTATAGCTGTAAAACAGCAAGTTACAAGGTTGACAGTCGGATGCATAAAAATCGTAATTGCAATAAAAACAATAACTGATAAGAACCTGGTTTCAGTAGTTTCGACTTGTGGGTAAAGGGCAGGCCTATCCGCCTGAAGACAGGAGCCGTCCGGGAATAGCAGTTTTTTTCAAAATCAAGGCTTGCTCAAAAAATTACCGCAGACATATAGTTGATATTTCGAGGATAATTTTTTGAGCATAACGCAGAGTTTGGGAAAAAAGGCATTACAGGACAGCCTCCCAGGCACGAAGAAAACCCCTGAAAGGAGCAGTCAGGTAAATGAAAAACATGAATTATCGCTGGATTATACTGTTATTATTTGTCGTATCTCAACTTATCCTTTCTATCGGAGGATTCGGTTGGGGTCCTCTTGCGCCGTTTTTAAAAAAAACAATGTCTCTTAACGGGACACAAATAGGCCTGATCAGTTCAAGTTTTTATCTTACCGCATCTCTTTCAGCCCTGCCCGCAGGAATCGCGATAGATCGTTATGGTGTAAAAACAGGTGTTTTATCCTGGATCGGCATCACCGGTATCTTTTTACTCGTTCTCAGTTTTATACATAATTATGCACTTTTTTTAATATTTGTTGCCTTGTCAGGAATCGGTTACGGCATGGGAAATCCCGTTGCATCCAAAGGCCTGTTTATGTGGTTTGACCTGCGGACACGAGGCACCGCGTTTGGAATCAGACAGGCTGCAGTAACTGTCGGCGGCGCAGTTGCAGGTATATTACTGGTATTTATTTCAGAAAGAATGGGTCCGTATATTGCCATTCGGACTGTTGGGGCCATGATTATGATTATGTTTATTATATGCCTGTTTTTCTATCATGATCCGTTGTCACGGAAAGATATGCCTGGGAGGGAAAAAGAGAGAAAAAAGGAAAAAAATAAATTCAGGAGCCTTTTTAATAACAAACCACTACTTATTTTATCCTTTATATTTGCGTTGTTAGGACTCTCCCAGGGAATTGTTTCCACCTTCCTGCTCCTGTACGCCAATGAAAAACTGGGTTATTCCCTGATTGCATCAGGCTCTTTTCTGACAATAGCAATGATAAGCGGCGCTGCAGGACGAATCCTTTGGGGTATAATCAGCGACCGTATATTTCAAGGCGCAAGAAGACCTGTCATACATATCATTGTTGCTCTCGCGACCCTGTGTTCGGTTACCCTGGCGTTATGGGGGACAGACTGGCCAGGATGGCTGTTTATGCCATTTGTTGTTATAGTTGGGATGACCTGCATAGGTTTTAACAGCATTGCCATCCTGACGGCAGCCGAATTAAGCGAAAAGAACAAGACAGCCACTTCAGTTGGTTTTGTCTCCACGATTGCCTGGGCAGGGCTTTTTATCGGGCCGCTCTTTTTCGGCGCCATTACGGATCATTTTGGCTATTTCTATTCCTGGATGACGCTTGCCCTGTTTTCTTTTATCTGTTTTTTTCTCTGCTTTTTCCTGTCTGTTCCTGCCTCTGAATCATGAAAAAATTCGAGCATAAAGGAGGATTTGCATGTTCATAAAATTAATTAGAAATCTGTTGGGTAAATTCGTTGTGACAGGAACTCTTTTTATGATACTCTATCCCCTTCCCTGCAATTGCGCACAATGGATAAATCCGAAGCTCCTCGTAAGAGATCCTGCGATAGTCCGGCTCCAACAGGGAAGAACTGCCTTAACAGAGCGGGAAAAACAGGATATTCACAAATATGGTTACACCGGCCTGGAATTGATGACCTATGCAGACTCAAATATGCGGCCTGACAAGTCATGGGACAAATTTGTCCGGGCCGCGATCGTCTCCCCCGGAGGTCATATAAAGTATTTTGAATGGCTTAACAAGGATAAATATTATTATAAGGATTTTCGAAGTCTGCTTAATTATGACGGCATCAGGCCGGGAGATGTCATGAAAAAATTTACCGGCATTTATTTGGAGCCACCGGAAAGAAGATACAGGGGGTATCTATATTATATGTATCTGACCTCCATGGAAAAACATCAAAAAGATAAAGAGGGGTGGGCATGGGTACATTCTTTGAGGAGATACCGCAGGTCTCCTACTACCCCGAAGTCCGACCACTGGCTGGCATCTGTCCTTACTTATGATGATTATCTATTACGCAGACCCTGGGAAGAGAAGCACATAATTATTGGGAGAGGTAACCATAAGGGTAATAAATGCCTGATTATAGAGAGCCGGAATATCCTCGATCCTGACTATTATCTGAGCAAAAGGGTGAGCTGGGTGGAAGAACAAAATTATCTCACTCTGCATGAAGAACAATTCGCAGAAAACGGAAAGATTTGTTTGATAACCGACAAGTCCTGGGATCAGGTTAAACCGGGTAATTATTGGGTAATAACCGAGTGGAACAGTGTAAACCCTGTTACCGGCGAGAGGATTGTGCTCATGTACTCTGATTTCAGATTGAACCAGGGATTAAAAGATGGGGAATTTCTGCCGGCGTATATGGGCAAAGAACATATATGGAAACGACCTGAAAAACCCATGCCTCCCATAAAATATGTATCCGAACTCCCGCCTGTGCCGGTCAGGGATATTGAGTTCCGGGATAAACTTCAGAGGGATAATTAAAGATGAAGCGGATATTTATTGTTGTCCTGGCATCCCTTTTTATTGCAGTATTAAACAATTATGCCTCAGCTTTTGATTTTGCCAGTTTTGATCCGGCGGGTGATTCACTTGAACATCTTAAAGAGACTGTGCCGGATCTTGAAATTCATGGTTTTTTCAAGAACAGGACTGATTTGGATCTCCATGGAAAGGATGACGATGTCGGACTGGGTCATATAAATAAAACCTGGGAATGCCAGATGATAGAATGGGATGCTTCCATTGAATTCCGTTACAGGATATCCGATCATCTTGAACTCATTAATGAGGATCACTTTCTTTATGATTCCCTGTATGACTGGGACCATGGAGCTGATTTTCCGGATGATGTGGAAGACAGGTTGAAATACTACAATTCGACTAAACAGATTCTTCGGGAGTTATACGTAAACATTACATACGATAACTGGTTTTTTAAACTCGGTAAACAGCAGGTTGTTTGGGGAAAGATGGACGGGAAGTGTATTGATGTCATTAATCCCGGTGATTACAGGGAATCCGTTAATATGGGCCAGGATGACTATGAGTGGAGGAGGATACCGCTCTGGATGTCCAATATCACTTATTTCTGGTCGGACTATTATTTTCAGTTTATCTGGATCCCTGATTTCGAGCCGTCCCAAAGTCCGCAGAGAGGTTCTGTCTGGTGGTATCCCTCTTTGTCAGCTTCAATGCCATACTCCATTAATAAAAAAAACAAACCATCAACAGCATTTAAAGACAATGAGTTTGCATTAAGATTTAATATGGTCAAGAATGGCTGGGATACCAGCTTTATATACTTTTATACCTGGGATGACTTCCCTACTCTATTCAAAAAGGCAAATGGTTTTGATCCTCTGACAGGGGATCCGGAATATTCTTATGAACAGGAACATACCAGGCTCCACCAGTTTGGTTTTAATATAGATAAGGGTAACTGGTTTTTAAATCGTAACTGGGTATGGAGAATTGAGTTTCTTTATACTCTTAATGATTATATCTCCACTGCGGACACTTCCAAATCAAAAGGAGTTGTCAAAAGAAATTGTTTAAAGAGTATCTCGTCTATTGAGACAAGCTGGATGCATGGAGAAATAAGCACTCTGTTTCAATTTGCCTGGAAATATCAACCCGGTTATGACAGCAGCTTTAAATCCCTGGGTTGCAGGATGAAGAGATTTGATCCGACACTTTCCCTCTCAGTTTCAAAACAATGGTATAATGACAGATTGAAGCTTACAGCCATCTTTTACTCAAGACCTGGGGAAGGCAGCTGGAAATTTAAAGACACCATCTCCTGGACATTTTCCGATTATGTCAGTGCACAAATTCGTTATACAGGCTACTCGGGTCCTGATGATGATATCTATGGAATGTATAGTAAATGGGATAACCTGGGAGTAGAGTTTACCTACAGGTTTTAGAGAACTGAAGGAAATCATCCAATGTATATCGCGCAGAATTTTTGTTCGTCTTCAAGACATGGCAACAGTTGCTTGGCAGATACGGGTTTGAGACCCGTATCTGCCAAAACCCCTGTTACCGCAACGTAGAAGACGGGTAAAAGGGCAAACAGGATGCTGAGATTATTTTCTGTAAGTTCCCTTAAGCGCTTCGGCAAGAAATACGTAACCGTTCACGGAACGTCGAAATCAGGATTAAGGGCGAACACAAGGTTCGCCCCTACGCTCGCTCAAAATCAATATATTATATCAACCTTCTATCTTCAACCTTCTATCTTCTACCTTTAAAACCGTGAACGGTTACAAAAATACTTGGACATCTGAGCCGGTTTCAAAACGTTACGGTTCGAAATCTGCGCTTATCTGTGCCTCCCCCGCGCAGATCGACCCGGAACGTATCAAAATAAAGTACCCAAAGCAGATACATTGGAACGAGGGGGTTGTGAACTGTTACAGTTTTTGATATGGTAATATAAAAAATAGACGTTCAGACGTTCAGGGTAGAAGGTAGATAGGGATTTTCGAGCCTTAACATAAACGAGTATTATTTTTTTATCCGGTTTGATTATGGACAAACAAGAGCATGGCACAAAAAAATTCTGGACTGTAACCGAGGTCGTGGAAATATTCCGGATCAATAAACGATTCCTTGATAACCTCGAAAAAGAGGAGCTGTTATGTCCTGTTTGTCATGAAGACTCCAATGCAAAGCTTTTTTCCATCAACGAACTGGAAAAACTGCATCTTATAAAATTACTTTCCGAGGATATGGACGTTAACCTGCCCGGGATCGAAATCATACTGCGGATGAGACAAAACATGTTTGAGATGAGAAGACAATTTGATGCAATTCTGAAAGACCTGACTGAAAATCTCAGGGAAACCTTAAGAAAAGAGTAAAGGCTCACAGGTTCAACGTTCAGGGTTAAGGAAAAAGGAGGCATTGAAGACCTCGTTACAAGCGCTTGTTTTTCCCAAGTAATTGCCAATCTGGCTCTAATTGGATCTGCCGAACCTAACCTGAGTCCGGGCGCCGATTCCGTGAAATTATTTTTACGCGAATCCTAATAAATGGAACCTTTAACCTCTGAACGGTTACAAAAAAGACTCGCCGTTTACAAGCTGATATCTCCCCTTATATCCCCTTCGTAAAATCGTTCTATCCTGGAGACGGATTCGAGTACCTCTTTATCATCTGTCCTGGGTACCTTTATAATTAGTTTTACCATCAGGTCACCCTTTTTCTTTGTTTTTATGTTAACCGCTCCTTTCCCTTTTAACCTCAGGATCCGGCCTCCCTGGCTGCCTGGTGGTATCTTAAGCCTGACATTACCGTATATGGTGGGGATGCTTATTGTACTGCCTGCCATGGCTTCACCAACCGTAACAGGGAGATCAAGAAAGAGGTTATCCCCATCCCTTTTCAAAAAGGGATGGGCTTTTACATGTATTTTCAGGTATAGATCACCAGGCTTACCACCATTCCGGCCCTGCTCACCTTTACCTGCCACTCGTACCCTGGATCCCTCTTTAACGCCCGGTGGTATGGAAACCTTTATATTTTCCGTATCAATAACCTGACCGCTGCCCCCGCACCGGGGACAGGGTTTGCCTGTCCTGCCATGACCATGACATCGAGGACAGGGCTTGGTAAAATGCATTGGGCCTTCCGCTACATTCACACGTCCCGATCCCCCGCAAACGGGGCAGTTCTCCATGACTGAGGCAGGGTCTGTTCCTGATCCACTGCATTTTTGGCAGGGCGTCGGTTTCTGCATGGAGAACTCTGTTTTAAAGCCTTTTAGGGCAGAGACCATGTCGATAGTCATTTCATGCTCGACATCCCTTCCCCTTGCAGCCATGGTTGTTCTGAAACCGCCTTCTCCGCTTCCAAAACCGAAAACATCACCAAAAATATCTTCATAGCTCTTGTACCTGCCAAATCCCTGCCCGGGTCCGGCGCTTGCGGCCTCTTCATAAGAATTCCACTGTTTGTATTCTCTTGCCTTTTTAGCATCAAACCCTGACCGTAGTCCATCTTCTCCAAATTCATCGTAGATTTTTCTCTTTTTCTCATTTGAGAGGCAGTCATATGCCTCGGATATCTTTTTAAATTGCTGTTCTGCTTCCTTGTTACCCGGATTAATATCCGGATGCCATTTTCTTGCAAGTTTCCTGTACGCCTTTTTGATATCTTCCTCGGTAGCATTTTTGGAAATACCCAAAATTTCATAAAAACTTTTTGACATTGGAATGCTCCAAACAAATTAAAGGATGGTAACAGTCAGCACTGTACGAAAGAAGTTTTGTAACCGTTCACGGAACGTTGAAATTAGAAAAACGGGCATCCTTTAAACCCGTGAACGGTTACGAAGTTTGTACTCGTTCGCAGGTTCAATGGTTCAGTGCTTTCGTTCAGCTACAAATGATGTCTGTGTTTATCTGTGAAAATCAGTGTCCCGAAAAATATTAACCCTGAACCCGTGAACGGTTACCGAAGTTTTTGTCTGTGGGTCTAAAACCGAAACTTGAGGTTCTATCCTTTCCTGTGAGCCGTTATTTTCCGATACGGTATTATTTTTCTGAAAATGGGGAAAAATATCTCGGCAACAGATTGAAGCTCACTGCATCCTAAAACCGACGCAGAGACAAAATAGATGCTCAACCCGATTACTATTTGGCAGAAAAGATATGTTATCATATTCCACAATCCATTACAAGGGATGAAAATGAACCATATTGAACTGGAATAATAAAGACAGACCCCCATGAAAGCGGCGGCAGAGGAACATTTGACCGCGGATACCAATACCGGCCTGAGTCCTTTAACATGCAATTTTCTCTTAAAGAGGATAATTAGAAGGATAAATTGTAGTGACGAGGCAAGCGATAGGGCAAGCGCAAGTCCGGCATGCTTAAGTGGTCCCATTAAGGCCAGGCTGAAAATCATATAAGAGATAACAGCGATAATGGCCATTTTAACCGGAGTCTTTGTGTCCTGGAGTGCATAGAATCCCGCAACTATCACTCTGATCCCTGAAAAGGCCCAGAGGCCTGTTGCGTAAAAGACAAGGGCACGGTATGTCATAAGCGTGGAATTGGCGTCAAAGGCCCCTCTTTCAAAGAGTAGTCGGATAATCGGCTTTCCAAGGATAATAAGGCCGACCATGGATGGCAGTATGATGAAAAAAGTCAGGCGCAGGGCGTGGTTTAAGGTGTTGAGAAATTGATCGGTCTCTTTTTGTGCCGCCTGCGTTGAAAGCGAGGGAAGGACCGCAGTGCTTATAGCTATAGCAAATACACCGAGGGGAAACTGGGTAATCCGGTCGGAATAATAGAGCCAGGAAATGCTTCCCTCGGTCAGGAAAGATGCTATGAGTGTCCCGATAAACTGGTTGAACTGGTATACTGCTGATCCAAAAATCGCAGGAAGCATAAGCATGCCGATCCTTTTTATTCCCGGATGGTCAAATTTAAAACATGGAATCATTACGAATCCCTCCTTTAATACGGAAGGTATCTGAATTCCAACCTGGAGCATGCCTCCAATGATGACGCCTATAGCCACCCCGATTATCGGGCGGGATAAGTGAGGGGAAATCAGGAACACGGCCCCGATAATTCCAATGTTCAGAAAAATGGGAGCGGATGCAGGAGCTGCGAAACGTCTGAGGGAATTGAGGACTCCCATAAAAAAAGCAACAATGCTGATAAAAAAGATGTAAGGAAAGATAATCCGGGTGAGGAGGACGGTCAGTTCATACTTATACCCCGTATCTCCGAAACCATAGGCCTGGAACCTTACAATCCATGGAGAAAAAATGATTCCGAGCAGGGTCAGGACTGTTATAATAATGGTAAGGAGGGTCAACACGACCCTTGCAAGCTCAAAGGCATCTTTTTTGCCTTTGGCAGTGAGATACTCGGTAAAAACGGGGATAAAGGCAATTGTGAGGGATCCCTCCGCGAATAGGCGTCTTAAAAGGTTGGGGATGCGAAAAGCCACAAAAAAAGCGTCAGTAGTCATTCCTGACCCAAAAAAGCAGGCTATGACCATATCACGAACCAGGCCCAGAATACGGCTCAGGAAAGTGAAAAACCCAACCACACCGGCTGCCCGGCTAACATTTTTAATCTCGTCTTTAGACAAATCAGTTTAATTAGTGTCTGAATGTGAAGTCCGTTCAGACACAATT
>Ga0190303_1001159_pt1 | contig 10648 bp, 10 predicted proteins | sample 48700701_MG_FD_161672 | JGI IMG/M metagenome (GOLD analysis project Ga0190303, IMG submission 161672) | Hydrothermal vent sediment bacterial communities from Southern Trench, Guaymas Basin, Mexico - 4870-07-0-1_MG | ecosystem: Environmental > Aquatic > Marine > Hydrothermal vents > Sediment ...
GGGCTGGCTGGGGAAGGGGCTCAAACACCGTCATCAGCTTGTTCATCAGGTGCGTCGAGCTGCGGTCATTGTTCCGGAATAGCACTGCAAACCGGGTCTTGCGTTCGACCAGAGATGCCACGTTCATCTTGCCCTGCGCCCGTTCAAATATCATCAAATCACCTTCCCACTCGCCAAATGTGGTACGGGATTTAACGTAGTCAGGGCGTTCATGGATCGAACGATCTGGCGGAAAAACAAGGCCTCGGGGCTTGCGCCTGTGCCGCGGCTGTCGTTTCTTACGCCGATTTGGTAGATAGCGTGCGAGTTCTTTGGATTGTCCATCCGGACCGTAAATATAGGCGTAGATGGTCTCGTGGCTCACGCGTACGGATTGGCCTTCAAATTGCAGGCGGCCGGCGATCTGTTCTGGTGACCAGCCTTCTTTGAGCTGTTTAATCACTGCCTTGCGCAGCTCAACAAGCCGTACCAATTTACGGCGACGCGCACGCCTTTGTGTCGCCGTCTTCTGAGCAACCATTCCATAGTAGCCGTTCAGCTTGGGTAGTTCATCATCAACGAAACCGTTTCGCTTAATGTCGCGATAGATCGTTGAAGGATGCCTGCCAATCTCAGCCGCGATTCGGCTCACAGGCATCTTTGCGTTCAACATATCTTCAATTGCACGCCGTTCGCGCAAATCTAACTCAGTGTGGGCCATATTCATTCTCCTTGCTTTCCAACAAGATAGGGGAATTTTCGCAACCCAGTATAGAATGTGCCCGGCTACAAGGAGAAACCCGCATAATCAGTATTATGTTACTATTTCAATATGCTGAAATTCCACTTTAAATCAATATAACAGCAGCTTACGCAGCATATCTTACACAATAGCCTTTTCACAAAACGGCTTGCCGTCCAGTATCCGCTCCACACTCAGGTCCGACAGATCAATCGTTTGATACGCGCCACTCAGGATCAACTCGGCAATGCCACGACCTACGGCTGGTGCTTGTTGCAACCCGTGGCCGCTAAACCCGTTCATCAGATACAGGTTGCGCCAATTCGGGTGCGCGCCAATAATCGCGTTCTGGTCCAGCGTATTATAGGCGTAATGCCCCGCCCATGCCGACATCACCTTGACCGCATCAAATCCTGGCGCACGTTCATATAATTTAGGCCAGATCACATCCTCGAACATTGCCAGATCAGGCTCAAAATCGTTCGGGTCTGCGATGTGGTCATCTTCTGGTACAATGGCGCATATCCAGTGCTTGTGTTCGGGTCGTAGGTAAAACCCGCTGTGACACACCATTAAAGGCGCATCCGGATGGATCGCATTTGGTGCATCAATCATAAATACTGTGCGTTTACGGGCTTCTACAGGTAACTCCTCACCTAACATATGCAAAATTTCACTGGCCGAAGTTCCGGCCGAATTAACCACATGACCGGCTGAAATCCCGCCAAATTGCGCCAAAGTAACCGTTTTGATCTGGCCAGCGCCATGATCCAGTGCAACCACGCGGTCCTTAATATAGGTCACCCCTTGGGCAATTGCCGCCTTTTTCAGGCCACCCAGAAGGCTCATGTTATCAAACCAGCCTTCATCCTTTGAGCCAAAACTGGCCAAATGGATATCATCCACATTCAGCCATTCAAACTGCGCTTTTAACGCCTCAGGCCGTAGCAATTGCGTTTGTGCCCCATGCGCGCGCTGCATTTCGCAGGCTTCGCGCAGTGCCGTCTCGCTGGCCGGATTACCCGCCAGAAACAGATAGCCGTTTTCCTGAAACCCAAGCGAGTCTACTTCACCGCCTTGCCCTAGGTATGATTCAATATTCTTAATGAATTCAATGCCAAAGCGTGAAATCTTAACGTTGACGGCCGTGGTAAATTGCTGCCTGATCGAGGCCACAGATAATGCGGTCGAGGACCGGCTGTAACCCGGGTCGGGTTCTACCACCAAAACCCGCAGGTTCGAATCCATTCGTGATAGCCAATACGCGGCAGAACTGCCCATAACGGCACCGCCAATGATCACCACATCATAGTTGTTCTGGATGTCCATGCCCTGCCCCATCTGTATGATTTTCTTGTAACACAGTGGATTGAAATCAAAAGCAAAATACTATTACTTGATTGGTTAACGCAGATTTCATATCATTAATTATTCAATCTGGGGCAACAGATGACATCATTACTTATCCTGAACGGGCCAAACCTGAATTTGCTAGGCACACGTCAACCCAAAGTCTACGGCAGAACCACTTTGGCCGAGGTCGAAGCAATGTGCGCCGCTAAGGCCAAGGATTGTGGTTGCAGCGTCACCTGCCTGCAATCCAATCACGAAGGCGATCTGGTGGACGCCATACAGGCGGCGCGTGGCACCCATGACGGGATTATCCTGAATGCGGGCGCCTATACACACACCTCTGTGGCTTTGATGGATGCGATTGCGTCGGTAGAAGTGCCGGTGGTCGAGCTGCACCTGTCCAACATCCATGCCCGCGAGGAATTTCGACATAAATCATACATTGCACCTGTTGCCGTGGGGCAAATTTGCGGATTTGGCCCTAACGGATACAGTTTGGCGATAGATGCGATGCTATCACATCTGGGGCATGCAACATGACAGCAGCCTTTCTGGAGCGTGTTTGCGATGCAGATTCGGTTGAGGATCTGTGGGCGATATATACCGCGAAAATGGCTGAATTCGGTTTTGACCGGCTGTTATACGGCTTTACCCGCTTCAAAACGGCCACATCATTGGGCGATATTCTGGATTCGTTGGTTCTGACCAACTATGATGCGGAATATGTCAAAGAATATGTCGATACCGGCCTGTATTATCACGCGCCAATGCTGCGCTGGACCTTGGAAAACACCGGCGCATGCAGCTGGAGCTGGATGGACCAGTTGGTTGATCTGGATGCCTTTACCAAAAGTGAACGCAAGGTAATTGCGCTGAATCGGGCAAAGGGAATTACGGCCGGATACACCATTAGTTTCAAATCCAGCACCGCCCGCACCAAGGGCGGCATTGCCCTGGCTGGCAAAGCGGGCCTGATGCAAAACGATGTCGATGCGATCTGGAAAACGCATGGTCAGGAAATTTCGGTGATCAGCAATGTTGTTCATTTAAAAATCATCAGCCTGCCCTATGACAGTTCACGCCGCGCCCTGACCAGCCGCCAACGCGAGGTTCTGGAATGGGTGGGGGATGGCAAAACCATGCAAGATATTGCCACCATCATGGGATTGACGTCTGCAACGGTGGAAAAACATTTGCGGCTGGCCCGCGAAGCGCTGGATGTGGATACCACTGCGCAAGCGGTGCTAAAGGCATCGTTCCAGAACCAGATATTCCTTCTAGAGGCCTAACCCACCGAAAAACCTGTCTTTTTGTACAGGTAAGGAATCCCATACTTTCTTTACGTAAGGGTAACGTGCATTCTAAACATGTTCCGTGAGTGGTGGCATTTAGCCAGGGAACTTCAGATCAGACCCCATGTGATTGCATGGCTAGTTGATTTGTCCGGGAAACCGGAGTTGGTCAGGGGAAGAATAATGCTTTGCCTGACCAACACCTAATACCGCGTCCTGTCCTCATCCCCATTAGGAGGACGCAATACGACAAAAACGGTGTGATCCTTGCCCGGATCGCACCGTTTTTTTATGCCAAAACGAAAACGGCTTCTGCGATCTATGCGATCTATGCGCAAAGGCCGTGAAACGTTGTAGTGCTAAAGGCTCTAGCTGTTCATTTTCGCAACTTCGGCTGCGAAATCTTCCTCGACCTTCTCGATTCCCTCGCCTACTTCAAGGCGAACAAAACCAGTGATTTCAACGCCGGCCTCGGTTGCCGCCGCTGCAACCGTCAGGTCAGGGTTGATCACAAAGGACTGACCCAGCAACGTGACTTCGGACAGGAATTTCTTCATCCGGCCAACAATCATCTTCTCGATCACTTGCTCGGGCTTGCCGGATTCGCGGGCTTGCTCGGTCAGAACCGATTTTTCACGCTCGACCACAGACGCATCCAGATCATCCTCGGACAGGGACGCAGGGTTCACAGCCGCGATGTGCATCGCAACTTGACGCCCGAACGCCTCGTTGTCGCCTTTCAGCGCAACCAGCACGCCGATTTTGCCCATGCCGTCGGTCACAGCGTTGTGCACATAGGACACAACCTGATCACCGGTCAGCGCAGTCATGCGGCGCACCGACATGTTCTCGCCGATCACCGCAACTTTGGCCGTCACTGTTTCTTCTACGGTTTTGCCGCCCATATCGGCAGCTTTCAGCGCTTCAGTGCTGTCCACAGTCAGTGCAACAGTGGCAATATCGCCGACCATTTTCTGGAAGTCGGCATTTTTACCAACAAAGTCGGTTTCCGAGTTCACCTCGACAGCAATACCCTTGCCAGCGGTTACGGCAACAGCAACCAGACCCTCGGCCGCCGTACGACCAGATTTCTTGGCCGCTTTCGCCAGACCTTTGGTGCGAAGCCAATCTACAGCAGCTTCAGCATCACCATCGTTTTCAACCAGTGCTTTTTTTGCGTCCATCATGCCAGCACCTGTGCTGTCACGCAGTTCTTTTACCATTGCAGCTGTAATCGCCATCATGGATCTCCTGAAATGAATGTTAGGGATGCGGGTGCAACCCACGGCCGCACCCGATCTTGTATATTTGCGCGAAAGAATTAGCTTTTTGCAGCTTCTTCCTTTGGCGCTTCAACTTCGGCAGGTGCCTCTTCGGCTTTAGCCTCGTCCGCTTTAGCAGGAGTCTTTTTAGCCTTGGCTGGAGCTTTCTTGGCTTTCGCAGGCTTTGCTTCTTCTACTTTGGCAGGGGCTTCCTCGGCAACCACTTCTTCAATCGGCGCCTCTTCCATTGCACCCAGATCGATACCGGCCGCGCCCATTTGGGCAGACATGCCGTCCAGCGCCGCACGGGCCACCAGATCGGTATAAAGCGCAATCGCACGCGCCGCGTCATCGTTGCCCGGAATGATGTAGTCGATGCCATCAGGGTTACAGTTGGAATCAACCACAGCCACAACAGGAATGCCCAGCTTGTTGGCTTCGGCAATTGCCAGATCTTCTTTGCGAACATCAATGACGAAAATAAGATCAGGCTGGTTGCCCATTTCGCGGATACCGCCAAGGCTGGCTTGCAGTTTGGTCTGCTGGCGCTCGATGCCCAAACGCTCTTTCTTGGTCAGACCTTCCGCACCGCTTTCCAGCAGCTCGTCGGCCTCTTTCAGACGTTTGATCGACTTGGAAATGGTCTGCCAGTTGGTCAATGTGCCGCCCAGCCAGCGGTGGTTCATGTAATACTGTGCGCATTTTTCAGCAGCATCGGCAATCGGGCCAGCGGCCTGACGTTTGGTGCCAACGAACAGAATGCGTCCGCCTTTGGCGGCAACATCGCGTACTGCTTGCAATGCCTGATCCAGCATTGGAACAGTTTGCGTCAGATCCATGATGTGAATGCCGTTGCGGGCGCCGTAGATGAACGGACCCATTTTTGGGTTCCAGCGTTGTGTCTGGTGACCAAAGTGTACGCCAGCTTCTAGTAGCTGTCGCATAGTAAATTCAGGAAGCGCCATGCTTATATCCTTTTTTCCGGTTTGTACCTAGGGCGGGGTAATAGAGCAGATGCTCAACCGGCGGACCTTTCGGGATTTCTCCCCGATCAGCCCAGCCCCGCCTGCGGGATTGAATTCGCGCGTATACAAAGGCTATTAATAATACACAAGCCCTATCTGCGCCTTCCCCTTCTTCTTGCCCCAAATACCTGCGCCGCAGGCATTGCAACTTCACGTCAAAAGAATACCCGCTCAACAAACCAGTAGGCTCCAACAGCCGCGATCATCACCGATGCCGGAATCGCAATACGGGCGCGATACCACGGTTTATGCCTGAACCAGACGCCGACAGCCAAAAACGCCAGCGAAATTACTGTCAGCTGGCCAAACTCCACCCCGACATTAAACGCGATCAAAGCCGGAAAAAACTGATCGTCCGGTATGCCGAATTCGCCCAGAACCGAGGCAAACCCCAACCCGTGCAGCAGGCCAAAGCCGAAGATGATCATCGGGCGCCATCGGCTAAGTTGCGAGGTGAGTATGTTTTCAATCGCGACATAGGTGATCGAGGCCGCGATCAACGGCTCCACAATGCTTGCGGGCACCGTCACCCACCCCATCGCGCCCAAGGCCAGCGTTACCGTGTGGGCCAAAGTGAATGCCGTGATTTGCCACAACAAGGGCCGCAAACGGCTCGACAGGAAAAACAGCCCTAATACAAACAGGATATGGTCCAGCCCTTTGGGCAGGATGTGATCAAAACCGACAGGAATGTAATGGGTGAACACCTGCCATCCGGTTTGCTTGGCCCCGCCAATCACCGCTATATCAGGGCTGCGCTGCCCGCCGGTCAGATAACCGGTATAACCATCCTCAACCCCGTTTTGGCGCAGCACGATGGTGCCAAAACGCTTGCCCCAGCCAAAACTGATCACTGTGGTGTCGGTGGGTAGATCGGCGGTCAGCGTCAGAAACGACGGGCGCGGAAAATCGACATCACCAATCGCGTCCACCTTAACATCTGTCAATTCCAGCGGCACCGCTGTGCCCCCTGCCCGCAAGCTGAACCCGTCACGGATGTCGGCCCATATGGCTTGCATGTGCGCTTCCAACATTTCAGGCGCAAGGGCCCGCAGGCTGTCGTAATCGCCCGATTGCGCGGTCTCGTTGGTATCGCTTACCCCGTCCAGATCGATCCCCGCAACGAATGCCTCCAGATTGAGGCGCAATTCCAGCACCAGCTGGCCATCGCCCGCTGTAAAATCACCGATCGACGGGCTGACCTCGTGCGCGGATGCCGCAAACGCGGCCAGACTCAGCGCAAGGCTTGACAAAAGGGCCGCAATCGTCAGCCTTGTCCAAATGAATAAACCTGTCATATCCATGATCCTTTACGCAATAACCTGTCTGGGAATCGCCCTGCCTGCTTTCGGTCACGAGTTTTGGCTGGAGCCGCAGAATTTTCAACCCGAAACCAACACAACCCTTCAGGTGCAATTGCGCAACGGGCAGAAATTCAAAGGTATCGAGATCGGGTATTTCGACAAACGGATCGAGACATTTGACTGGATTCAAAACGAGGTGCGCAGCCCTGTGCAAAGCCGCGCCGGTGATTTTCCGGCGTTGACCCTGCCGGTGGCGCAGGACGGGCTGATGGTGCTGGTCTATGAATCCACCAACAGCACGGTGCAATATAACACCTGGGAAAAATTTGCAGGTTTTGCCAAACACAAGGATTTTGCGGATGTCGAGGCGCGTCACATTGAGCGCAATCTGCCGATGGGACGCTTTAGCGAGGTATACACCCGCTATTGCAAAAGCCTGATCGGTGTTGGTGATGCTCCGGAAGATGCGGTGGGTCAAGACGCTGCGACCGATTTGGAGACTGAATTCGTCGCGCTGAACAACCCCTATACCGATGATCTGTCGGCTGGTTTTTTGGTGCAATTGTTTTATCAGGGTGCCCCTCGCATCAATGCGCAAATCGAAGTGTTCGAGCGTGACCCCGACGGGGCGGTCGACATCACCTATCTGCACACCGATCAGCGTGGTCAGGCCACAATTCCGGTTAAGGTAGGCCATACCTATCTGCTGGACGCCGTGGTGTTGCGCGAGCCGCAAGAGGATGTAGCGACCGCACTGAATGTGGTTTGGGAAACGCTCTGGGCCTCGATGACGTTTTCGGTGCCACAGTAATAGGCAGGCTTGTCATTGCCCGACCTTCGCGTCACAACATGCGCCATGAACAAACAACCTGATATCCTGTGCATCGGCAGCGTCCTTTGGGACGTGATCGGGCGCTCTGCCAGCCACATGCGCCAAGGCTCGGATGTGCCGGGGCGCATTACCCGTCTGCCCGGCGGAGTGGCAATGAACATCGCCATGACCCTGCGCCGCTTTGGTCTGACCCCTGCCCTGCTGACCACCATCGGCAAGGACGACGAGGGGGTCGAGCTGTTGCACGCTTGCAAAAGCATGGGGATGAATTGCGACTATGTTTACCTGTCCGAGGATCTGCCGAGCGACCGCTATATGGCGGTCGAGGGGGCCAACGGGCTGATTGCCGCGATTGCGGACGCACATTCGCTCGAAGCTGCGGGGCGTAAAATTCTGCGCGCACTGGGCGATGGAACTCTTGGCTCGGCTGAGCAACCCTACAGTGGTGTGATCGCGCTGGATGGCAATCTGACGCTGTCCCTGCTCGAGGAAATCGCTGCCAGTCCGTTGTTTTCCCGTGCGGACCTGCGTGTGGCGCCTGCCTCGCCCGGTAAGGCCGAACGGCTGGCTCCGTTACTGGCCCACCCGAATGCCACATTATATGTCAACATCGAGGAAGCCGGGCTGCTCTGTCAAACCACATTCAAAACCTCGGGCGACGCTGCAACCGCACTGGTGGCGCGCGGCGCACACGGGGTTATGGTGACCGACGGCGGTAATTCCGCGTCTTTTGGCAACGCTGGCGCGGTCATCACCCAAACCCCGCCCGAAGTGCTGGTCACACGGGTCACGGGGGCTGGTGACACCTTCATGGCCGCCCACATCGCCGCTGAAATCCGTGGCGAAACCCCAGATGTCGCCCTAACCCGCGCCCTACAAGCCGCTGCAACCTATGTTTCAGGAGAAACACCTTTATGAGTATCGAAATGCAGTTTTCCCCCGAAGTGGCCAAGGCCCGCGCCGAAGGCACCCCGATTGTGGCGCTGGAAAGCACCATCATTACGCATGGCATGCCTTATCCACAAAACGTGGAAACCGCCCGCAAGGTCGAGGCCGTGGTGCGTGCAGGTGGGGCAACCCCTGCCACCATCGCCGTGCTTGACGGACAATTGCACATCGGCCTGACGGATGACGAGCTGGAACAGCTGGGCCAAGCCAAAGATGTCGCCAAACTGTCCCGCGCCGATTTTGCCGCCTGTCTGGCCACCGGCGGCACAGGTGCGACCACGGTGGCCGCCACCATGATCGCGGCGCATCTGGCTGGCATTGCCGTGTTTGCCACCGGCGGCATCGGCGGGGTGCATCGCGGGGCCGAAAACACATTCGACATATCCGCCGACCTGCATGAATTGGCGCAAACCCCCGTCACAGTGGTGGCCGCAGGACCAAAGGCCATTCTGGATGTGCCCAAAACACTGGAGGTTCTGGAAACATTAGGTGTGCCGGTTATCAGTTTTAAACAAAACGATATTCCAGCTTTCTGGTCTCAATCAAGCGGCCTGCCCAGCCCGCTGCGCATGGACAGCGCTGCCGACATTGCCCGCGCGCAAGTGGTGCGCACAGAAATGGGGCTGCCGGGCGGGCAACTGGTGGCCAACCCGATCCCGCAGATTGCCGAAATCCCGCAAGCAGAGCTGGCCCCGATTATTGCGCAAGCATTGAGCGAGGCGGACGCCCAAGGCATCTTGGCCAAATCCGTCACGCCCTTTTTGCTGCAACGGATATTCGAGTTGACGGACGGGAAATCCCTGATCGCAAATATCGCACTTGTAATGAACAATGCTCGCCTTGCCGCCGATATTGCAGTCAAATTCCATAAATTAGCGCAGTAACCTTGGCAAACACCCAAAAAACAACGATATTTCAGAGCGCAAGTCATTGTGAAGTCGCCGATGCATGCCTACATTCCACCTGAAACAGATTATGGCCCCGTAACATGCCCAAACCCAAAAACCTGCCCCCTCTGACCGAACGCCGCAAACGGCGCTGGTTTGCTGGCCTTAGAACCAACTTTTTCACCGGCCTGGTGGTTGTTGCCCCGATCGGGATGACGCTATGGCTGATGTGGGCCATTACCGGCAAGATTGACAGCTGGGTATTGCCGTTCATCCCGACCACATTTACCCCCAAAACCTATATCGGTATTGATTTGCGCGGTGTCGGGGTGATTATATTCCTGGTTTTCACTGTACTTGTTGGTTGGCTGACCAAAGGGATCATGGGGCGATCCCTGCTGAACTGGGGCGAAGAACTGGTCGACCGGATGCCGGTTGTGCGCTCGATCTATAACGGGCTGAAACAGCTGGCCGAAACCGTATTTGCGCAATCGGAAACGTCGTTCGACAAGGTGTGCCTGATCGAATACCCGCGTAAAGGAATCTGGGCGGTTGCCTTTATTTCGACCACCAGCAAGGGTGAAATTCAGCAAAAGATTCCTGTGGACGAGCAGATGATCTCGGTGTTTTTGCCAACCACCCCGAACCCCACATCGGGCTTCCTGCTGTTTTTACCGCAATCCGACCTGATTGAGCTGGACATGTCCGTTGGTGACGCGATGAAACTGGTGATTTCGGCCGGGCTTGTTTACCCGAATGTCAAAGACGCAGACCAGCCGCGATTGCCGCTGGAGGACCAAGACACATGAGTGTTTTTTAGACGCTTTGGATATTGAAAACACAACATATAGCGTGTATCGTTTGCGTGTGCATTTTGAAAACTCAGGAGATTTAATATGAAAAAGCTTATGTTGACCGCTGCTGCGGTGCTTACCTCGACCCAGGCTTTTGCCGGGAACCTAGTTGAACCAATGATGGAGCCCGAAGTGGTCGAGGCTGCAACTAACAGTTCTGGTGGGGGTCT
>Ga0190303_1001163_pt1 | contig 10615 bp, 9 predicted proteins | sample 48700701_MG_FD_161672 | JGI IMG/M metagenome (GOLD analysis project Ga0190303, IMG submission 161672) | Hydrothermal vent sediment bacterial communities from Southern Trench, Guaymas Basin, Mexico - 4870-07-0-1_MG | ecosystem: Environmental > Aquatic > Marine > Hydrothermal vents > Sediment ...
GTATAAATATTGTTTATAATAGATTTTATTCCATTATGTCCGCCAGCACTACCGGATAACCGCAGTCTTATTTTTGCGAACGGAAGATTTAAATCATCAAAAACAATTAATATATCCTCTGATTTTATTTGAAAATAATTTACTATTTTTCTAACAGTTGATCCTGATAAATTCATATATGTTTTTGGCTTAACTAAAATCGCATTTTTAAATTTTGCTATTTCAGCTGTGAATTTAATTGATTTTTTAAACTTTATTTTATTTGCTTCTGCATACGAATCCAAAGACATAAATCCAATATTATGTTTTGAGTTTTTATATTTTTTCCCAGGATTTCCTAATCCTACAATTAATTTCATATAATTTACTTTCTAGTTGGTTTTATAACAACATATCTGTTTGGTTCTTCGCCTTCAGATTCAGTTGTTACATCTCTCCAATCAGATAACTTTGTATGGATTACTCTTCTTTCATATGCATTCATTTTGCCAAGTCGAGTAGGTAATTTTGTTTTTACAACTTCCATAGCTGTTTTAGTAGCTAAAATTTCAAGTTGTTTTTTTCTTTGTTCTTTATATCCCCCAATATCAACTAAAACTACAAGATAATCTTCAACGTACAAATTAATATAGTTTTTTAATAAAGTTTGAATTGCATCTAATGTTTTTCCGTTTTTACCAATTAAAATAGGATTTTCTTTGGCTTCTATACTAAATGTAATTTGTCTATCATTTTGTTGTTTTGCTTCTATAATTGTTTCTATTTGCATATTTTCAAATAGAGTTTTTAGATATTCAATACCATCTTTTATAACATCAAAATCTATAATTGCTTCTACAACATACGTTTTATTTAATCCTAACATTGATTTTTTTTCTTCAATTACATTAAGTTCAATAAAATCTTTATTTATTCGTAATTCTTGAGCTGCATATTGAATAGTTGAATCGTTTAATGTTTTTGTTTCAAATGTAATGCTTTTCATATTAATAAGCACTCCTTAAATTTGTTTTTTTATTTGTTCTTGTCTCTTACTCATATTCTTATAACTAATATAACTTTGCAATAATTGATAAGATGTCCCTATAATCCAATAGAATGCAATTCCGGCATTACGCAATGAAATATAACCCATGAATACTACCATAAAATACATCATGTATTTCATTGTATTTTGGCTTTGTTGTTGTTTAGCATCTTTATATTGATTTGGTTTTTGATTAGCTTTAGTTCTGTGTTGTGATAACCATTGATTTAAGAACATAACCCCTGCAACCAAAATTGCAAGTGGAATATTAGGAACCATATCTGTATTTCCCAATGTTGTCCACAAAAAGTTAGTATTCATTACCACATTATCATTTGTAAATACAGATAAATCTGTTAAAGGAAATCTTTGAACTACTTGATACATCGCAATAAATATAGGCATTTGTAATATAGGCATAATACAACCAAAAACGTTTATCTTATACTTCTTATAAACATCCATTGTCTCCATTTGCATTCTTTGTTGAGATGCTTGATCTTGACGATTGCGATATTTTTCTTGAATCTTAGATAACTCTGGTTGAGCTAGTTGCATTTTTAATGACATATCATTAGTTTTTGCATAAATTGGCCATCCAATTGTTCTAATAACTAGAGTCATTATCAATAAACCTAACCAATATAAATAAGTATCACCTAATAATCCAAATAAATTACTTGCGTAAAGAGTAAATATTCCTAATTGTGTTATAACCCAATCCCAAACACCACCTTTTTTACCAATTGGTGTAGTGTAAATTGATTTGTACAATCCTGTATCATCAATATCTGTTATATCTGTAACCTCATTATCTTCAAAGGTTACTTTTACATAAATGTTATCTCCTTCAATCCATTCTAAATATCCATCTCCTGAGTTTGTATCATAATTAATATAATCTGAAGCCGATCCTAAATATCTAATTACATCATTATAAGTTGATACTGGATTTTCATCGGTAGAGTTGTCAATTGTAACAATTTTCATGTAATTATCATAAGAAATAGTTCCTTCTTTAGATCCACAAGAAACAACTCCAAATAATAAGAAAACCATTAAAAACATCATAATTATCTTATTTTGCAATTTCATCATTTTTCTCTCCTAATATGTTTGCATTTTCAAACAAACTTTCTAATTTCTTTTTAATTTCTTTGAAATTTAATTCATTAGAATTTTTTTTAGCTATAATAAAAAAATCATATTGATTATCAAATGAATTAATTTTAATAACTTCTCTTATTCTTCTTTTCATTAAATTTCTATTAACTGCATTGCCAAATTTTTTAGGTACACTTAATGCATATCTAAAATTTAATTTTTCATGGTTTTTTTTATAATATATAATAAAATATTTGTTTCTAACATTTGTTTTATTATAAATTAGTTGTTGGATTTCATTACTTTTCTTTATTCGAAACTTTTTTTTCAAATTTTTCCCCTTTAGAAACAAAAAAATCACCATTATATATATTCATCAGGTGATTTCAGGTACAAATATATTATTGGTGTTATTTTATATAAAGTTTAACGATCTGAAACTGTTAAAAATTTACGTCCTTTTGCTCTTCTTCTAGCTAAAACTTTACGTCCGTTACTAGAAGCCATTCTCGCTCTAAAACCATGAGTTTTTGTTCTTTTAAGTTTACTAGGTTGATATGTTTTACTCATATTCAACACCTCCTTATTGATTTGTAAAAACCATGCTATCTAATTATACTTAATTTTATATACCCTGTCAACAATTATTTATTGATGTTTTAACAAAATAATTTTTCCACAAAAATGTGGATAATATTTATTGTGAAAATGTGGATAAATACTATTTTTGCCTATTTTTATACATTTTTTATCCACATTTATATAGTTGACAACCTAAATTACATACAAGTTATCAACATTTTTTGTGGAAAACTTTTTAATCAACATTAATATTTATATGATATTATTATATTTAAATAAAAGGAGGATTTTTATGGAAAAGTTTGAAAAAATCTGGAGCCAAATTAAATCTAGACTTCAAATTAGTTTGGATAACGATGTTTATAACGAACATTTTTCAAATATTTCAAACGTTTTTAAAGTGGTTAATAATTATGTTTATTTAATAGCTCCAAATTCTTTTATTAAAAACAAAATTGAATCCTTTTATCTCAATAGATTAAATGCTTTACTAAATGAATATATTGATGAAAAACATATGTTTAAAATAATTACTAAAACTCAAGCAGCTGAAGAGTTATCAAAATCTGAAAGATATTCAATTAATGTACCAGAAAAAGATTTAGAAGAAAAATACAAAACCGGTTTGAATAATTCATATACTTTTGAAAATTTTGTTGTTGGAGCTTCTAATAGATTAGCTTATACTTCCGCAATGAAAGTAGCTGATCAACCAGGAGTTTTTGCTAATCCTTTATATATTTTTGGTGAAGTTGGTTTAGGAAAAACCCATTTAATGCAATGTGTAGGTAATTATATTCTTGAAAATGATGTTAATAAAAAAGTTTTATATGTAAAAACAGACCAATTTATAGAAGATTATGGAAAAGCAGCTCAAAAAAAATCTTATGATTCTTTTTCAAAAAAATACGAGAATATTGATGTTTTATTAGTTGATGATATTCAATTTTTATCCGGTAAAAATCAAACACAATTAGAATTTTTTAAATTATTTGAAAAATCTAAAGAAAATAACAAACAAATTATAATTACTTCAGACCGTCAAGCTTCAGAATTATACGATATCATGTCCCGTTTAACAAGTAGATTTGAATGGGGGTTATCGGTTGATATTAACCGTCCAAACTTAGAACATAGAATTCAAATTTTAAAAAAGAAACTACATGCAGAAACTCAAAATCCTGATTTAATTTCTGATGAAATATTAGAATATATAGCTAGTGTTTTTGATAATAATGTTAGAGAATTAGAAGGAGCTTTAAAGAGAGTTTTATTTTACTGTACAGCTTTCGATTATAAATTTACAATCGAAAAAACTGAAGAAGCACTTAAATCCTTACTAAATTCCAAAAATGCTTCTAATAAAAAAATAGATAGAACTAACTATACTAATATATTAGATATTGTAAGTAATTATTATAATATTACTACTAGTGATTTATTATCTAAAAACAGAAAAAAGAAATATGTTTTTCCCAGACAAGTAGCTATGTATATATTAAAAGATTTATATGATATAACTTATAAAAAAATTGGACAAATTTTTAATAACAGAGATCATTCAACTGTAATCTATAGTATAGAACAAATATCTAATGATATTCAAATAGATAAAACTAAAAAAAACGACGTAGATAAACTGTTGATTAAATGTGGAAAAAAATAGGTTTATTAACATTGTTTTAATATGTTTTTATGTCCTAATATGGTATAATATTAGTATAAATGTTATATTTATCAACATATCCACAACACCTAACAATAATAATAATAAAAAATATTAATAAATTAATATAAATAAGTAATTTGGAGGTTTTTTATGAATTTTTCTATCAACAAAGATGTTTTATTAAACAATCTATTAGTTTCTCAGAAAGCTTTATCTACAAAAACACCCGCTCCATATCTTCAAGGAATAAAACTTGAAGTTTATCAAAATGAGTTAATATTAATAACGAGTAATTCTGATATAACAATTAAAATTTCAATTAAAGATGAAAGTTTGAATGTTGAAAGTACAGGTGAAGTTTTAATTCCAGGAAGAGTGTTTGTTGATTTTATTCGTAAATTAGATAAAGGGGTAATTGAAATATCCGTTATTGATAACAGTGTTTTGAAAATTCATTCTAATAATACTGATTTATCATTAAATCTCCAAAATGTTGATGATTATCCTGAAATTAATTTTATTATGAGCGATAAACCTATAAAATTAGAATCTAAAATAATGAGATTAATTATTAAACAAACAACTTTTGCAACATCAAACATAGAAAATAGACCAATATTAACAGGGGTAAATATTAAAGTAGAAGGTAACAAATTAACAGCCATTGCTACTGATTCTTTTAGGTTAAGTCAAAAATCAATTAATATTAAAGATAATTTTGATGAAATGAATGTTGTTATACCTGGTAAAAGTTTAGATGAATTAATTAAAATTTTAGAAACTGATTTAGAAGAAATATTAATTCATTTAAATCATAAAACAATATTATTTGAGTATGGTAATATTTTATTTCAATCTAGATTATTAGAAGGTAATTTTCCGGAAACCGGAAGATTAATTCCCACAGATTTTCCAATAATTATTAAATTTAAAACTTATGATTTGTTAGTAGCCATTGAAAGAGCGTCTTTATTATCTTCCAAAGATAATTTAAACAGCATTGTAAAATTATATTTAAAACCTAATAACATCGTAGAGATAACTTCTAATTCTCCGGAAATAGGAAAGGTAATTGAAGAAATTTATCCGGTTGAAAAAGCAATAGGAACACCTTTAAAAATAGCATTTAGTTCAAAATATTTCTTAGATGCATTAAAAACATTTAATTCAGATGAAATATATGTTAAATTTACTGGAGAAGTGAGACCTTTTGTAATCGAAGGGGATAAAGATATAGGATTAATCGAATTAATTTTACCAGTAAGAACTGAATAAAAAAATATATGGGATTATTCCCATTATTTTTTTGGTTTGATTGATTTAATATATAAATAATGATAAAATCTTTATTGTTTCAAAAGGAGGTTGGCTATGAAAGATAAATACGATGTAATAATTATTGGAGCTGGTCCAGCTGGTTTAATGTGTGCTTATGAATTAGCTGAAAAAAACAGTAAATTATCAATATTATTAATTGATAAAGGAAATGATATTTATCATAGAAGATGTCCTATTATAGAAAAAAAAATAAAAAAATGTCCTGTACAAAAAAACGGAAGTGTAGGATGTTTACCATACTGTTCAATAACTAACGGTTTTGGAGGGGCTGGAGCTTATTCTGATGGTAAATTTAATATAACCAGTGAATACGGGGGATGGATGAATGAATATTTAGAAAATGAAGTTATATTAGATTTAATTAATTATGCAGATTCTATTAATTTGAAATTTGGAGCCCCTAATAAATTAACTGACCCCAACACTTTAAAGGTTAAAGAAATAGAAAAAAGAGGATTGGCAGTAGGTTTAAAATTATTAAGAGGAAAAATAAGACATTTAGGTACTGAAGTTAATTTGCAAGTATTAAAACGAATATTTGAATATTTAAATAAAAAAATAGATATATTTAATAAAACAGAAGCTAAAAATATAATAGTTGAAAATAATATAATAAAGGGAGTAATACTAGAAGAAAATAATAAAATTTTAGCTGACTATGTAGTTATAACGCCGGGAAGAGATGGCTCATATTGGTTAAGTAATTTAGCTTTAGAACATAATATTAATATGAAATCAAATCATGTTGATATTGGAGTTCGCGTAGAAACAAACAATGAAATAATGGAAGAAATAAATGAAAACCTCTATGAAGGTAAATTTATATATAGAACTCAAGTAGGGTCAACTGTAAGAACGTTTTGTTCTAATCCACAAGGACATGTAGTTGTAGAGAATCATAGTGGAACGATGTTAGCTAATGGACATGCATATAATAATTCAAATAAAGGATCTAAAAATACTAATTTTGCATTATTGGTTTCACATAAATTTACAGAACCATTCAATCAACCTAACGAATTTGCCCATGGAGTTTCAAGGCTTGCGAATATGTTAAGTAATGGATCTATCATAGTTCAAAAGTATGGTGATTTAAAAAAAGGAAGAAGATCTACTGTAAAAAGAATAAACGAAGGTTTTGTTACACCAACACTTAAAGAAGCTATTCCTGGAGATTTAGGGTTAGTTTTACCATATAAAACAATGAAATCTATTATTGAAATGATAGAAGCTCTAGACAATATAACTCCGGGCGTTGCTTCAGAACATACTTTACTTTATGGAGTAGAAGCCAAATTTTATTCAGCACGCCCAGAAGTAAGCAATAAATTCGAATCAAAGATAAAAAACTTATATTTTGGCGGAGATGGAGCTGGGATTACTAGAGGGTTGGCTCAAGCAAGTGCAAATGGTATTTGGATTGCTAGAGATATAGTTTTGAAAACAACAAATAAAATATAAAAAACCAATTATAAAGTCTTTTTAAAGCTTATAAATTATGATATAATGTTTTTGTTTAATGAGGTGTAATTTAATGGGTAGAAGAGTTGTTGTAATTGGAACACAATGGGGAGACGAAGGCAAGGGTAAAATTACTGATTATTTAGCAAATCAAGCTGATGTAGTTGTTAGAAGTCAAGGTGGAAATAATGCTGGGCATACAATATTTTTTAATAATAAAAAATTTGCCTTACATTTAATTCCATCCGGTATTTTTAATCCTAAAATAAAAAATATTATGGCTAATGGAATGGTTATTAATCCTAAAGCTTTATTAGAAGAATTAAATACTTTAAAAAACAGAGGCATAACTGATTATTTGCTCTATATTTCTAATAGAGCACATGTGGTTATGCCTTATCATATAGAATTAGATGAATTATATGAAAATTTAAAAGGTGATACAGCTCTTGGAACTACCAAAAAAGGAATTGGTCCGGCTTATGCTGATAAAATTTCTCGAATCGGAATCAGAATGTGTGATTTAATTAATTCAGAAGCATTAAAAACAAAATTAAAAATTTCCGTTAAATTTGCTAATATTTTGTTAAAATCTCAAAACAAAAAAACTTTTGATTACATTGAATTATATAAAGAATATATTAAAGTAGGTAGAAAATTAAAGGAATATATATGTGATACTTCAATATTATTAAATAAAGAAATTAACGAAGGAAAAAATATTTTATTTGAGGGTGCTCAAGGATCAATGTTATGTATTGACCACGGAACATACCCATACGTGACTTCATCATCCCCTACAGCTAGTTCTATTCCTTTGAACACAGGAATAGCTCCAAATAAAATAACGGATATAATAGGCGTAACGAAAGCATATACTACAAGAGTTGGTAGCGGAGTTTTTCCAACAGAGTTTGAAGATGAAATTTCAAAAACTATTCGTAAAGTTGGAAACGAATTTGGAACTACTACAAAACGTCCAAGAAGAATTGGTTGGTTAGATTTGGTTGTACTTAAACATGTTGTAAGAATTAATGGATTAACAGGATTAGGCATTATGTTATTAGATGTTTTAACTGGTATTGATAATTTAAAAATATGTACAGGATATCTATTAAATGACAAAAAAATAGATTATATACCAGCTGATTATAACGAATATGAAAAATGCATACCAATTTATGAAACTTACCCTGGATGGGAAGAAAATATAACTAAAGTTAAAACTTATGAAGAATTACCTTTAAATTGTAAAAATTATTTAAAAGTTATTGAAATAAATTTAGGAATAAAAGTTATTATTTTTTCTGTTGGACCAGACAGATTACAAACAGTAACTTTAAAAAATATATTTTAGAAAGATAAGGTGTAAATAATGCAAACATCTATTTTAGGTAAACATGCACAACACAAAAAACTTGAGTTTAATATTTTACAAATTTCTCAAGATGCAAAAGCTTTAAAAAAGAAATACAATGATGTAATTGATGCGACCGTTGGAATGTTACATCATGAAGAAGGCAATGTATTTAAATTTCAAACGGTTGAGGATGCTCTTTATCATCTTAGCGATTCTGAAACATATCATTATGCCCCTGTTAGAGGAACTGAAAAGTTTAGAGAAGGGTTATTCGATTGGGTATTTGGTAAGTATGCAGAAGATTTTAGAAAAATATTTAAGTATAGTATTATTCCTACTACTGGAGGATCAGCTGCTATTAGTAATACTTTTTATAATTTTAACGATTTTGATCAAAAAGTCCTTTTACCTAATATTTTTTGGTCACCATATACCAACTTTGCTTTGGAAGCTAATATTAAGTTAAAAACATTTAAAATGTATGATGATGAATATAAATTTAATTTAAAAGATTTTAAAAAAGAAGCTTTTAAATTAGCTGAAGAACAAGGACGTTTATGTTTATTATTAAATGATCCATGTAACAATCCAACGGGATTATGTATGACTTTAGATGAATGGCGTGAAGTAATAAAAACATTAAATGAAATTAATAACACAGGAGTTCCTGTTGTTTTAATTCACGATATTGCCTATATTGATTATCAATTAATTTCTACCGAGTTATCAAGAGATACTTTCTCAACATATTATGATTTAAATGATGAAATTTTAGTAGTAGTAATATTTTCAGGGTCAAAAACATTTTCAATGTATGGATTTAGAGTGGGAGCTCAAATAGGACTGTCAAAATCCCAAAAAATAATTGATGATTTTACAAGAGTAGGGGATTATTCTGTAAGAGGTAGATTTTCTAGTGTTTCACAGCCGGGTATAAATGTAATTGAACACATTTTTACATCACCTGAAAATAAAAGAAAATTCAAAGAAGAATTAAAAATTGGTAGAAAATTATTAAAAGATAGAGCAACTTTATTTATAGAGGCGGCTAGAAAAAATGATTTAGTAACATATCCTTATTGTGGAGGCTTTTTCATTAGTATACCTACAAAAAACAAAAATATATTCAAAGATTTAGTAGATGAACACGTTTTTATAATTCCAATGCAAGGATTAATCCGGGTAGCTATTTCTTCGTTACCTTTAAAAGATATTCCTGATTTAGTTAAAAAAATTAAAAAACATATATAAAATACAACCGAAAAGTCATATTAGTTTAAAAATTTTCTAATATGACTTTTTTATATAATAAATATTAAATTTATATTATTCTAATGTTCTGTCTATTGCGTAAGCTATTTTTCTACATTTTTTAACTAAAGATTCAAATCTTTCTGGTTTTAATGATTGTTGACCATCACTTAAAGCAAGTTCTGGATTTTGATGTACTTCAATAATTAAACCATCTGCGCCAGCTGCTATAGCTGCTTTTGATAGCGATTCAATATATTCCCATCTACCAGCGGCGTGACTTGGATCAATTATAATTGGAAGATGAGTTAATTTCTTTATAACGGGTATGGAAGAGATATCTAAAGTATTTCTTGTAGAAGTCTCATAAGTTCTTATACCTCTTTCACAAAGAATAACATTAGTATTACCACCAGCTAAAATGTATTCCGCAGACATTAACCATTCTTCAATTGTATTAGCTAATCCTCGCTTCAATAATATAGGTTTATTAATTTTGCCCAATTCTTTTAATAAGGCAAAATTCTGCATGTTTCTAGCACCAACCTGAATTAAATCTACTTTTTCTATAAAATATGGAAGTTTATCAACGCTCATGATTTCACTTACTACAGGAATTTTATATTTTTTCTTAGCGTTTTCTAAAATATTTAATCCTTTTAAACCTAATCCTTGAAAAGAATAAGGACTAGTTCTAGGTTTGTAAGCACCACCACGAATTATCTTAGCACCTGCTTTTTTTAATATAGGGATAATCTCATCTATTTGTTTTTCAGATTCGACAGCGCAAGGTCCACCAATAATAACTATATTCTTGCCACCT
>Ga0190303_1001164_pt1 | contig 10614 bp, 9 predicted proteins | sample 48700701_MG_FD_161672 | JGI IMG/M metagenome (GOLD analysis project Ga0190303, IMG submission 161672) | Hydrothermal vent sediment bacterial communities from Southern Trench, Guaymas Basin, Mexico - 4870-07-0-1_MG | ecosystem: Environmental > Aquatic > Marine > Hydrothermal vents > Sediment ...
GAAGGAATTCAAGCGCATAGCCATGCGATCCTGCAAAACCGATCAAAGCTACGCCTCAATGATCTATATGTCGGCAGCAATCATTAATTCACGGTGAATCTCAACAAGCCCTAATAGGGTAATACTTTAGAAGAGCAGGGATTTTGTATTGCAATTAGGTTTTTATTTGGAGAAATTGTGCTGTCGCTGCGCTCTTCGTCCTCTTGTTTCGCTGAAAATCCTGTCATGATCTAGATGTTTTTAATCGCCATTTATTGCGCGCAATCAGCATTGATACGTGTCAATGTGGCAAGCCTGTTGGCAATGTATAATAATCGAATAGTGAAAGCTGAACTGAACTTGGGAAACCAGCGCATGGGAAACCACAGCACACCGCCCCAAAATCCAGACCCCGATCTGCTAAAGCGCTGGATCGGGCCTCTGTTGATGTTTGCCTTTTTCCTGATCCTGATTTCGTCCTTTAACCTCCTGGATCAAACTACGACACAGACTGTGCCCTATAGTGAATTCAAAGACCGAATTCGTAGCGGAGAGATACATCGGGTATTACTGACTGAGCACAGCATAGAAGTGGATTTTTCGTCTGATCCGCCGACAGAGGGCATCCAGCTGCGGGCCGTCATACCTGCCCAGGGGGACGCAGACCTGTTGCCGCTACTGGAAGAGCACAGGGTCACCGTGATTGCGCAGGCATCGTCGGATGGTTCCATATTCACCTATCTGCTGCCCTGGGTCTTCATCCTTGGTTTTTATTTCTGGATGACACGGCGGATGTCGCGCGGCATGGGCGGCGGCGGTTTGCCGGGCGGCATGAAAGACCTGTTGGGCGGGCGGATCACCAAGCCCAGCCAGCAAACCCAGCGGATCACATTTGATGATGTTGCCGGACAGGATGCAGCGAAGCGCGAGGTTTCGGAACTTGTCGAGTTTCTGCGCGATCCGGACCGGTTCCAGAAAGTCGGGGCGGTGGTTCCGCACGGGGTTTTGCTGATGGGCCCGCCCGGAACCGGCAAAACCCTACTGGCACGTGCCTTGGTGGGCGAGGCTGATGTGCCGTTTTTTTCAACAACAGGCTCGGAGTTTATCGAGGTGTTTGTTGGTGTGGGCGCCGGGGGCGGGTGCGTCGTATGTTCGAGGCTGCCCGCAAAGCGGCGCCTGCGATCATCTTTATTGACGAGCTTGACAGTATCGGCCGCACCCGGGGGACCGGGCTTGGGGGTGGTCATGACGAACGAGAGCAGACCCTGAACCAGATATTGGCAGAACTGGACGGGTTTGCAGCGCGTGAGGCCGTGGTCGTGCTGGCCGCGACCAACCGCCCCGATGTGCTTGATCCGGACTGTTGCGCCCCGGGCGCTTTGATCGGCATGTGACACTGTCGCTGCCCGACAAGCAGGCTCGTCGCGCGATCCTTGATATCCACGCAAAGGGCCTGCCGCTCGGGGCCAAGGTCGATCTTGATCAGGTGGCGGCGGGCACGCCAGGGTTTTCCGGTGCGGACCTGAAGAACCTTCTGAATGAGTCCGCAATCAACGCCGCCCGCAAAAATGCCAATAAAATCACCATGGAAGATATGGATGAGGCGCACGACAAGATCGTCATGGGCACGGTGCGCACCCTTGCCATCCGGCCAGAGGAAAAACACCGGCTGGCGATACATGAATCCGGCCATACGGCGGCTGCATTTTACCTTGCCGATGCTGATCCGGTTTACAAAGTGACAATTATTCCACGCGGCCGCTCCTTGGGCGGAACGCATATGTTGCCTGAAAAAGAAAGGCACACATTGGCCGAAGGTTACCTGCGCTCGCAACTGGTAATTCTGCTGGCCGGTCGGGCCGCGGAAAAACTGCTGTTGGGATCGGTCAGTTCCGGGGCCGATGATGACATCCGCCGCGCGACCGATCTGGCCCGCTCGATGGTGGCCAGATGGGGCATGGATGCAGAGCTTGGGCCGATAGATCTGCGCGAAAGCGAGGACCATCCGTTTTTAGGCCAGAAAATCGCGCAGCCACGCAGTTTTTCCGATGAAACCGCAGTGCGCGTAGACAATGCGGTTATTGCGCTGTTGCAGGAGGCTGACAAAACGGCCGGTAAGCTGATTGAAACCAACCGCAAAGCCATTGAGCAGCTGGTGACCCAGTTGGAGGCAGCAGAAACCCTTGATTTAAAGGCCATCCGAGGCTGCCTTGACCCAGAGAAAACCAACTCCAGAAGGCTGGTCTAGATGAACAACTTTCAGAACCCTCACAACTCTAGTGCTTTGACCTTTGCGTATCGTTGCCATGACCAAACTATCAATCCAGACGCATCATTGTCGATGTGACCGGCTTTGCAGGCGCGAATGATGCTAATTCCTAGGCGTTCAGCTAGCCAAACACATGAATGGCGAGGTTAAAGGCCTTTTGGTCGTAGAAGAAGAAATTCTCAGCTATGTAGCCCTTCCAACATATGCGTAAACAATTGAAGAAATCGGGGTGCATTCCTGGTAAAATTGTTACTGACAAGGTGCGGCAGAGAACGCCGAATGGGATAGTTTAAATCACCCGAATTGATGTGGTAAATTCTGCCTGTTTACGATGCCATTCGCAATCACTTCGATCTGCAACGCCATTTGATCTTGCGCCGAACTCTTCGCCAAACGAGCGCCAAGGCATTCGTTTAATGGTGTGAAATTTTGGCAGCTTTTTTCGGATTTTGCCAACTTATCTGGTTTGCCTGAGTTAGTGTAGCAAAGCCACCGTTGAAATACCCGGGCTAATCAGGTAAAAACCAGAACAATCTGGTCAAGATATCAAGATGCAGAGACTCGATAACTTCAGATGTTTTCCACCTAAACTAAACGAGCCAAACATGTAATACTCTGGCGGTTTTCCCAAGTTGGGTTTTGCTAACATGATCCTCGGACTCTCGGTTTTTGGCCTAATCTGGTGTGCAGTCACTCTGTTTGTAGCTTCTTTTGTGCGAGGCTACGCGGGCTTTGGGTTCACGGCCGTTCTTTTAATAGGAATGACGCATGTTCTGCCACTGGCGGAAATTGTGCCTCTATCAATTGCGCTGGAAGTAATTGCATCCCTCGGGCAGGCCCGTGGAATCATTGATCACATCAGATGGAAGCAGCTGTCTGTTCTTCTGTTCACAGGGCTGATTGGAACCCCGATAGGAGTCTATCTGCTCGGGGAACTGCCGGATAGCATCCTCCGTGTTTCCGGGCTGGGCTTCATCCTTATTGCGAGTTTTTTCCTAATATTCATGCGCGTGCGTCCGCTTGGAGTGTCGCTATGGGTTTTTGCTCTGGCGGGGTTCGCAGCCGGTTTTGTAAATGGAGCAACTGCTTTAAGTGGCCTCGTACTAGGGCTTTTTTTCACCCTAACGAGGGAAAAGGCAGCGAAAATGCGGGCGACGATAATTGCCTATCTATTTGTCACAGATATCTGGACTGGTGGGTTTCTGATTAAATCTGGGTTCTATGATAACCTCACGGCCACCCGTATTCTGCTGGCGCTTCCTGTGCTTGGGTTGGGGGTTTGGCTCGGATCGAGACGGTTTGGGGCAACGCGTCCGGAAAACTTCAGATCGGTTGTCTTGTGGATTTTGCTGACCCTAAGCACCGCCGGGCTTATTTTGATTGCGACTGGATGATCACCGCGCGGTGATCATCCAGAAAGTGACAATGTTGGCTAACGAATAGGAGTGAATGAATACCTTGGCAGTGTGGAGACAGCGCCTATTCCTTTACATAGGCTTTGCCGTCGGCAGCGGGGGGTTTTGCCCGGCCAATCAGACCCGCCACCAGAATGATCGTGGCAATATAGGGGGTCATCGCCAAGAACTCGGAAGGGATTGGTGTTTGCAGCAGGGCAAGTTTTTGTTGCAGTGAATCTGCAAAACCGAACACCAGAGCGGCCATCAGCGCCCCCACCGGGTGCCATCGCCCGACAATCATCGCGGCCAGCCCGATATATCCCCGCCCGCCGGTCATCCCCTCGTCAAACCGCCCGACCGAACCAAGAGTGAACCATGCCCCGCCAAATCCGGCGACCATTCCGGCCACGGTGACGTTGATATAGCGGGTCCGGTAGACATTTATGCCCAGTGTATCAGCCGCTTTGGGGTGCTCTCCCACAGCGCGGGCGCGCAATCCGCTTCTGGTGTGAAACAGATAGTAGGTGGCTACGGTCACCATAATGACCGCGCCGTAGACAAACAGGTTTTGCTGGAAAAACACCGGCCCGATCACCGGAATATCGCCGAGCAGGGGGATTTTTATCGGCCTGAAAACCGGCGCATTATTCAGGAAACGGTATTCCTGATAGACTTGGCTGCTGACATAAGAGGTCACGCCAAGGACAAACAGGTTGATTACCACACCCGCAATAATCTGGTCAACACGGTAAGTCACAACCAAAGCCGCAAGGATGAACCCGAACATCCCGCCCACGGCCACCGCTGCGAACAGACCGCCAAAGCCACCCAGCAACGAGCCGACAAGCGCACCGGCAAAGGCCCCCGCCAGCAGCATGCCCTCGATCGCGATGTTGACCACGGCAACCCGCTCGGACAACACCCCGGCCAGCCCGCCCAATGCAATCGGAACGGCGCGCACGACCGTCGCCTGCAACATGCCGGTCAGGGAAAAGGATTTGCCTGCCGTGGCCCAAACCATAAAGGCGGCAACCGTCAACAATAGCCCAAAGCCCAGCGACAGGCTGGTCCAGCGCACCCCGCCCCGCAAAAACTGGCGCACCCCCAGAAAGGCCAGCACAGCGGCCGCGATATAGCTGAACGACATGGCCGGCACGACCAGGTTCGGCACCACCATCGGATCGGTCGGGCGCGACAGGCGAAACACAGCATTGCCCGTGCTGTCCATGGCAAAGACCAGCGCCACAAGGATGGCAAGGGTAATCAGAATCCAGCCGGTGATCCGTGCCTGACGGAGCTTTCCGGTGTCAATTTTGCGCTCCGGTGATTGGGTTGTGTCAGCGGTTGTGGTCATGATGTGCTCACTCCTTGCCTGCTGAATTTTTCGTTGGAGCTATCTTGCGAAAACCCCAGGGGAATATTGTCCGGATCAGTAGAGGTGCGGCGATGAATACAATGATCAGGGCCTGAATGATCGAAATAAGATCAATGCTGACGCCTGCCGACACCTGCATTTGCCGCCCCCCTGCCTCGAGCGCGCCAAACAATAGCCCAGCCATCAGAACCCCAACCGGATGCGAACGGCCCAAAAGCGCTACGGCAATGGCATCAAAGCCGATACCGGCGGAAAATCCGGGCGATGCCCGCCCTAGAACGCCAAGCACCTGATTGGCACCGGCAAGCCCCGCCAGCGCCCCTGCAAAGCCCATGACGATCACGATGATCAGGCCGGAGCGCATTCCGGCATAGCGCGCCGCCTCGGGGTTTTCACCACTGGCGCGAAACTCGAACCCCAGCTTTGATTTGAACAGAATCCAGTGCACCAGAAACACGGCAGCCAGCACCAGAATGATACCGGCATGGACGCGTAGATTGGGATCGATCCAGTCCAGAAGCCGCGGCAACTCGGCGCTGTCCAGCACCGATTTCGAGATCGGGTCGGCGCGCCCGGGTCGCTGGATCACTGGCAAGCGTAAAATATAATCGATCAACCGATAGGCAATCATATTCAGCATGATTGTCGTAATCACCTCGTGTGCGCCGGTCGCCGCCCGCAGCCACCCCGCGATCGAGGCATATAGCCCGCCCGCCAACGCCCCCGCCATAAGCGCCAGTGGCAAATGAACCACCATGGGCAAGCCGGAAAAGCTGAAACCCACCACCACCGCTGCCATGCCACCGATCAAAACCTGCCCTTCGGCCCCGATATTGAACATGCCGGCGCGAAAGCCCAAGGCCATCCCCAGACCGGCAAGGATCAGGGGGGCGGCGGCTGTCAGGGTTTCCGATATGGCATTGAGCGATCCGACAGATCCCTCAAGTAACGCCAGATAGGATTGCCCGATTGTGGCAAAACCGATATTTGTCGCCAGCATGGCCACAGCCCCGAGGATCAGCGCCATGATGACGGCAAAGACCGGAACCAGCACGAGGTCTTCGAAGCCGGCCTGGCTGGGCGCGATGCGCTTCAGCAGCTTTTTCGATAGGGTGTCGTGATCAGTCATACTGTCGCTCCCGCCATTGCAAGGCCGATGGCATTTTTGTCCACGGGGGCGCCGTTCGCACCAAATTCCGCAACGATCCGGCCTTTGAACATCACCAGAATCCGGTCCGACAGGGCGATAATCTCGTCCAGTTCCGATGACACAATCAGCACTCCGTCGCCACTGTCGCGGGCTTCGATCAGGCGGCTGTGGATATATTGAACCGACCCCACATCCAGCCCGCGTGTTGGCTGCGCCGCGACGATCAGCGTGATCTCTCGTGAAAGTTCACGGGCGACCACCATCTTTTGCTGGTTGCCGCCTGACAAATTGCCCGCTTTCTCGAAAATCGAGGTCATGCGCACATCAAAAGCTGCGGCGTCTTCGGCAGCGCTTTTGTTGACCGCAGACCAGTGCATCGTCGGGCCTGTGGAAAACCGGTCGTCATAGTAGGTGTCCAGAACCATGTTTTCGGCGATGGTAAAATTAGGGATCATACCCATTCGGTGGCGGTCTTCGGGGATATGGGCGATGCCCAGACGGTGACGCGCGCGCGTCGAGGCATGGGTAATGTCCTTATCTCTGAAATGCACAGATCCGGCGGCTACGCGCGCCAGACCGGTCAGGGCCTCGACCAGAACGGACTGGCCATTGCCCTGCACACCGGCGATGCCAACGATCTCGCCGCTGCGCACGCTTAGGCTGATGTCATCCACGGCCACATCATCGTTTTCACGCAACATGGTCAGGTTCCGGACGTCCAGCAGGGTGTCTTTGGGGGCAAAGGGTTCTTTGACCACATCAAAACTGACGGGGCGACCGACCATCAGTTCTGCCAGCTCCATTTCGGTGATGGTTTTCGGGTCACCTTCGCCGACAATCTCGCCGCCACGCAACACGTTGATGCGATCCGAAATGTCCAGAATTTCGTGCAGCTTGTGGGTGATGAACACCAATGCCTTGCCTGCATCACGCAGCGCTTTCACGATCTCGAAAAACTCGGTCACTTCTTGCGGGGTCAGCACCGCTGTCGGTTCGTCAAAGATTACCACATCGGCTGACCGGAACAGAACCTTGATGATCTCGACCCGCTGCTGGATACCAACAGGCAGTGTTTCAATCAATTCGTCCGGATCGACGCTTAACCCGTATTCCTCATTGATCTCCAGCACCTGCTTGCGTGCCGTTTTCAGATCAAGAAAATCTACCGGTCCGGTTGGCTCCACCCCCAGAATGACATTCTCGGCGACGGTAAAGACGGGGATCAACATGAAATGCTGGTGCACCATACCAATGCCTGCCGTGATCGCATCCCCCGGCCCCTTAAAGGCTGTCGGCGTGCCATTGATCAAAATCTCGCCCTCGTCAGGTGCATAGAGCCCGCTAAGCACGTTCATCAAGGTCGATTTACCCGCGCCGTTCTCGCCCAAAAGGCCCAGAACTTCACCAGCGCGAATTGTCAAATTCACGTTATTGTTGGCAACAACTTCGCCAAAACGCTTGGTGATGCCACGTAGTTCTATCTCCACAGCTAACCCTCCCCAAGCCGATACCGGATTGCCCGCCGCCCGTGGATCACAGCCAAGGCGGCGGGTAGAATGGTGAATACGGGCGGGTCAGCCGCCGACGTTGATAGATCCGTCGATGATGCCTTTTCGAAGGGCCTCAAGCTCGGCCTTAAGCTCATCGGGCACCAAGGCCTCCATATCGTGGAACGGGGCCAGATTAACGCCGCCATTGGCTAGGGTGCCAACCAGAACGCCGCCCTTGAATGTGCCCTCCATTACCGCCTCGATCACTCCCAGAACGGTCGAATCCATCCGCTTGGTGATTGATGTAAGGTAAACATGCTTTTTCGATGGATCGGTCATATAAAGATCCGCATCCACACCGATGATCTTGAGCTTCTCGATGCCCAACTCGTCAGCCAGCGCGGCTGATCCCAATCCAACCGGACCGGCAACCGGTAGCACAATATCGGCACCCTCGTCATAGAGGTTCTGCGCATATGCGCGCCCGTCATCCAGTGAATCGAAATTGTTGGTGAACAACCCTTCGCGGCTCTCGGGATTCCAGCCCAGAACAGTCACATTCGTTCCTTTCTGGCTGTTATAATACGCGGCCCCCCGCGAAAAGCCGTCCATGAAAATAGTAACGGGTGGAATATTGATGCCGCCAAAGGTGCCCAGAATTCCGGTCTTGGTCATGCCAGCCGCCAGATATCCGGCCAGAAACGCCGCTTCGTCTGTCGCATAGACCTGACCTAGAACATTGGGAATTTCGGGGTCATAAGCGAAATCCACGATCGAGAATTTCTGGTCCGGATTGGCCTCGGCTGCGTTCTTGGTTGCGTCACCCAACAGGAACCCGACGGTTATGATGATGTCACACTGCCCGCCAAGCAACGAATTGATGTTGGCCTCGTAGTCGGTCTCGGCCTGAGACTCAAGAAACCGGCCGGTAACGCCCAGTTTTTCTTTGGCATCCTCGACACCCTTCCAGGCGGTCTGGTTAAAGCTGTTGTCGTCAATACCGCCAGTGTCGGTAACCTGACAGGCGGCGAAATCCGCGGCCATGGCCACAGTGCCCATCATCAGGCCGACCCCCGTGATCGACGTAATCATATATTTTCGAAATGCAGACATTAATTCATCCTCCCGTTGGAAACGGTCCGAACCAAGAGGGCGAAAAACACAAACACAAACCCTTAGAGTTCGGCGTTCAGGTGACGAGAAGGCCATTAAGCCTTCTACGGTGGAGCAAGGAAAGCACCGTTTCTGAAATCACGCCTTGATCCACATCAATGCCCTCCACGACCAATCGGCTGGTTATTGCTCACATATGCACGCTTAACCGGAGGCAGGAATGGATGGATTCGCCAATCGCATCGCCGCCACTCAAACGCTTGCCAAAGTGCTTGGCGTGCACGGGTATACCGATCCGGTCGCTTTGCCCTTGCCGCTGGCGGTGATCGCGTTGGGGTGCAGTCAAAGAATGGGAGTTTACAGGAAGTGTCCTGCGATCTCGCACTTATCTACACTTGAAACGAAGACTCTGTCCCCAGATGTACGGGAAAATCTGGGGCCAATTAATGCGCAAAAAATACCGGCAGTTTGGTTTGCTCAAGCAGCGTTCGCGTTGTTCCGCCAAATATTCGCTGTCGCAGTCTTGAATGCCCGTATGCGCCCATGACAACAAGGTCCGATCCGATCTCAATCGCGTGCTCGACAATACAATCACCAATTTCCTTGCCGCCACCAGGATATTGCTGGACAGTCACCTTGCACCCTTGGCGACTGAGCCAGGTTGCAACATCCGAACCCGGATTGTCGCCATCACCCTGTTTTCGCATGACCGGATCAAACACAGCGACCGTTACCTCCTCGGCGTCGCGCAAGAACGGCAGCGCATGATGAACGGCGCGCGTCGCTGGTAAATCATCGCTCCAGGCAATGAATGGGTGTTTTGGGGCGCCGGTGAATGGTGCGTCCGTATTGTTGACGATGGCTGCAACAGGTGAGCGGAATAATATCCCGTCCAGAGCTTGTTCCAGAACGTCTTTGGACGTAATCAACTGCCGTGACAGAAGTGCCAAATCGCACAGCTTCGCCCGCATGGATACTTCTTCTTCAATTTTTGGCATCTCGCAGAAAACTGTTACAACGTCGCCCGCGACACCTGCATTCTGCAGTATTTTCTCAACACCTTCGGCGCGGGCGGCAGTTGCCTCGTTCTGCACCGCATAATTCTCCTGCCAAACGGCCGGGATTGCGTAAGCGCCATAAGAAGACCCACTGTACGTATTAATCGGCATTTCCGGAGCCAGCCCAAGAACCAACACCGCCATATGGGTGGTGTCCGAAGACAATGCCTGAATTGCTGACGTAATTTCCTCGGTCGAACAAAAAGTATCGACGACGATAAGATGTGTGCTGCGTCCCATTCTCTTTCCTTTCCTTTGTTATACAGGGCATTGGCTCTCGCTTGCCTCAAACTTGTTCCCCATGTTTTGAGCCATTAGTGTAGGGGATATTTTAACGTACCACATGCACCGAGCATTGCGCATAGCGAACCACCCGCGCCGCCGTGCTTCCGATAAAATAGTCCGGCAATCCGGGGCGGTGTGAAGCAATAATGATGCAATCAACTGCGTTCTCTTCGGCCCATTCAACGATGGTGCGGCCTGAATGCCCTTCGACCAAAACGCCAGCACCGTTTTTAAATTTCTGCGCTATTTCCTCAATCTTGCCAAGGGTCACAGTATTCAAATCATCCAGGTAATCCTTTTCCACTTAAAGAAAGGGGTCGAGAGTGGCGAATTGCCATCGTCCTTGCCGGTCTTTCTTGACTCTCCAATGGCAGTGTCGGCAACAAAAATCTTCAGGCAGCATGCCGAAGCATTCCGACCCGAAATTCGTGACGAAATGCTGGCGGGCAATGACCCGTTCCAGCTTCCTCAGCTTAAATTCACACGTCAGGTTTCAGA
>Ga0190303_1001165_pt1 | contig 10610 bp, 9 predicted proteins | sample 48700701_MG_FD_161672 | JGI IMG/M metagenome (GOLD analysis project Ga0190303, IMG submission 161672) | Hydrothermal vent sediment bacterial communities from Southern Trench, Guaymas Basin, Mexico - 4870-07-0-1_MG | ecosystem: Environmental > Aquatic > Marine > Hydrothermal vents > Sediment ...
TTCGGTGATTCACCTGGCCGCTGAGACACACGTCGACAGGTCAATTATGGACCCCTCAGCCTTTATAAGGACCGATGTCCACGGAACTTTCTCTCTCCTGGAAGCCGCGAGGAGACACTGGAAGGATTTTAAAAAGAAGAGGTTCCTGCACGTTTCTACCGATGAGGTATACGGCGAGATAAAAAGCGGCCATGCATCGGAGGACCATCCCCTGATGCCGCGAAATCCCTATTCTTCCTCCAAAGCTGCGGCCGATATGCTCGCCAGGGCATATCATACCACTTACGGCCTTCCCGTTCTGGTTGCCAGGCCCTCCAATAATTACGGCCCCTATCAGCACCCCGAGAAGTTCATACCCCTCATGATAACCAACGCGCTCGAGGGGAGGGCACTGCCGGTCTACGGGAATGGCCATCAGCGCAGGGACTGGCTTTTCGTGAAGGATACGGCCCGCGCCCTTCATCTCCTTCTGAGAAAGGGAAAACCTGGAGAGGCTTACAATATCTCGGGAAACTGCGAGATGGAGAATATCGAGGTGGTAAACAGGATCCTCGACCTTCTCGGCAAGCCCAGGGACCTTATCAGGTTCGTGAAGGACAGGCCTGGACACGACAGGCGCTATGCCATGGATTCCTCAAAGATCAGGGATGAGCTCGGATTTGTCCCGGAGTGGGACTTCGACCGGGGTCTTGTGGCCACAGTGGAATTTTACAGGAATAACCCCGGGTGGTGGGAGAAGATCAAGAAGGAGGATGAGGAGACGAGGAGGTTTCTGGAGTCCTGGTATTCCTCACTGGAGTTTTGATACAGCGTTGTAAATGGGGGTGAGGACGGCGATGAAGACGCCGGCCGCCCCGATCCCGAAGATTATCAGCATCATCGGCTCGAGGAGGGTGATCGCCTGTTTGGTGGCCCTCTCTACGTCCTTCTCGTAATAGTTGGCGATTTTCGATAGTTCTTCTTCCAGCTTACCAGTTTCCTCTCCGATGGCTATCATGCTCAGGACAAAGGGAGTAAAAGGGAGGCCTGCTATGGCTTCGGTTATGGATGCTCCGCCCTTCAGGTTCTCCATGGCCAGCAGGATGCCTTCCTTTATAACGCTGTTCCCGATCGTCTGGCTCAACATCTGGAAGGCTCCTACTATTTCCACTCCGGAACGGAGAAGGAGGGCCAGATTTGCCGAGAAACGGGCCAGAATCGCTTTCAACACTATGTTTCCGAGAACCGGCATCTTTAACTTTATGAGGTCCAGGTAGTACCTGCCCTTTTCGTGTTTCCTTGCGATGAGGACGGTGAGGACGAGGAGGACGATGCCTATGAGCGGCAGGTACCAGTAGTGTTTCGCCGCATTGGTGAAGGCCATGAGGAACCGCGTGGGCCCTGAAATCTTCTGGTTCAGATGTGTCACGAGCTCCAGGACCTTTGGCAGGATTATAAAAATATAAAAGATGGCGACGCCTCCCAGGGCGAAGGTGACGAAGAGGGGATAGGTCATTGCCTGCTTGAGCTCAGCGGAAAGGGCTTCCTGTTTTTCGAGAAATACTATGAGGTCGCGCAGGATCTCCGTCAATTTTCCGCTTTCCTCCCCGGTTTTTACTGCACCGAGGTAATAGTTGGGAAATATCTTGGGGTAATGGGAAAGGGCCTGCGATAATGATTCTCCGAGTTCGATCCTCTGTTTGATGTCGAAAATTACCTTCTTGAAATAGGGATTTTTCATCTGGGCGCCTATTTCCTCCAGCCCCCTGACTATGGGTACCCCTGAGTCGGCAACAGTGAAGAACTGGATGGTGAATGTCAGGAGGTCCCTTCTCTTCACCTTTTTTCTCCCGAAGAGGGAGAAACCCTTTTTCGTCTTCCGTTTGACGTCGATGGGTATTAGCCCGATTTCGCCCAGCCTTTTCTGGACTTCCTCGGCAGAGTAAGCTACTATCTCACCCTTTATCTCTTTCCCGGCCTGATCCACAGCGAGGTAGGTATACTCGGGCATTATCCCACCACCCTGAGGATTTCATCGAGGGTCGTGATGCCGGCCTTCGCCTTTTCTATCCCGTCTTCCTTCATCTTCTTCAGTCCCGCCGCCCGCTCGATGTCGTAGGCAGAAGCTTTCTCGGCGATCATCTTTGCGATCTCGGGAGTTATCTCGAGGATCTCGTAGATCCCTATTCTGCCCTTATACCCGCTGTTTTTACAGTATTCACAGCCCTTTCCCCTGAAAAAGGGCCCTTCGTCCTCTCTGAGGCCGAGGAGTTGCAGGGTTTCCCCGTCGGGTTTGTATTCCTCCTTGCACCTGGGACATATCCTTCGGACCAGCCTCTGGGCTATCACTGCGAGGAGTGAGCTGGCCACGATAAAAGGCTCTATTCCCATATCGATCAGCCTGGGGATAGCGGCCGCAGCCGTGTTGGCGTGGACTGTGGAGAAAACCAGGTGCCCGGTCATAGCTGCCCTGAACCCCATCTCGGCCGTCTCCCGGTCCCTCATCTCTCCGATCAATATCACGTCGGGGTCGTGTCTCAGGATGGCCCTCAGCGCCTTTGCGAAGGTGAACCCGGCCTTCTCGTTTACCTGAGACTGTTTTATCAGGGGAATGCGGTACTCGCTGGGGTCCTCGACGGTCATTATGTTTTTCTCCAGAGCGTTGAGGACGCTCAGGATTGAGTAGAGGGTGGTGGTCTTTCCGCTTCCCGTGGGACCGGTGACAACTACCATGCCGTAGGGCTTGTTGATGATCCTCCTCAAGACTTTCAGATGATCCTTGCTGAATCCGAGCTGATCCAGGGAGAGTAAGCTCGCTTTGTTGAGAAGCCTCATAACGATGCTTTCGCCGTAGATCGTGGGATAGGTTGATACCCTGATGGCTATCTCTTTCAGGCCAAAGGGAATAGTGAAAGCCCCGTCCTGGGGGACCCTCTGCTCCGATATGTCGAGCCCCGCGATGATCTTGACCCTCGTGACGACGGCCCCGTAGATCTTTCGGGGGAGGGTATAGTAAGAACGAAGTATTCCATCGATCCTGTATCTCACCCTGACCACCCTCTCGTCGGGCTCGATGTGGATGTCGGTGGCCCTCTCTATGGCCGCCTTTATGACGATCATGTCTACGAGCTGGGCAATGGGGGGAGTGCCCTCGGCCGTTTCCTCGGTCAAAGCGAGCTTGACGCTCTCCTCGATCACCTGATCGGGGGATTTGGCGACCCCGTAGTAGACCTCTATCGCCTTGAAGATGCTCTCTTCGTCGGAGAGCCGTGGCTCTACCTTATACCCCGTGATCGACTCTATCAGATCGATGGCATATATGTCGTTGGGGTTGGCCATGGCCACCACAAGCGTGCCCTCCCTGGCCTCGATGGGGATCAATTTGTGCTCACGGGCCGTTTCTTCCGGCACGAGTTTTATTACGTTGGGGTCGACGAAGGCCTTTTTGAGGTCTATGTAAGGTACTCCCCACTGCCTGCTGAGTACCTTCAGGATATCCTCCCGGGTCACGAACCCCATTCTCAGCAGTATCTCTCCGAGCTTTTCCCCGGTCCGTTTCTGTTCCTTGAGGGCGATCTCGAGCTGTTCCTCGGTGATGAAACCGGCTTCTATCAGCATCTGCCCGAGAGGTTTCATGCCCATCACTTTCCCCCCTGTTCGAGATAAGCGAGCCTTCTCAGGACAAGCTTCCTCTTTTCCCTGTCCCTGCTTTTTTCTAAGAAAGCCCTGTAGTAAGCGATGGCATCTTTTTTATTTCCCAGGAGATCCATCTCTCTGCCCAGTTTATAGAGCACCTCGGGTGAGTCGGGAGCCAGAGCAGCTGCCCTTTTGTAGTTGGAGAGGGCGGCTTCCCCGTTCCCCGTGGCATCGGCGATGTCTCCGAGGAGCAGGTACGCCCTGAAGTTGTCGGGGTTCAGGGCCAGTGATCTTCTGGCGTATTCGATAGCATCTTTCAGGTCGCCCGCGCCGTAGCTGGCCAGCGCCAGATTGAACAGGACTTTGGGGTTCTCATCCCCGTTTTTGATGCCTGATAGAACATCTATTGCCTCCCTGTAGAGTCTACCCTCGATGAGGAGGGCGCTGAGGTTCAGACGGGCCTGCGCGTGATCGGGGTTAAGGTGTATCGCCTTTCTGTAAGCATCGATGGCGAGGGCAATTTCTCCCGCTCTCTCCTTTGCCAGCGCGAACCTGAAGTAGCGTTCGGCCTCGGCATGTCTCTTCGGGGCGGGCTCTTTCGGCTCAGGAAGTGGCGATGTTTTCCTCGCGGTGTTTATTTTCGCCGTTTTTACTTTTTTTATTTTCCTCTTGCCTCCCGATTCCGGTGGTTTGGCCGGTTTTTTCTCGTTTTCCTTTCCCGCATCTCCTGCGGGTTTGCCGAGGAGAGCCGATGCCGGAGGTTTCGTGACCTCACCGGTTTTTTCCTCCATCGCGACGGGGGGCGGCACAGGCTCAACGGCAGGGCTTCCTTTGAAAAGCAGAGCTTTCAGGACGAGGAGGGCGACTATGAGAAATGCCCCTGAGGCTGCCATGAAGTAATACTTTTTCCTGGACCCCTTCCTTTCCCTCTTGATGGGATTCCAGAGGGGATCGGGTTTCTTTTTTGATTCTTCGGCTTTTTTCAGTGCTTCGTTTATCAGGCTCATTTAGAACCTCAGTATTCTTCTTATCCAGCTTTTCCTTTCCCTCGATCTATCGGTTCCCTCCAGCGTGTCGATCGCCCTGGCCACGTGTCTCTTTTCGACCCTGTGCTGTCCGTCTATGTAAGCTGCTATGAGGGCCAGTTCAGCTGCGGCGTTTATGAGCCTCGGGATCCCGCCGGAATACCTGTAGAGCTGATTCAGGGCGGCGCCGTCAAAATAGGGCCTCTCCCTGGGAGCTGCAAGTGTTATCCGGTGGTCTATGTAAACCCCTATTTCGTCCTTCTCGAGGGGTTCGAGCCTGTGCCTGACCAGTATTCGCTGTTTTAACTGGCGCAGGTTACGGTTTTTCAGCTTTTTCTCGAGCTCGGGCTGTCCCAGAAGGACTATCGTCATGAGCTTGTCCTTATGGGTCTCAAGGTTTGAGAGAAGCCTCAGAAACTCCAGTACCCTGTCATCCAGATCCTGAGCCTCATCGATAATGACGGAGACCCTCTTCCCCTGGCCATAAGTTTCCAGCAGTTTCCGGTTGAAAAGTTCCAAGAGCCCAACCCTCGTCAGGCTCCTGTAGCTCTTCGAGAAAATGTGTCCGAGGTCAGTCAATATGAGCCACAGGAGCTCCTTTTCAGAAACCCTGGGGTTAAGTATCAGGGCGGTCTCGAGCTTTTCATCGGCGTTCTCGACGAAATACCTCGAGAGGAGGGTCTTCCCCGTTCCCACTTCTCCGGTGATCAGGACGAAGCCCATGCCCTCGTGAATGCCGTAGAGGAGGTGATTGAGAGCTTCCCTGTGCGAATTTGAGAGGAAGAAGAACTCCGTATCGGGCGTGATGAAGAAGGGCCTCTTCTCGAAGCCGAAATACTCCATGTAGCTCCTGACGATGCTGGTGGAATTTCCGAATTCTCCTCCTTCGCCGAACCTCTTCATGTTAACCTGCCTTTTTTATGTGAGGCGTCAGGAATATCACGAGCTCGGCCCTTTCGTTTTTGACCTTTACCTTCTGGAAAAGATTGCCCAGGAGCGGGAGGCTTGACAGCACCGGGATTGAACTGACCTCTTTTTTCTTGCGGTTCGTGATCAATCCGCCGATAACCACAGTGTTTCCATCTTCAACTCTCACCACAGTTGAGGTTTCCCTTATATTGACGTTAGGTGCTGTGAGCTCCTGACCCTGCCACGTGTAAGTTTCCCAGGCGGTCACGTCCGATACTATGGGAGCTACGTGCAGGATTATGGTTCCATCGGAGGAAATGTAGGGGATGACGCCCATCAGAAGACCAACGAGTACCTCCTTTTTCTCGGGATAAACCATGGGCGTTCCCACCTGACTCCCTCCTCCCTGGGCCGTCAGCTCCCAGTAAGCCTGTACTTTTCCCACGCTGAACACCGCCGTCTGGCCGTTGATCACGCTTATACGGGGCTGAGAGAGGACCCTCACATTTCCTTCCTTTTGAAGGAGGCCCAGAATGGCGTTTACTTCTCCCGCCGTCAGATTGAGTTCGAATACTGGCTGGGCCAGGCCCAGTTTTTGAGACAGGTTCCAGGTCGTCTTCGAGCCGTTGCTCGTTATGAGCGACCAGTCAATCCCGTAGGATTCCTCGCCGGACAGTGCCACCTCGATGACCTTTGCCTCTATCAGAACCTGTCTGCCCAGGGATTCGCGGACCGAATCGATAAACTGCCGGATTCTCTCGAGGTTTTTTCTCCTGTCGGTGACCATTATCGTCCCGCTGAAGGAATTGATCACATAGGTGCCCTCGCTGGAGATGAGCTTGCTCAGGCCGGTTTCTATTGATTTCCAGATGTCCTGAGCCTCTTTAGGGGTTTTCGCCTGAACCTCGACATCTCCGAGAAGGCCGCCTTCTTCCTGTGCGGAGCCGAGGACATCGCCGCCCACCTTCACGGTCACTATGTTGGGCTGGGCGATGTAACCCAGCTCGAACACGACGGTGTCGAAGACCTTTATCCTCAGGTTTGTACCGTCGATCCTGTAGATCAGGTCGAGGGGCTCGAGGATGTAGTCGAGGGCCTCTCTGAGGGTGACGTTGTTGAAATCGACGGTTACCGGTGCGCTTTTGTTTACATCGGGATCGAAAATCAGGTTGAGGCCCGCCTCCTCTGCGATGGGAGTGAGAACCTGAAAGAGGGGTACGTCCTTGGCGTGGAAGGTAAACAGCTTACCGTCGAGGGCACTCTCCTCTCTCTCCGGAGCCAATCCTATCTGAGGGGGTGGAGGCGCTTCTGGCAGCGGCTCCTTTATCAGATGCCCCTTATTCATTTCGACCTCTGTGCAGCTTGACAGAAACAGTGCCAGGATAAAGAAGCTTTTCAAGTTTCGCATGTCAGCTTTCCCTCCGTCTGATTTTGAATTTTTTGCCCCTGTAGGACAGTGAGACCCATTCCTCCGTCACCTTTTCGAGTCTCAGACCTTTCACCGCCTGACCTTCGGAGAGCCAGAAGCTCTCCGATCCCACCTGAATCAGGGCTTTCCTGGTGTTCTCTCCGATCGCCACAGCCAGCAATCTGGGACTGTCGGCTTTCTCCTTCCCCCCGGATTCCATTCGGTCAATTACAGGAGGCCCTTCCGCCGTTCCTCCCAGTTCCCTGATGGCTTTCCTGAGTTTGCTTTCCTCGAGAGTCGCCTTGAGGAGCTCGACCTCCTTCTTTTTGAGCGCCACGAGGTTTTCGAGTTTCCAGGCGTCCATTTCCATGTCTTTGAAGGGATCCCTCAGTTTTTTGATCTGCGTGTAGAGGGGAGTTTTAGAAGTCGTCGGCGCCGTGGTTCTCATCAGCGAGGGGATCCTTTCACCCTCCACGGGCCCCACTTTGCTGCCCTTCGATTTGAATCCCAGGAAGTAGATAACGACCAGCAGGAGGAGAATGCCGATTATGACTTTCAGTTTTTTGCTATTTAGAATAGACATCGTCAATCCTCTGGAGTCACGTAAAATTTCAGCTGCAGCTTGAAGATTCCCCCAACGGCGAGGTTGGAGGGTGCAGCTCCGCCCATATAGAGTCCCTCCACGAAGAATGGTCCTTTCGTCAGATATTCCATGAAGTTCACGAGGTCGATGTAAGTAGGGTAATCGCGTATGCCGATCTGCAGGCTCACCTCACGTATCCCGAGGAGATCAGGAAAGTCCTTGCTCTGATCGAAACTGATGGCAAAGACCTTTCCCCGGAGGCGGGTGAGCTTCAGCGTGCTCTCCAGGAGGTCTGTGGCCACTGCCTTTGCCACGAATTTGTTGTCGGTGGAGACGGTCTGAATTGCCGAAAGCTCATCTTTCTTTTCGGTCAGGACCCTTTCGAAAATCCATAGTGAACGCCTCTTCGCCTCGAGTTTCATTATTTCCTTCTCCGTCTCCTTGATCTTGTTCTCAATACCTGCCAGCGTCTTGTTCCCGACGTACAGGATCAAAGCCGCTGCGACTATGAATATCGAAAGCGTCGATTTAAAACCCATAGCTCAGCTTTCCCTTCACGGGCACTCTGAACTGAAGCTTGAAGCCCATGCCTTCCTCGTCTATGTCCTCTTCACAACTTATGTTTTCGAAATAAGGGGAGAGGTCGAATCTCCTCTTCATCTCGTCGAGAAGCTCAATTCCTTCTATTTCATTTTCGCAGACGATCTTTCCTTCGGCCTCCCCCTGGAATATCTCTCCCTTTCTTTCTATGGAAAGGGATGTAAAGACGATTCGTCCCGGCACCAGAGCCGACATCTCGAAAAGCACTTCTGGCCAGGGAGGCTGTGCTTTTTCTACCTGAAAGGCTATGAATTCTTTTGAGAGCTTTTTGAGGGCCATTTCCTTTTTTGTAACGCTTTTTTCAAGTTCTTTTTTGAAATAGCTGAGGTTCTGGTAATGGGCGGTGAGCCTGGCGTGCCTGAAGGTTATCATGGCGATGAGCAGGAGAATAAAGGCGGAACCCGTCAGGAAGGTTTTCTTGACTTTCTCCTTTTCGATCGCTTTCGGCGGCAGCAGGTTATATTCACAGGTCTTGCGGTCGATTTCCATGAGACCGAGGAGCCCTTTAAGGGGTATGTCCTCGTTGTCCTGGTGGATCAGGACTTCCAGCTGAAGTTCCTGTCTCAGGGCTTCCCTCAGTTTCTCCGCTCCCTTTCCGCTGAGCACCAGGATGTCGATGTTTTCTCCGCGGAATTCCTGCTTGTGATAGAAGAGCGTCTGGAGCAGGGCTTTAACGAGCATCTCGGTATCCGTGCCCTGTTCGATCTCCTCCAGGTTTTTCTTTCCGAGATGGCGAAATATCCTGATTTCAGGGCCCTTTACCACCGTGATGTAATAGCTCTCGTTGAGCTCCACGAAGGCGATCACCTTGTCCTGGCCGTACCTGGAGCGCAGGAAGTGGGAAAGGGGGACCGGATAAGTTGTTATGACGCTCGGTCTTGCGCCATTTCTTTCGAGCAGGGCATAGATCTCCTCAACCAGCCCGAACTCAGTTCCTATTACCTGAAAGACCTTTTTCGTGACGCCCTCGACGAGGGCCGTACCTATTTCTCCGCACCTGAAGATAACTTCTGTTTTTATAAGCTGGACGAGCTGGCGCCTTATCAGTTCTTTGATGAGCTTTTCTTTCGCCGGCGGCATCAGGAATTTCCGGTTAACCATCTTTTCCGCAATCAGGGCTATTCTGACGTCCTTTTTCCCCTTCAGCTCACTCAGGAAAAAGGGCAGATCTGCGAGCGGGAGCTGTCCCGATTGAGTCACCCTCCCGTTCTCATCGCCGATGGCGAAAGTTACTTTTTTGTTCACGTGTTCCACTATAAGTGCGACTTTCATGGCTTTCATGGGCAGATGTCGTCTCCTCCACAACCGTCGTCGTGGCGGTTGGGACCGGCGGAGTAGAACCTGTGTGTCGAGGAATTCCACAAATATGGAGTGCCCCAGGGATCGGCCAGGTGCTCCGCACTGTTCACGAGGCCAGCCTTTGTTATGGCGTTCAGCCCCTGAGAATTCATGAGGGACCAATCCTCCAGTCCGTCACAATCTCCCGGTGGGTCCATCGTCCCACAGGGACTGGCAGAAGGGTCCTCGTCCACCCTTCCGTCCACGTCGTCGTCGTTTGCGGCCAGTATTTGCGCGGCCTGATTGAGTATGGCGATGTCCTCATCGATCTTTCGCCTCCAGGAGGTTTCTGACTGGAGCTCCGATTCAGAAATGTAAACGAGGATATCGTCAAAACCGCCCGATCCGGATTCGTTGAAACGCCCGTCGGCGGGGGTAGCGTTCTCGCCGTCAAAAGAACCGTTGAAGCCGGGGCTTACTATAACAGCTGCCGTACTCCCTATGGGGTTTCCGTCGACCCTTATCTCGCTCACGGGTGAGCCTGCGTTAGTGACGAAATAGAGGTATCTCATTCCCTTAATGGGGTCGTACTTGACCGAAGGGGGAAGCCCCAGCGTCGAAGCCGGAACGGCATACTGGAAGGAGCCATCGGAGACCGGGGGCGGAAGCGTGAAGTTCTCCCTGTAATATGCAATGACGGCCTCTTTGATCTTGAGCTCCTCGTTTTTTGTCTCTGCGATCTTCTGCTTTTTCATCAAAAGGGTATACAGGGGATAAAGGGTTGCCAGAATTATCCCCATAATTGCGAGAACGACAGCCATTTCCAGTATGGTGAAACCCTTATTGTTTCCTTTTTTCCACATAATTCGCATGTACCCCGCTTTTAACAAACACTCCCGCCATTTCATCGGTAACTGTGTGCAAACTTCCTGCCAATTAAGCCGGGGATTTAGAGGGCAGAAATGACCATTTCAGGGGCTTTGTGGTTGCAACTTGCAAGTGGAATGCAAAGTGCAAAGAAAGGGGAGAAAATATATGGCTCCCCTCCCCGGAGGGAGAAGGGAGGGGAGCCATCAGGCGGGACTTCAGTCGATGATGTAGTAAATCGTGACCCTGCCGGAGGTGCCGCTGTAGCGGAAGTTTCCGGACCTTCTTCCAGAATCGTTCTGAGGATAGTTGTCGGCGAGACCAT
>Ga0190303_1001166_pt1 | contig 10607 bp, 6 predicted proteins | sample 48700701_MG_FD_161672 | JGI IMG/M metagenome (GOLD analysis project Ga0190303, IMG submission 161672) | Hydrothermal vent sediment bacterial communities from Southern Trench, Guaymas Basin, Mexico - 4870-07-0-1_MG | ecosystem: Environmental > Aquatic > Marine > Hydrothermal vents > Sediment ...
GTATGCTGGCTTTCGGCAACCTCTTCCTTGATAATATCCAGGGAGATATTCATCCCGGTAAGAGGATTTCGTATCTCATGGGCAATACCGGCAGCCAGTTGGCCGATGGATGCCAGGCGTTTCATCCTTTCAACCTCCTGGTCCATCTTTTTCCTTTCAGTCTGATCCTGAATCATTATCAGGATTTCACGCTGTCTGGACCAGTCATGATGCAGGGAAGTAATGGAAACAAACAAATTTTGCCCTCTGCTAACTGATTTGCCAGAAATCACTTCCAACTGGACCATTGACCGTTGTCTCTCAACCACCTCAATTAATCCCTGGCGAAAAGAAAAACTGTCAATAACATCACATACCGGACGCCGCAACAAATCTCCAAGAGTGCTGAACATCCGTCTGGCCTGCTGATTGCTGGAAGTAATCCGCAAATCAGTATCAATCGTGATAATTCCGTTTGGCGTACTGCGCAGGATACTCTCACGAAAATCACGTTCTTCCTGTAAATGTTGATAGAAGGTAATATTTTCAATGGCTTTACTGGCCTGGGAGGCAAAAACGTCAATCACATCAATATTGATCCCGGCTAAACCAGTATTCACTTGATATAATAATTTGAGAATACCCCGAACTGTACTACCACTCACCAACGGCACAGCCAGAACGCCCACCTGATGACCGCCAAATTCAGCAGGCATAGACAACAATCGGTATGCAGTGCGACTGCTGTTTCTCACTTCCTCCGTCTGACTTTCATCATCTAATTCATCAACTTCACTTTTCTGGCATCCATCGACGGCCACGGTAATCAGCTCATTACTATCAGTATTCAGGCTGAGCCAGCAACCATGACTTTTCCCCAGTCGGTTCGCCTCTTTAACGATTAGCTGGTAAAGGGAATCCAAATCCCGTGGTTCACTCATGGACCGGGAAATTTTCTGCAACATGGTCAGTTCATTAATTTTTTGCCGATTGCTTTCCAGTAACTGCAGATTTTCCACCACAATCCCTATCTGGTTGCAGAAAATCTCCAGGATCTCAATATCATCACGGTTAATAGCCCCCTGCCGATGGCTTCGGTCCACCAACAAGGTTCCGATGATCCCCTGTTTGGTAATAATCGGCAGCAGCACACAACTGGTTCTTTTTAAGACTTCATTGCGCTTGCGATCAATCTGGGTATAAAAATCATGATCACAACCAGACTTGATCGTAATGATTTCCCCGGTTTTCACTACCCTGGTTTCGACGCAATCATCAGCATAGAGATCATATTTAACTCCCTTTACGCTGACCTGGCAGCCGACATTGATTACTCCCTCAAGGATTGAAGTTCCCATTTTCAACAGGTACAGGGCAACCCGATCATATTGCAGACCATTAATGATCGTTTCAAGCACCGTACGAATCAAATCCTCCCGCCCGTCACTGACCGAACTGAGACGACTGATCTGGTAGAGTGAAGCCAGAACTTCTTTAGTCTGATAGATGGATGATTCCGGTAATTGAGAAAGTTTTGTCATCTAAGCCTGATAAAATAAGAGGGGGGCATAGCAATGCCCCCCTGATTAAGAAAGTAAAAACGACTGGGTATCAGAACCACGTATCAACCAGCTACCGCCTGTTTACCAAGTTCAAAGGCTTTGAGATTAAGATCCACCAGTTTTGCCGGCAGGATTTTCCGCAGTTGCTCCCCCCATAATTTTTCAGGAAAAGGCAGAAAAGAGGAAATTGCCCCCACCATTACCGTATTCGCGGCTCTGACATTCCCAAGCTGTTCAGCCAGGCCCAAACCATCAATCGCAAAAACATCCGTCGCATACGCTTTAATGGCTGATTCAATCCCCTCGGGATAGCTGGCCACCCCGGAAGCAACCGTACTCGGGTTGATACGCATGCTATTATAGAATATTTTTCCATCGGGTGCAACACAATGAGCATTTCGCAAAGCTTCCAGACGTTCAAAGCCTAAGAGAAAGTCAGCAGTACCGTCATCAACGGTGGGAGAATAAATTTTATCACCAAACCGCACATGACTGGTAACACTCCCTCCCCGCTGGGACATCCCATGCACTTCACTTTGTTTAACATCCAAGCCGGTAGCCATGGCCACTCTGGTTAAAATCTGGCTGGCCAACAGAACTCCCTGTCCACCAACTCCTGCAAGTAAAATATTTATATTTTTCATCTAATCACATCCTCCATCTTTACTTAGTTTCCATCCGAAAACTACTATTTTCGGATGGGCTGTTAGCTGTCAGCCTTTAGCTCTCAGCTTAACCAGTTATTTTTTCAATATTTTACTGAAAGCTGAGTGATGAACGCTACTTAGGAAATGGCGTCAAATTTACAAACCTGGGCACAAACCGTACAACCGACACAAAGATTCGGATCAATCTCTACATAAGACTTATCATCCTCTTCAATCAGGCTGAGAGCATTGCAGCTTACCTGGAGACAACGTTTACAGCCGGTACACTTTTCCGGATCCACTTGAAGCGCCGGTTTGCTGATCCGGTAACGGAGAACACAAGGAGCCTCGACAACAATGACCGAAAGTTGGGGATTTGCCAATTCAGCCCGCAGGGTATCCTCGACCTCTTTCAGGTTGTAAGGATCAACGGCAACCACTTCCTGAATCCCGAAGGCCTTGGCCATAGCCGGAATATCAGCAGAAATGGCATCCTCACCGGAAAGGGTTTTACCGGTCCCGGGATTTTCCTGGCCACCGGTCATCCCGGTGGTCCGGTTATCAAGAATCATTACCACCGAAATACCTTTATTATACACGGCATTCAATAATCCGGTCATCCCGGAATGAAAAAAGGTTGAATCACCAATAACCGCCACTGTTTTCTGAGTCAGATCATCTCCCGACTCAACCACATGGGACATCCCATGAGCCATGCCGATACTAGCCCCCATACAGACACAGGAATGCAGTGCCTGGATGGGCGGCAGTGCCCCCAGGGTATAACAGCCAATGTCACCAGAAACAAAAACCTTAAGTTTTTTCAGAATCGTGAAAATTCCACGATGAGAACAACCCGGACAAAATGCCGGGGGACGGGCAGGCAGCCCTTCAGCAGCCTGCTGGAGCGACAACAATGAACCTTCAACTTTTTCCCGAATCAGCTGGGGACTGAGCTCACCGCAGATGGAAAACAAATCCTTACCGTGGGCCACATCAACGCCCATCAGCCGGATCTGTTCCTCAAAAAAAGGATCCAACTCTTCAATCACATACAGCTGGTCTACCTGGGCAGCAAAATCCTTGATCAGCTTGGTGGGCAGCGGATAAGTCAGGCCCAATTTAAGCACTGAAGCCTCTGGCAAGGCATCTTTAACATACTGATAAGTAATGCCGTTGGTAACCACCCCGATTTTGGTATCCGCCATCTCTACCCGATTAAGGAGCGAGGTTTCAGCAAATACTTTCAACTTCTCGATCCGCTCTTCAACCAAAGGGTGTTTCAGGCGGCCGAAAGCCGGCAACATGGTATATTTAGGCATATCCTTTACCAGTTCCGGTTTTTTGTCTGACACCTTACGTTCCGCGAGGCTCACCAGACTTTTGGAATGAGAAACCCTGGTTGTGGTGCGAAAAAGCACCGGGGTATCAAACTCTTCACTGAGATCAAGAGCCAGGCCAACAAAATCCTTGGCTTCCTGGCTGTCACTGGGTTCAATCACCGGAATTTTGGCAAACTTGCCATAATTCCGATTATCCTGTTCATTCTGGGAGCTGTGCATCGCCGGATCATCCGCGGTAACCAGCACCAGGCCGCCGCCAACCCCGGTATAAGACAGGGTAAAAAGTGGGTCGGCGGCCACGTTAACACCCACATGCTTCATTGCCACCAGGGTACGTGCCCCGGCGATGGTACTGCCGACACCCACTTCCATCGCCACCTTTTCATTGGGAGACCATTCACTGTAGATATCTTCATATTTTGTAATATTTTCAAGAATTTCCGTCGATGGGGTCCCCGGATATGCAGAGGCCAACAATACACCCGCCTCATAAGCCCCCCGGGCAATGGCTTCATTACCTGATAAAATCACTCGTTCCGGCATTTTTCACCTCACATCCTATTTTCGGTTATCGATTACCCGCTTTGCATTGCCTTCGCAAAAACTCCAATATTCGCAGGAGAATAGCATTAATCAACTTTAAACACCAGCGCCGCGGCCGTATCACCGGCAGCACAACCGGCAAACAGACCATAGCCCCCACCTTTAAGTTTCAATTCTTCGATCAACTCGATAATACAACGACCGGCAGTGGGTCCCTGGGGATGGCCAAAAATCAGTGAACTGCCATAGTTGTTAAATTGCAGGGCATCAATACCCATTTGTTTAGCCATGTAAAGATCATTGACCGCAAATGGATTATGGGTCTTAATGGCTTTAACCTCCTGGATGGAGATTTCAGCATTTGCCAATGCCCGTTCAGCTGCCGGGACCACCGCAGCCGCCATATAGCCTTTTTTCTCCCGGGAGAACCCGTATGAAAGCACCTGCACCTGAACGCTCTTATCTGTGCTTAGTTCGCTGGCCATCTCTTGATCTGTAACAATCAAGCCACAGTTTCCATCAGCCGGATGGGTCTGGGCACCAAACGTGTGTACCCCATCAGGCAATACCGGTTTAAGGCCAGCCAGTCCCTCGGCCGTACTGGGCATAATGCCTTCATCCTCAGAAAACATGATGCTTTTCTTCCGACTGAGTTTGACTTCAAGCGGAAACATGTACCGCTGCTGGAAAGCACGATTATCCGCCAGAGCTTCCGTATATTGTTCATAACGACGCAAAGCCAGTTCATCACACTCTTCCCGGGTTATGCCGGCTTCATGAGCTACATTTTCCGCCGTTTCAATCATGGCATTTTTCGCCCAGGGATCAGAACCAAAATTATCCATCAACCAGTTTTCTGCTTCCAGCTGACCACCTGGACCCTTAGGATTGGGCCAGACAAGATGGGGACCGTTTGAACAACGGTCAGCCATCAAGGTAAAAGCTTTCTGGTACTCGCCCTGTTCGATTCCCATGGCCGCCTGATAAATACAGGTGGTGGAAGTTGAGCAGGCCTGACTGATAATACAGCCGGGGATCCGCTCAGCACCCATCATCGCCGCCGCCCAGGGACTGGCATAAAACCCATGATGCTGGGGGATGGTAAAGCCAAAGAAAAGATATTCAAAGATAGCTGGATCAATTTTTTTCTCTGCCAGCCACCTCTTGGTTGTTGCTGCAGCCAGAACAATAGCATTTTCATTGGCCAGGGTTCCCTGCCACCGGGAAAATGGTGATGAGAAATAGCCGCCGTACGGGATAAAAGCCTTGGTAAACATAATCATTCCTTTTCTGTAAATTGTTAAAAACTATCAGAAACAATGACTTATATGGTAAAATTATGACTTATTCACTTCCATATCCCAAAGCATCTTCTGCTCCCTGGCTTTCACCAGACTGGTCATTGTCTGGTTGTAAGGAGTCGGGATACCATGTTTTTCACCCAGCCTGACAATTTCGGCATTCAAGGTATCAATCTCTGTCCGCCGATTGGCCTCCACGTCCTGAAGCATGGAAATTTTATTATCTTTAACGCCCGGCAGGGTAACATTAAGAACAAAACCGGCCGGATCTTTCAACTCTTCAAAGTCAAGCCCCTCTGCCCTGGCCACCAGGGCCACTTCCTCAGCCAGCCGGGCAATCAGATCACAGATCGGCTCGCAGGCCAGCATCTGGTTACCGGTAAAACCGGTGATCGCCGCCACACAATTATTCGAAACATTGGCAATCAGTTTCCGCCAGATGGGCACCTGCACATTACCGGTGATAACCTGGGCCTGAATGCCAGCTGATTCAAACATCGCGGCAATCTTTTCAAGCCCGGGATCTTCCTGGCCGTCATAACGGCCAAAAGAAACCCCACCATGTCCACCATTAAATTTAATTTCATTGAGATCAAGCGGCATGGCGCTTAAGGCCGTCACTCCGCCAATAACCTGTGCGGGGGGAACATGCTCAGCAATGCGGCGCAAATTCCCCAAACCGTTCTGTACTGATAAAACATAAGTTTCAGGCCCCACCAGAGGGACAATGCTTTTTGCGGCTGACCCCGTATGATAGCCTTTGACCGAAATTTGAATCAAATCCAGCTCACCAACGGTACTGATATCATCGGTAATTTTCAGCTTAAAATGCTTTTTAGTGCCATCGGGCATAATCATATGAAGACCCTCGGCAGCTATCTTTTCCACCCGACGGCGATCAATCTCAATCATCGTGACATCGACACCGGCGGCCGTCAAAAGAGCACCAAAGGTAGACCCCAGACCACCAGCACCAACAATGGCAACTTTCATCTCATATCCTTAAAATATCTGGAGAAAATTTCTGATTTTCTCGAACCTATAGGACGCTAGGTAAACTAATCACCATTCGAGTCTATCTTGAAAAATGATCTTTTTACCAGATTACTGCGTTAGGCTCAAGTGGAACAACCCCGATTTCTTTCGGAAAGCAATATATATACCAATCATAAAAGATGCTTATGGCACTAAACGATCTGGATGTTTCCCCGATTTTACTGACCGAAAGACAAGTAATTTATCCGGCCAATACAGGTATCATTATTTATCATCCTTGCTTTCGGATCGCAGCGGTAAATTTTAACTGATTATCCTGCCATTTTCACCTTCATTGCATTATTTTTTACCATATTTTTCGCGCAAAATCCGGTGCAGTATTTTTCCCGTACCAGTACGGGGCATTTCATCCGCCGATATAAAAATAATGTCCTTCGGACACTTATATGGTGCCAACTGAGACCTGGTCAAGGCCTGCAATTCTTCAGCGGTAGCACTCTTTCCATCTTTAAGGATTACCACCGCCGTTACCTGTTCGCCCCATTTTTCATGAGGAAGACCGATAACTGCCAGATCAAAAACAGCTTCGTGGGCAGCCAAAACGTTTTCCACCTCGGAAGGATAAACATTTTCACCGCCGGTAATAATCATATTCTTCTTACGATCAACCAGATAATAATAACCATCGTCATCCCGGCGGGCCATGTCTCCGGCACTGAAATATTCCCCAACAAAGGCTTCGGCCGTCGCCTCGGGCAGCTTATAGTAGCCATCTAAAAGCATGGGGCCACGTGAATACAGTTCACCAACTTCTCCTGGAGCCACTTCATGCCCATCTTCATCCAAAATTTTTATCAGGTCGGTACCTGCAGACTCTTTGCCGATGGACCCTGGTTTGGTCAGCTGGTCTTCAGGCATCAGGGTAGCCACGATTCCGGCCTCGGTCGAGCCATAGCCTTCGTAAAGTTCAACTCCCGGAATCAATTTTAGTATTGCTTTTTTATGTTCAAGCCGGGCTGGTGCCGAAGAGCAGAGCAGCTTCTTGATGGAAGAAAGATCATAACTTTGCAGTTTTTCTTCCGGCAGGCTGAAAATAAGATTGTAATGGGTAGGAATCAGCGAAATAAAGGTAATTCTCTGCTGCTGCACAACTTCAAGGATATCTGCCGGTCTAAAAGAACGGGCCGGATGGATATAGTTTCCGCCGCCCAGATAGGTAACGGTAAAAGAGAAAAAAGTTGTATTGACATGACAAAGAGGCATGCAGGTTAAGACCATATCTTTTGGCCCGAAAAAAAAGTCGCAGCCATTAATCAGATAAAAAGCGATATAGGATTCATGGGAGCGTACCACTCCTTTAGGACGTCCGGTTGTCCCGGAGGTATACAACAGTATCCATGGGTCAGCCGGCTTCATTGAAACTTGCGGTTCATCCTTTGTTTGAGCCGCAAGCAATTCCTCATATTCCCGGTAACCATCCTGGGCCGAACCAATAACTATATAATTTTGGATTTTTGTCAGTTTATCACGAATCTGCTCAATCACCGGGACAAATTCATCATGGACGAAAATCGCTTTGGCATCAGCATTATTGGCAATGTATTCAACTTCAGGAGCCACCAGACGAAAATTTATCGGATTTATAACCACCCCGATTTTGGCACAGGCAATGTACAGCTCACAGATTTCAATGCAATTTTCCAGGAAACAGGAAACTGTATCACCTTTTTGCAGCCCCATGGCCAGCATGGCATGCGCCAACTGATTAACCCGTTGATTAGATTGGGGAAAGGTAAAACGCCTATCTTGATCACAAAAGGCAATATTTTGCGGGTATTTGACCGCATTAACCCGAAAAATTTCACCCAGATTCAGCCATAATGCCATAAGTAGTCTCCTATATCATCATTCAGGATAGTTTAATTCTGACATCCACCAGACCAGGCTCCTGGCCACGGGGATAGACAAAAATGGGGTTCAGATCCATTTCCTCGATTTCCGGATGGTTATGAAGCAGGATTGAGAGACGTCCGATAAACTCCTCTATCTTTTCCAGATCTACGCCTTCCTGACCACGGATACCGGCCAAAATGGGGTATCCTTTAATTCCCCTGACCATGGCGGCAATATCCTCCTTGGAGAGAGGATTCAATTTAAACACCACATCTTTAAGAACTTCAACAAAAATCCCCCCCAACCCAAAAGCAAGCACATGGCCAAGTTCAGTATTTTCCCGGTGGGCACCAAGCATCACCTCCACCCCGGGATTAAGATACTTCTGAATAAATACCTGGCTGGAAGGAAAAGTACGATTCAAGTCAGCAAAAGCTTTTTCCACTGCTTTGTCAGTTTCGAGATTTAAAAGCACCCCACCGGCATCAGACTTGTGAACAACATCTTCAGATTCCACTTTCAAGGTTACCGGATAACCGATCTCCGCCGCCGCGGCCAGCGCCCCGGCCACATCACTCACCTCGCTATTGGCAATAACCGGCAAACCATAGGCATCCAGAAGGCTGAAAGCATCGGACTGGGACATGAACTGGCGGCCCGCAGAGCGGGTTTTATCGATCAACCGGCTGGCCACGGACGGATCAACATCAGCATAGCTTACCGGAGTAGAATCATGCCGCTGCTTCAGCTGGGCATAACGGGCCAACGAGGCAGCCACCCGGCCGCCAACTTCAGGCATATCAAAGGTTGGAATACCAGCATCGGCAAAGATTTTCAGGGTTGTTGCCCAACCTTCCTTTTCAGTCATGGCCACCACAATCATCGGTTTAGACGCATCTTTAGCAACTTCTACCAATCCCCGGGCAACTCCTTCCGTATCAACAAAAAACGGGGTGATAAAATTGACAAAAACAATATCAACATTGGGATCTTTCATCAACGTTTCAGCTGCCAGTTGGTAATGTTCCGGAGTAGCCGTTGCCAGCACATCCACCGGATTGGCAATTGAGGCCTCAGCGTAAAGATTTTCGCGCAAAATCTCCTGGCTGCCAGAGGAGAGTTCAGCCATTTCACAACCACGCTCAATAATTTCATCGGTCACAATAATTCCCGGGCCACCGGTATTGGTAATAATCGCCAGCCGGTTTCCAGCAGCCACCGGCAGAGCCGACAAGGCCCTGGCGGCCTGACACAATTCTTCTTCATCATCAAAAGTCAGAATGCCACATTTTTCCAGCAACAGACTGGTGGAGGTATCCACCCCCATCATGCCGCCGGTATGGGAAGATACCGCCTTGGCCCCCAGTTTGGTTCGCCCGGTTTTCATTGCCAGAATTGGCTTTTGTTTCGTGATTTCAGCCGCCACTTTAGCAAAACCAGCGGCATCCGACAGGGTTTCAATATGGAAAAGAATAACCTTAGTTCCCGGGTCATTGCCCCAATATTCAAGGATTTCGGTGGCGTTGATATCGGACTGGTTGCCATATGATGCATACATCCGAAACCCGAGTCCCAATTCATACAAACGGTTATTGATAACTTCTCCCACACCACCGGACTGGGCCATCACCGAAATGGTCCCGGGAACCATCTTCGTAAAGGTAAAATTACAATAGGCCCGTACTTCAGGATCGGAATTCATCACTCCCTGGCAGTTGGGACCAAAAACTCTGATCCCGTATTTTTTGGCTATGGCCAGCATTTCCTCTTCAAGCTTGATCCCATCAGCCCCGATTTCACGAAAACCAGCGGTGTTGACGATCACCACTTTGACCCCTTTTTGGCCGCATTTCTCAATCTCAGCCGGAACCCGGGTATTTTTAACAATAATGTGCGCCAGATCAACGTCAAGCGGCACTTCTCTGATATCTTTGTAGGCAACAAAGTTTTTCACAAAAGGGGCTTTCGGATTGACGGTGAAAATTGGACCTTTATAGCCGCTGTCCACCAGGTTCTGGACAATCCGGTAACCAATGGTCAATTCCCGGTTTGAAGCGCCAATTACCGCTACCGATTTCGGCCTGAATAGTGCATCCAACATTTCCGATCCTCCCCTTTATTTCATTTCATTTTATATTTTTGTTAAAAAACTATCCTGATAATATTACTGTCTGGCAACAATTTTGATCCCTGCTCCCGCTGATGAAAAAATGGAATTTTCACAAAAACATCACAAATTCCTGGCGGTCAGGGCGGCCCCAAAGGCACCCATAGTCTGAGGATGAGGGGCGATAACCACCTGGCTTTCTGTCATTTCAGCCATCATTTCGGCAATGATCGGAT
>Ga0190303_1001167_pt1 | contig 10606 bp, 7 predicted proteins | sample 48700701_MG_FD_161672 | JGI IMG/M metagenome (GOLD analysis project Ga0190303, IMG submission 161672) | Hydrothermal vent sediment bacterial communities from Southern Trench, Guaymas Basin, Mexico - 4870-07-0-1_MG | ecosystem: Environmental > Aquatic > Marine > Hydrothermal vents > Sediment ...
GCCCGTTACCGGTGCAGATATCAAGCCAGATATAGAAAAACTCTTCACTCTTTCCGAATTGGCTGGCTCGTTCCTCGATGATGTCATGGTCATACCCCAGGTGCATAAATGCATGGGGATATTGTAAATGTAAATGAAATATTTACCAGAAATTACACATACAATATGATTGATACGGGCATGAGTAGAGAGGAGCTGGAGCGTTTATTGGCAGAGAAGAAGCGTAAAGACCTATCTTATAGCCACATTCTGAGTTCCATGTGCACATATCCACATGAGGTAGCGGTGTATGCGCATAAGCTATTTATAGAGTCGAATTTAGGCGATTCCGGGTTATTTCAGGGCACAAAGGAGATGGAGGACGAGGTAATCCGGACGATAGGGGGACTGCTGGGCGATGAGAATGCTTATGGATATATAACAACCGGGGGCACGGAATCGAATATACAGGCAATAAGGGCGGTGAGGAACAGGAAGAGGAAGGAGGGACTAAGGGTCAGCGATATGAACATAATCGTACCGGAGACAGCTCATTTCTCGTTCGATAAAATCGCTGATATACTGGGTATAGAGGTGAGGAAAGCGGGTTTGGACCAGCAATTGCGGGTGAACCCTGATTCTGTGCAGGAATTCATGGATGATGGCACGATATGCCTGGTCGGAATCGCGGGAACGACCGAATTTGGGCAGGTGGACCCTATAAGGGAGCTTGCTGAGATAGCGAATGAGAAGAATGTATTCCTGCATGTTGATGCCGCATTTGGTGGCTTTGTGATTCCTTTCTTGCCTGATAGAGCGCGGTATCAGTTCGATTTCTCACTCGAGGGCGTGTCTTCCATATCAATAGACCCGCACAAGATGGGAATGAGCACGATACCTGCTGGCTGTCTCCTCTTCCGTGAAGAATCTTATTTAGAGGAGCTGGCAGTACCTACGCCTTATCTCACCACTAAAGAGCAGTATTCATTGATAGGGACGAGGAGTGGCGCATCAGCAGCAGCTACATTCGCTGTGCTCAAATATCTCGGTAGCGAAGGTATAAAGACGATTGTGGATGAGTGCATGAGACTAACGAGGTTTTTAGTAGATGGAGCGAGGGAAATGGGTATTGAGCCTGTGATAGAGCCGGTTATGAATGTTGTAACATTGCAGATAGGAGATGTGGATAGAGTAGCGAGTGCGTTAAGAGCTAAAGGCTGGGGGGTCTCAACCACACGCAGCCCGAAGTCGCTTCGATTGGTGATTATGCCGCATGTTACTGAGGATATGTTGAGGCGGTTCATTGAGGACCTGAGTGAAGTCGTAAATTGATTGTTTGTATGAATATGAACACCGAGAATGCGCTGAAACACAAAGGCAAATTAGTACATAAAGTCTGAAACTTAGGTATATTAGGTATATATAGTGCATATGGTGCGAGAAGGGGTATGCGGATTCGACCACAACTAAAGGACCTGGAGGAATACAAACCTGGAGAATTGATAAAGGGAGCGATAAAGCTGAGCTCGAATGAGAATCCTCTGGGTACCAGTGAGCAGGTGATAAGTGAGATAATAGAGGAGATAGAGAGCGGAGAATTGGACCTTAGCCTGTATCCATGGAGTGGTAACGAAGCGGAACTTAAGAGAGCGATTGCGGCGTATCTTGAAGTAGAAGAGGATAGAATAGTCATAGGTGCAGGTATAGATGGTGTTCTTGACACACTGGTGAGGATATTCATGGGAGAAGGTGATGAAGCGATAATACCAATTCCTACTTTCTCGCTCTATGAATCGCTTATAAAGATAGCTGGGGGTACGCCAAGATATGTAAAAAGAGAGAAAGACTTCAGTATATCGCGGGATGAGCTAATATCAGCATGTAACGATAGAACGAGGATGATATTCCTCGCTTCTCCGAACAATCCAACCGGTAACAGTATTAAGGAGGAGGATGTGCGTGCAATTGCAGCAGCAGTTCCTGAAACAATGGTCATTATAGATGAGGCGTATGCGGAATTTGCACCTTCTTCATTCTCAATGGTGAGGCTTCTGCGTGAGGAGGGGGATGAGAATATGAAAGCGAATATAGTGGTATTACGAACTTTCTCAAAGGCTTTTGCACTTGCAGGTCTCAGAATTGGCTATGCTGTGGTTCCAAAATGGCTCACTGGTATCTATAAACGTGTCGCAATGCCATTCTCAGTCAATAGCATTGCAATTGCAGCCGCGATTGCTGCACTGCGTGATAAAGAGCACCTGCGCAACACTGTTGAACTGGTACGAGAAGGCAGGGAGTTCCTGATCGAGCACCTGCAGCCATTCTTCAATGTCTTTCCCTCTGATGCGAATTTCGTGCTCGTTGATGTCTCTCCTGCGAAATCACATGCTGTTTATGATGCTCTGCTACGGGAAGGGATAGTGGTCAGGGATTGCTCCTCCTTCCGCGGCGCTGGCGACTCTCTCATCAGGATTACAGTGGGTACAGAGGAGCAGAATATGAGGGTGGTTAATGCAATGAAGCACATCCATAAGCTTTTCAAGATGCAATAAATAACCGCAGAGTGGGAATAAGGAACATTGAAGGTTAATGATTAATAAATATTAAAGGGATACGATAGAAAGTAATATAGTATAGAAAAAGATAAAGAGGAGACGTGAGGGGTGTTTTTCTGAGGATGAACAATCAAGATCAAGGGATGGATGTAGCTCGTGAACATGGAGATGAAGGTGAATATGATATTGGATACTTTAAAGAGAACGGATTTGTAAGGAAGAAATGCAAGAAGTGTGGTTCCTGGTTCTGGACACGGGACAGAGATAGGGATACATGTGGTGATGCACCATGTGAAATCTACTCGTTCATTGGTGCACCTCTATTTAAAGAGCATAGTCCAGAAGAGATACGCGAATCTTTCTTATCGTTCTTCGAATTGAGGAACCATACGCGAATGAAGAGATATCCGGTAGTAGCACGCTGGCGAGATGATATTTACCTCAATATCGCTTCCATTGCCAACTTCCAGCCATTAATCACCTCCGGCAGCGTTCCACCACCAGCAAATCCACTTGTCATCTCACAGCCGTGTATCAGGCTTGAGGACCTGCACTCGATAGGTAAGAGTGGACGACATCTAACGATGTTCGAGATGATGGGGCATCATGCATTCAATAAACGCGGTGAGAAGGAGATATACTGGAAGAACGAGACTGTGCAGTACTGTGATGAGTTCTTGAAGCAACTGGGAGTAGCAGAGGATGGAATAACGTATAAGGAAGCGCCATGGGTGGGCGGAGGAAATGCAGGACCCTGTCTTGAGGTCATAGCAGGAGGTCTGGAACTCGCCACACTGGTATTTATGGACCTTGAAGCTGTTCATAGTAACACTAACGGTGATACCTTTATAAGAGGGCAGTGGTACAGGAAGATGGAGACGTACATAGTAGACACGGGATATGGACTGGAGCGATTTGTATGGGCATCAAAGGGTACACCCACAGTGTATGATGCGATATTCCCGGAAGTGATAGAAGAATTGCTGGGTTCTGTCGGGATGGAACATCCAAAGGAGAGATATTACAACGAGTTGATAGAAATAGCGCGATTATCCGGTGTAATGAATAAGCGAGAGATAGCCATGAAGCTGCAGCTATCTGATGATTTCTTTGATAATATCCTCGAGCCACTGGAGACGGTCTATGCAGTTGCAGACCATACGCGGTGCCTGGCTTTTATGCTCGCTGATGGTGTAGTGCCATCGAATGCGAAGGAGGGTTATCTTGCGAGATTGGTTATAAGACGGGCATTGAGAATGCTGAAATCGTTAGAGTGCGATATGCCATTGGAAGAGCTTGTTGCACTCCATATAAAGCTGTTAAGGAAGTCATTTCCGGAGTTGATGGAATCTGTGGATTTGATAAATGAGATACTGGAATTGGAGAGGAGGAGATACGAAGAGACCTTATCGAAGGGTGAGCGGATAATAAGACAGATGGTGATGGAGCGCAAAAAAGGGATATCTGTTGATACACTCATCAATTTGTATGATACATACGGTATACCACCGGAATTCACAAGAGAGGTTGCTTCCAGGATTAAGAATGCGAATGTAAATGTAGATATAGATATACCGGAGGATTTCTATTCCCGGGTTGCGAAGATGCATGGCGAGGCGAAGAGACAGGAAGAGGACATGGCGCTGGTGAGTTTGAAGGAACGAACGAAAACAATCCCGAAGACCAGGCGATTGTACTATGAAGAGCCAGAATCAACGGTTTTCAGTGCCACTGTGCTGGATTATTTTGATAGGTTCATTGTGCTGGACAAAACGCTATTCTACCCTGAAGGTGGCGGTCAGCCTGCTGATACGGGTGTCATCCGTCTCGATACCGATACGGATACTGGTACTGGTACAGGTACAGGCAATGAATTAAAGGTTGTGGATGTACGAGATGTAGAGGGAGTGATATTGCATGAGATAGATACAGGTACGGATACGGATATGGATGCGGTCGGGATAGAAATAGAAAGAGGGAAGCAGGTAAGTGGCAGTATAGATTACAGGCGTAGAATGGCGCATACAAGACATCATTCTGCCACTCATATAGTAATATGGGCAGCGAGGAAGGTATTGGGGAGGCATGTATGGCAGGCGGGAGCGCAGAAGGGTGAATTGAGGTCCAGACTTGATATAACTCATTTCAAACGCATTTCAGATGCAGAGAGGCGGGAGATAGAGAAGCTCGCTAATGAGATGGTCATGCGTGATGAGGATATAAGCGCCTCTTTTGTGGAACGTAACGAAGCGGAGAGGAGATACGGTTTCCGTATCTATCAGGGCGGTGTGCCTCCGGGTAAGGAACTGCGAATCGTGCGTATAGGAGCGGATGAGGATGTACAGGCATGTGCAGGTACTCATTGCTCGAAGACCGGTGAGGTGGGTCCAATAAAGATATTGCGTACCGAACGAATACAGGATGGAATAGAGCGGTTATGGTACTCTGCGGGCGAAGCGGCAGTGATGGAGATGCAGGCACGGGATGATTTGATAAAGAGATCGGCATCGGTGCTCAGGATACCGGAGGATAGGCTGCCGGAGACGGTGGAGCGGTTCTTTAGTGAGTGGAAGCAGTTGAGGAAAGAGAATGAGCGCTTGAGGGCAGAGATAGCGGAATTGCATGTCAGCGTTCTGAAAGCCAAGGCACAGGAGATAGGAGGTATAAAGGTAATTGCAGAAGTTATACCAGATGCAGATGAGAAGGAACTGATGAGAATTGCATCGCGTTTATCAACCGAGGGGTTTGTGGCATTGCTACTCTCGAGGATAGAGATAGATAATCGCGTAGCTGTTGTATCCTCTGTGCCTGATGGTCTTGAACTGGATGCAGCAATGATAGTGAAGCGAGTTTGTCATGTGCTGGGAGGCGGCGGTGGAGGAACTGCGAAGATGGCAAGAGGAGGTGGCGAGAGGATAGAGCGGATGGGTGATGGTATAGCAGCAGGTCTGGAGCTGATGAGTGAGCAATTGAAGGCTAAGGGCTAAGGAGAAGTAGATTCGAGATAATGTATCTGATAATAGTGGGATTAGGGGGAATAGGCAAGAATCTGGTGGATATAGCGACGAGGGAGAAGAACGACGTTGTGGTGATAGACCAGGATGAGAAGCGATGCCGCGAGATAGCAGCGAAATATGATGTTCTTACGATTCTGGGCGATGCAACGGAGAAATCAACCCTGGAGCAGGCGGATGCGGGCAGGGCAGATGCGCTGATAGCTACCACTTCCGATGACGCTGCAAACCTGATGATGGCATTAACGGCGAAGGGAATGGGAACAAAGAAGACGGTCGCGGTGGTGAATCAGGAGGAGCATGTGGAGATGTTCAAGGAGGCAGGCATCTTCATGTATGAGAATCCTGATATGACCGTTGCCAGTCATCTATATTTCTCGGTGAAGCGCCCCCGGATAAAGGATTTCCTGCCTGTGAGTGGTGGCAAGGCTGAGATCTTTGAGGTTATCGTCTCTGATAAATCGAAGGTAGTGGGGAAGAAGATATCGAAATTGCGTATAAAAGAGGGTATAATAGTGGCAATAGAGCGTGATGGAGATATTATATTACCAAAAGGTGATACTGTGATAAAAGCTCATGACCTCGTGACGATATTCGCGAAGACGAAGAACGTAGAGAGGATCAGTTCTATCTTTGCACCCTGAGCTTTCGGCTGACCGGGTAGATGGGTAAAATGAGTTGCAATTGCAACAAGAAAATTATTTTTATGGGAGATAAATCTTAACAGAAGATGAAACACAAACACCGCCGATGGTACATAACCGGGATAGCAGTGCTTGCGTTGCTGGTGGGTAAATCAGACAACGGTACATCTGAGTCTGAGGACTGGAAGTCCAAATACGATAAATTAAAGGATGAATTCAGGGACTATATCGAAAGAAGCAGGCGAAACGAAGAGAATAAGAGAGAGGAACTAAGAATAGAGCTTGTAAAGAAGCTGCTGGGCATCGCTGATTCATTGACACGTGTAAGTGCGATATACGAAAGTAGCAATAGCAATACCTGTGATGTAATAAAGAGTTATTCGGAGAATATCAAGAAGAATATAGACATAATCTACGACCAATTGCTTTCAGCGATGGGTGTTATCCCAATAGAGCCAGCGGCTGGAGATAAGTTCGATGATAGGATGCATACCGCTATTGGATTGGAGTATGGAACCACGTATCCTGCGAATTCGGTTTTTCGGGTGATAAGAAAAGGATACCGTGTGGGAGACAAGATTGTAAGACCTGCCGAAGTGATTGTATCAAAACGCCCATTTGAGGTACCAGAGGAAGAGGTAGAGGTGAAAGAGGTGAGAAGAAAGGGCTTACTGCGCCGCATCTCCAGGTGGATTCGCCCCACAAAACACAGACTTGCAGAGCTAAACCAGCGGATGAGCGAGTTTGAGCACTCACAGGAAGAGAAACTCGAGAAGCTTATACAGGATATAAGCACACTAAAAACGAAACAGGAAGCAGGGAATCAAAGGCTAAATGAACTTGGGAGCTCAAGAGAAGAAGAACTCGAGAGACTAAGAGAGGAGATAGGTTTTTTAAGAGAGAGAATAAAAGAGCTGGAATTGCAGGCTGAGAAAGTAGAAGGGCTTACACGGGATATAAGTTCTCTAAGAGAGATATTAAATGAGCTTGAAGGGAGGTTAGCGCCACAGCTACAGGGTGAGGTGCAGAGCAAGTATCAGGTATCAGGGGACGGGGTATTTAAAGAGCGAATAATAAATAGCAAATAGCAGAGCTATAAAAGATATGAGGGGGGAAGGAGAAGGAGAGGAATGGCAATGGCAATAGATAGAGATATATTGGGTATAGACTTCGGAACCACGAACACAAAGATGGCGTATATGCTGCTTGAAGAGCCGACGATAATAGAGAACAGCGAAGGTGAGAAGTTTACACCTTCCGTAGTTTATTTCAAGAGCGAGAATGAGTATATAGTGGGAGAAATAGCCAAGCGGAACATGCTTGTGCATCCTGATAGAACAGTATATTCAATAAAGAGGGAAATGGGTACGGGCTTTAAGAAGAAGATTGGAAGGTACAAATTCCCGGCAGAGTATATAGGAGCATGTATATTCAAGAAGATTAAGGATGATGCAGAGAAACAGACTGGTAAAAGGTTCATTGATGCCGTGGTATCAGTCCCTGCAAATTACTCCGATGCGCAGAGGCAGTCAATAAAGGATGCTGCGGAAATTGCAGGACTGAATGTCTTGAAGATGATAAATGAGCCCACTGCTGCCGCGTTGGCGTATGGCATAAGGGAAGACGGGGGCGGAGATAGGGACAGGAGAGTGCTGGTTTATGACTTTGGTGGTGGGACATTCGATGTGTCCATCCTTTCCATCTCTTCTGGCTTCTTTGATGTGGATGCGAGTGGAGGCGAGCACAGACTTGGTGGTGATGACATAGATGCTCGTATTGAGGAGCGTGTAATTAAGAAGCTGGAGGATGAATTTGGAGTGGATGTGAAGAATGATTTAGCGCTCAGGGCAACGATTTGCGAAGCGTCAGAGGCGGCAAAGATTGCACTATCCTCCACAGAGCGCACTACAATCAATATCCCTTTCGTGGCTCCGGACAAACCTCCTTTCAGTATGGTGCTGACACGAGCAGAACTTAACGATATGATATCGGACATTATTGAACGAACAAGGAAGCCGATTGAACGCGCATTAAACGATGCATCACTGGAAAAAGACGAGATAGATGATATATTGCTCGTAGGTGGTACAACCCTGATACCTGCGGTTCGTGAATTTGTAACGGAGTATTTTGGTAAAGAGCCCTTAAAAGGCGACCCATACGAAGCGGTTGCGCTCGGCACTGCTATTGCAAGTACGGAGTTCGTAAAAGAGAAATCGCGATTTGCGAAGAATATAGAGATAAGCGATGTGATTTCAAGTTCACTGGGTGTAGAGACAGCAGATGGTACGATCTCAAGGGTAATTGAGCGGAATACAAAGATCCCTATTTCACGTACACGTATTTATACAAATGCTATGGGTTACATAGATAAGGTGGTTATTCCGGTGTATCAGGGGGAGGAGCTGTATCCGGAGGATAATGAGTTTCTTGGAGAATTCTGGGTCTCAATCGAGCCTATGCCTATCCATCAGAACAAGATAGATATCACGTTTGAGGTGGGTAAGGAGTTCGGGATATTGAATGTCACGGCAAAGGATGCCGATTCGGGTAATCAGCGTACAGTGAAATTAGAGGCGAGGAGCAGGTTATCGAAGAAAGATAAGAACAAATGGATGAAGAAATTGCTCGGTGTGGAGGGTGTACACGTAAGCATAGTAAATACAACAAAAGAGATTACACTGGACTTCTATCTCAATCCTTCGAGCATGATATCAGACCTCAAGCGAGAGTTGAAGGAGAAGGGCATCATGGGCGATAATGAGGGCTTATTTCATGATGATGAGGAGCTTGAGGATGATCAGAGAGTATCTGAGCTTAATTTGGGGAGTGGAAGTGTGATAGAGGTAATGCCGAGGGATGGGAATGAGTAAGAAGAAAAAGGTGAAAGGACTAAGAACAGAGACTATGGGGGTAAAGAGGCGAGATGTACCTATTGAGGATGACCCATACTGGAATATCGCCAGTGATGATTATGGTTATGTGGATGTACATCGGATTGGGAGGTACGCCAGCAAGTTCGAGCGATTGGAAGAGCTGCATCCAGAATGGGTATACGCACTAATGGATGGCTTCCCTACATTTTACTGTGTTCTTGGTGTAGAGCATGATGCGTCTGATGAGCAAATAGAGGCGGCTTATGAGAGGAAATTGAAGTTTTCAAGCTATCCAGATGAGCTAATTGAGGATGCTTTCGATGCACTGAGCAGCCCCCGACTACGGAAACAGTATGATGAACTGCTTGTTGCATTTGAGTATATCACAAAGAGCATGCTCCCTTCCGAAAGAAAAGAACTGGTTAAGAAGCACCATGCATCTATCAGTACCGAGAAGGAGTACCTTAGAATGGGTGAGATAATGGACAGATACAGGGATTACATCCTTCTTTATATGCGCGGGATGCCTGACCTGTACGAGATTGCAGGGCTTGCAAAGAACGCTAAAGCCGGTGATATCAAGAGAAAATGCAGGGCAGGCACCGAATTATTGAAAAGAATCGGCACAATACTCAGCGATACTGCGTCACGAGAAGAGTACGACTTCGTACTGAGTTTTATAGCGAAATACACGGAGAGGGACATTCTTAAAGGGAGGAATAAGAACAGGAAGAAATGGAAGCGTATGGACAGGCGCATTTTCGAGAAGATTATACTTACTGCTCTTAATGAACCGGGTGCAATTATGGAATATCTACAACGGCGGGATGAGATACTTAATAACAATCAGGACTGGGTACAATACCTACCGCCCGGTAATGATACTTTCCTATCAGTGCTCGGATTGGATGAAGGTTCGCTTCAGCTTCACCACAATACAGACAAGAGGGAGGTTGAGAGGGTTATACGTGAGCGATATAGACAGCTTGAAAAGACTCCTCAGGTCAATCTGGCATACAGCGTGCTCAAGAATAGCTCGCTCAGGGAGGATTACCTCTGGCTTCTTGAGAATCGTGAGATGCTGAATTCTTTACAAGAAGTGCTTTCTGCGGATGCGGATAATGGTCATAGAGGGTTTGGATTTGGAGAAGAGGGTGCGGAGATGCCGAGCTTAGAAGAGATTAGAGAGGCGTTAAACCAGCTAATTAATGAGGGGGAGAGGCGAGGGGAGAGAGGGGTGCCACCGGAGATAAGGGAGTTTTTGGACAATATATTAGCATTGAAAGAGGAAGCAATGGAGGCTCAGAGAAGAATTAAAGGCAGAAGTAAGAAGTAAGAGGCAGTAGTTCCGAGCGCAGCCCTCTCCTGAAGGTCCAAATCCTTCTTCGCTTCCTTAACACTTTTTCGAGTACTTCAAACTTATTTCAAGGGTGTTAGATGAGACAAAAGAGTGCATAGAAAAGAAGGATGCTATACAGGCGAGTGAAAAACTTTACAAGGCATCAGAGGAGTCTTTGAAGCTTCTTTCCGCCAAATTC
>Ga0190303_1001168_pt1 | contig 10603 bp, 10 predicted proteins | sample 48700701_MG_FD_161672 | JGI IMG/M metagenome (GOLD analysis project Ga0190303, IMG submission 161672) | Hydrothermal vent sediment bacterial communities from Southern Trench, Guaymas Basin, Mexico - 4870-07-0-1_MG | ecosystem: Environmental > Aquatic > Marine > Hydrothermal vents > Sediment ...
TGTAGCATTTATATCGTGAAAATCTATAATTTTTAAGTTATGTGTTAAATTTCCGCTACCTATAATTAAAACACCTTTTTTACGAAATATATTGAGTTGCTTTGCTAAATCATAATGGTATTGCATTGGTTGGTGGTAATCAATACTTAATTGAAACGTTGGAATATCTGCTTGTGGATATAAATGCGTTAATATAGACCAAGTTCCGTGATCTAATCCCCAGTCTGTGCTTTTTTGAATTGTTGTATGCGTTATTGTTTTGCTAATTTCATTAGCAATTATTGGTGCTCCATCTGCGGGATATTTAAGGTTATATAGTTCTTTAGGGAAACCATATATATCATAAATCATTTTTGGATTTGGTGAAATATCTACAAAAGTTCCTTTAGTTGTCCAATGTGCTGATATACAAAGTATGGCTTTCGGTATAATTAATGACTGCCCTAAATTTTGTAGCGCTTGAGTAAAATCATTTTGTTCAATGGCATTCATCGGGGAGCCGTGACCAATAAATAAAGCAGGCATTTTTATTTCAGTATCAGCAAGTTTTTCAATTTTATTTGCCCAAGTTTTTATTGTAGCTATTCCCAATGTTCCTAATGTGATATTTTTAATAAACTTTCTTCTTTCGCTATGTTCTTATTTTATCTAACAATTTGTTTAATATTTTTATTTCTGAATCATTTAGATTTTTCAAGAATGTATCGACTTGTTTTTCAGATTTATCCATTTTTGATAATAATTCTAATCCTTTTTCAGTAATACTTACTTCTTTTTGCCGTCTATCGTTTGGACATTCTCTTCTATCCACATATTGTAAGCCATATAGTTTATCAACTATACGGCTTACGTCAGAATTTCTATCGAGCATTCGTTCTTTTATGTACCCAATGGAAGAAGTTATCGATTGCTTATTTCCTCTTAAAATTCGTAGCACATTGTATTGTGCTTCTGTTATTTTATATGTTTTAAGAACAGATGAAAACCGTTGATTCAGCTGCTTAGCTGTGAATATTAGATTGATAAGTCCTTTATGATATTCATTTCTAAAACGTCCTTTTATTTCATCTTCTATTTTCATTATTTAAATTTTAAAAGTAACTATGTAATTGTCTAATCTTTAAGGTTTCGCTTTTTTTCTAATTCATCTAATCTGTCATTTGCAGAATGAACCATCATTGTAACCCTTATAAATGGAGCTCCAAGTAAAAATAATGCTGCTGAAATTGCCAAATTAAACCAATTGAAATCCATAATATTAACGATGATACCTACAAGACCAATTAGTGTAGCTATCATTCCACCAGGTATTCCTAAAGGGCATCTTAATTTTTTCTTTTTTTCCATTTTAATACGATTTTAGTTTATTAATTAATTCTTGTTTTGTTGGAACTTCCCGCCATACAATTTTATTATCAATCAAAATAGTAGGTACAGAATGTATTCCTAATTTAGCTGTCCTGATAAATCCTAATGGTGAATTTGCCAATGATTTTTTAAATTCAAATTTATCGCTAAATTGAGGCAAAATATCATTCATCATATTTTTAAACGTTTTACAATTAGGACAAGTAAATGTGTAAAACATTTCAATTTTTATTTTGTCCACAGTAACTAAAGTTTAGTGTGTGTACCATCACAAAATACCCCATTGGCTGATTGTTTACAGCCACACCAAGCTACCTTTTTATCCTCTGTTAGTTCTACTTCAGTAGGTACAAAATCAGTTCCTTGATGTGAGCCATCACAATAAGGTTGATTTTTACTTTCGCCACAGGCACACCAGTATTTTTTACCAGCTTTTTCGTCAATAACGTAAGGTGCTTTTTTTGCGATTTTTGCTTCTTTCATAAGATGTGTCTTTTTTAATTATTAAGTTTAATAAGTTCCACTTTACAAATAATTGTTACTTCCTCTCCAATCATCATTCCACCTGCATCCATAACCGAATTATATTTTAAACCAAAGTCCGTTCTATCAATTACACCAGTAATCTTGAACCCTGCTTTTACATTACCGTAAGGATCCTTTATTGTTCCTCCATACTTTGCATCTAATATTACTTCTTTTGTAACACCGTGTAAAGTAAGATTTCCTATTAATTGATATTGGTGCTCGCCCACTTTTTTTATTTCCTTACTTGAAAAAGTGATTTCAGGATATTTTTCAACATCAAAAAAGTCTGCTGAACGTAAATGATTATCTCTGTCTTCATTATCTGTGTCTATACTTTTTACAGTTATTGAAAAATCAATTTTTGCATCAGAGAAATCATCTTTGGTTGTGGCAACAGTTCCTTCATATTCTTGAAATTGACCTGACACTTCTGAAATTACCATATGAGCAACATCAAATTGGATTTTTGAATGAGCTTTATCAAAGCCCCATTTTGTTTCTTGAGCATTTACTGAAATGAATGCTAAGAATAATGTACATAGTATTAAAGTTGTTTTTTTCATCGTAATATTAGTTTATGTTAAGTATTTATTTATTTAAATTTTCAATAATATTTTTAGCTTGTTCTTGTGCTAAGTTTATAAATGGTACTGTATCCATTCCGGGCATAGCCATCACTCCGTGTAAAACGGTGGGTTTTAAATATTTCATTTTGCAAAAACCAGCGGTTCCTTCTAAAGGAAATAAGATTTTTGAATCTAAAATTCCACCTTCATATCCTTCTTCGGCACCTCCTGTAGTTACAGAAACCATCATTTCTTTCCCCTCTAAATTATAAGAATTTTCTCCATAAGAAAACCCATAAGTTAAAACTTGGTCAAACCATTGTTTTAAAATTGGAGGCATATTATACCAATAGATTGGATATTGAAATATAATTCTATCAACTTTTAATAACGCTTTTTGCTCTTCTTCGGTATTAATATTAAAGTCAGGATATAATTTAGCGATATCACGAACTTCAACATTATTTAACTTACCTACTTCTTCTGCAATTATTTTATTTGCTATGGAATTACCCAAATTTGGATGGGCTAAAATCATTAGTGTTTTTTTCATTTTTAGATATTTTAACATTCTTGAAAGAGCAAATGTAAGTTAAAACATTATATGTTGCAACATATTTATAAATAAATATTTATTTTAACACCTAATTAAATTCTATTAATTTATTCTCACCAAGTAAATTGACATTAAAAGGAAATTCTATACCAATTGGAAGAAAATACAAGTATAAAATTAAAAAGTTTTTAGGTTATTTTTAAATGTTTAATAATTTAACCATTCCACACACATTTCACTTCCCTCCTTTAGTCAGTCAGTATAATAAGTGTTTCATTAACATTGTAGAAGAAACTTTTTAGTATAAAACTTTTCATAAAATTCAACTTTAAACTTTGCTTTTAGCCAAAGCAAAGTAATATAACGCTAACATTATAATACAAGTGTATTGTTTTAACCAAAATTTTATGAGGCCAGTTTAACACTATCGCCAACCATTTTAAATATGAAAAATTCATCTATTAAAATATGAAACTTATGTCAACATTCATTTAAAATATCAACTACAATTATTTAAAATTTATACGATTTTATTTGTAAAGTATTAATATTATTAACGTTAAACATTTATAGAAAATTAATTTTATGTGATTCAGAAATCACTCTTTTAAATGAAGACAATACTATTAGAAATTCTATCTGCAAAAATTATTTAAATAGAAATTTCACTCCTGGTGATTTAAACCAGACCTGGGTATCTAATATTACCTATATACAAACCAAACAAAGTTGATTGTATCTTACTACTGTTATTGATTTATATGACAGGCAAGTAATTGGATGGGCGTTGAGTAGAACGCTATACACTAATGAAACCATTATCCAGCTTGAAAAATGGCCTTTTCAAAAAAGAGAAATATCCAAACTATTACTTTTTCATTTGGATAGAGGTGCTCAATATGCTAGTAAAGAGTGTAGAAAACATATTCAATCAAACAAACTCATTACTCAAAGTTGAGTAGAACTGCGTAGCACATTACTAATTCTAAAATTGAAAATAAGAAGTATATGAGTAAAAGGAAATTGTTGGGATAATACTGTGCAGAGTCATTCTTTAAGACACTGAAGTCTGAATTGATTTATCATCATAGTTTTAAAACCATAAAAGAAGCTAAATTAGCAGTATATGAATATATGGAAATTTGATATGATAGAAGAAGATTACATTCTTCTTTAAATTATAAAACACCTAAAGAAGTAGAACTAGAAGTTAACAATATAAAATATGTAGCATAGGTCTTATAAAAATTGTCCCACTTTTTGTTGCAAGTCCAGAGTTAAAAAAACCTTAGAGTGGATCAATCTAATTAAACAATTTAGTCTAAATAAAAAGAATTTAAATTCTTTTTATTTCCATTTGTAATCAAATGTTGTCAAATTGAACTTTGTGATACATTTCTTTCAAAAAAAGCAAAATGTTGTACCTATGTTGTACCTAAACAAAAAAAGCCTCACAAAATTGTAAGGCTTTCATCTACATTACTGTAGTTAAAAATGTGCGGGCGGAGAGACTCGAACTCTCACACCTCGCGGCACCAGATCCTAAGTCTGGCGTGTCTACCAATTCCACCACGCCCGCATTTTTAATATTTTAAGAACTTTGTTAGGATAACTCCTAAGTCTAGCGTATATTTGACCAAAGAAACACAAAGTAACTCATTCTCAATAGAAGCCTAATTATCCTTTTAACGCTTCTTCTAGAGATACTTTGAATTCGTTGAACTTTTCTGGATTTTTGGATTTAAGCATATTGAGGTTTTGTAATTTCCATTGCACAGCAGGAAATCGTTCAAAATCATAAATACTCCAATCAGGAGTTGCCTCATTAAAGCTTCGCAAAAACTCCTTGTCTTTATCCGTTAAATTTTGATGTATCGTATCAATTAATTGTACTCTACAATTCTCAAAATCCTTATACGTGAAAGTTTCTGAACTCATACCTTCGAACTGATTGACCATAGTTTCTTGCTGATCAATGAGGTTGGGTTGTAACATTTCATTTAAAGGTCGATTACTACTTAAAAGGCACAGCACAAATCCTTCTTTAATGTCATTGGTAAATCCTTCATTTTGCAATAAGTATTTCACATCAAATAGGTCTCTAGGGTGTTGTCGGTCTAAAGCGGCACAAATCTTACCACCGTACAATTGCCCCAATGATACTACGGAAATAGCACAAAAAGCATCAAACTCTTCTTGGGCTTTCTCGCATAGTGGTAACTTTACAACTTCTCCTAATATGCCTCTATTTATTTGATTAACCTCTATTTTTATTTGTGCCTTAGCAGTAGTAACTTGAAGCTTTAAAATTTTTTGTTTTAAAGTAATCTTAACCTTAGGAACGACTCTTTCAATGTTCGTTTTTAATTTGCCAAGAGCATCAATAATGTTTTTTAAAGATATGCTTCTATCTTCTATCGGTATATAGGTTAAGTCAATATCTACAGACAATCTAGGCATTTCCCTAATGAATAAGTTAATGGCAGTACCACCGTGTAATGCAAAACAAGATTCTTTTGCTACTTCTGGCAATACTTGTAATAATAAAGAAACTTGATGCTTGTAACTACTCATAATTTGCTAACGCTTTAGGAATTGTGATACGATACTTAGATATATAAACTCCATCTTTTACCAGAGAACGCTTACCTTTCCCAAGATTTATTTTTTCAAAGTTTATGTAATTGAACCAATCGTGTCGGGCTTTTTCTGCCATATATACGAAAAGTCGTTTTACTTTTACAGAGGTACATTGTTCCAAAAGCTCCTGTACTTGCTTTGGTCTTAAATTATTAAGACCTTCCATTATTTCATAACACTCAACAATTTCTTGTTTTTTAGGTATTAGATATAAACATTCTAACAATGCTCTTATTGGATTAGATATCTGCAAGCTGAAGGTGCTTTTCTCCAAAGTCAATAGACCAGCTCTTGGAGGTAGAAAAGAGGAACTAAAATAATTCACTTTTAAACCCCAATCATACTTAGAAAACCAAGCAGGTAATTTTTCTTTACTACTACCAAATAATATTATTTGTTGGGTAGATAACTCTAGATAATGGGCTTTTCCCAGTAAAGACAATGCTGTTTTCCCTCCTATATGAATACTCAATTTAGCTTGTTCCTGTAACGCATATAAAGCGCCTTCATAAGTAGGCATTTCTCCTACACGCATCCACGCTCCCACCCCTATAGAGTAAAGCCAATTACTCTTTTTATAACGGTTTAATAATTGTGTTGAAAATCCATTTTCGGTTAACCACGAGCTTAAATATACAACTCCAGAGGGTTGAGAATTAAGAAGACGGTTTATTTTTTGTTCTTTTACCAAACTAATAGTTTCTATTTTAAACTTTTATTAAACTACAAAAATACAATTTAGGTTTATTTTATTTCAAATATACAAACTATTAGTTTGTATATTCATTTTTTTATAAACAAAGATTTCATTAGTAGTACAAATAAATTGAATTATTAGTTTTTAAAAAAAATCCCAATGTACCTTAGCATAGTTGAGCATCTGTTTTGATGTTAAAGCAATAACACTTGTGCTCCTTTTTATATAAAATTCCTCTGCTTTCATTTTTTGATTTAAAAAAACTGGTTCTGGTGTTTTCTTAGTTTATAAGAGGAATTAATATAACTCTGTTCTTTGTTATGCACTGGCTTTTTCTCTATTTTTAGTCTTTTTTTCCCTCATCCATACAGGTTGGACTTGCTATATTAGACTGGATATAAAATTGCGAGATTATGCTGCTACATTTTGGTTATACATTTTATTTTTGTTTAGAATCAATATTTAAAAATCACTATATAACTTTGATTATTATTCCTATATTTTTAAATATTTATTTTACACTTCAATAAATATCTTTTATCCTTTATTATTGTAAAATATGGATTACCTGAGTTCGAAGGGCAGGAATAGTAAGATACAATTTATTATTCTCAACTTTTATAGATTGTTTTTCAACCATTTCTTGAGCTGAAAAGTCTTCAACGATTTTAAGTTCTTCAATATGAAGAGAGACAACACATTGAACCTCTGTCTTTCCATTATTTCGAATAGTAAAAAATAGTTCCTCACCTTCTCCAAATCGTTCAATCCGAACAAATTCATCATTGCATTTAGCTACTGTAACTGGCTCCCAACCTGCTTGTGCTATTTGTCTAATTATTGGAATATACTTTTTAAAATATGGTCTTCCGTTTTCCACTTTTTGTTGATCTTGCCAATACGGGTCACTTGAAGCATCTGTACTAAAAAATGATGGAAAAAACCCATATGCTAAAAGTTTTTCAAAATATATTTGATAACCTTCATAAGGAAAATCTGTAAAAGCCTTATCATTCAACCCTTCATTTAAAAGAAAAACTATTGGCTTTTGATATGAAATAATACGTTTAAAATCTAATGATTTACTATCATGAGCTCCAGATGAGTACCAACTTAATTCAGCTCCAAATAAATCGAGATTTGTCGCCGCAAAAGGGTTTAAATGATGACCATTACCCATTACTAATTTACCTTGAGAATGCATTTCATCTGCAATTTTTTTCATAAACTCAAATTCTGACACAAAATTCCAAATTGCAGGTCTCCCAACGTTTTTTGAAAAAGTTAATGGATAATTAGTATATGAAAAATGATCTTTTCTGTAATTTAAATCGTGATGCCAATTCCATTCCATTGAATCAAAATAAATGCCATCAACGTTCATTTTTAGGGCTGGAATTATTTCTTTTTCTTTTACAAATAAGTATCTATTATACCCCAAAAGATCAGGGTCGCAATTTGTAGTAATACTTACAGCCCAACCAGAGGTAAACCATGGAGTTTCTAGTCTTCTAGTTTGATATAATCCATTTTTATCTTCAGTTGCACTACTCTTAATGTACTCGCGATGCTCTAATGGAATCATTTTATTTGAAATGAGTGTGTTATAGTCAATTTCTTTTGATAATATTGGAAATTGCACATCCCAAGGTTCTGTATATTGAAAGCTTAAAACTCCAGTCTCTTTATCTGAAATTATATTTGGTAATTTCTTTCCCTCTTTAATATCTTGATTATTCCAAGAGGTTTCATGATATGCAAAACCGAAATCTTCCCAATTTGGAATAGATCGAAGTGGAGTAAAGGGTAACCAGACACCTTCTGTAACAACCCTTTTCTTAAAATTCTCAGGATATATTAAATAATATTCTTTTAGAGCTGCTCTCATTCCCCAATTAGTATTAAAATTGAAATGCACTAATTTGAAAAAAGCACGATTTGGGAAAATTTCTGTTAATGGGCTCGTTGCTATATCAAATTCTGCAATAAGTCCTCTATTTTTTTCAGCACTTAAACGATAAACGATAGGAAGTGACATATCAATACCCAACGCTTCACCATTATTATCAATATTAATTGCACAAAGAGGGTAATATGACATTACACCTTGACCAACAGCATCACCATAACCTCCTTCTGCTAATGTATTCCCATTAAAAGCTCCATCTGGAGGCAAAACGGTTGAAATTTCAATAGTATCATCATAAGTCTTATCTATATTCATTGTTTCAACTTCATCTAAACCACTGTACCATTTCCATTCTTTTCCTCTTAAAGGAAAATTAATTCGTATTGTAATACTTGAGTTGTTCTTTGAAAGGTTTTCAAATTCACCATTAATTTCAGTGTAGCTTCCACGATCAATTTCATGAATTACCATTTGATAAAGATTATTTCTATATGTTGTTATTTTTGCGTTTTTTGTGATAATTACATTATATCTTGGTAGATTTAAAATTTCATTATTATTTTTATTAACGTCAATATATTCAACATAAATAGTATTTGTATCTTTGTCATTCATCAATAAATTTTCTTGTCCCAATTTAAAATTGTTTTCATTATTTAAATAATTTGACAAGTGAATTTTTGCGCTTAAAGTATTACTACTTATAATTAAACCAATAAATAAAATGTATGCTTTTAAAAATTTGATATTTTTCATAATTTCAATTACTCTTATTTAATTTATACTTACAAGGAGATAAGTAAAAATTTAAACGATATTATTGTATAATATTTAGCAAATAATCTGATTAGTTAACATTTACCTTAAAAAACTATATTCTTATAAAAATTTTCCTTTTGTACATCCAATAACAGATATACCATAAAAAGAAAAGAACGACAATACTCAACATAATTTTCGCATTGAGTTCTCCTGCCCATCCAAATATTACATTTGAAAATGGCAAAAATATTTCTCTTATAAGGTTTCCTCCTCCAACATGAGCAAACAAATAAATAAATAATGGATTCATTCCAACAATTGCAAAAAAGAGTACCCCTTTCTGATATTTCAAAATATCTATCAACCAAAAACATAATGCAAGGGCAAGTAGTGAATAACCTCCACTAACAAAAACAAAAGTACTTGTTGCAATACGCTTAATTATAGGTGTAAAATTACTTAGACCATAACCTATGACCAATCCTAAAACTCCAACACCTATCAAAACTTGAAGTTTTTTCTTATTTGTTGCATTGCTCATCAATAATTGACCAGCTAATACTCCCCAAATTGTATGTGCAGCTGTAGGAATAGCATTAAACATTGCCCAGTGACCTTCACCATCTTCTCCTGAAATCAATATATTGAACCAGGCACCAAAGTTTTCTCCAGCTTCAAAGGCATGATTAAAACCTTCAACTGGAAAGAACCTATATAGTCCTTCACTTATGAGGATTAATAGAACAGAAAAACCGATTTGAATTATAGGTTTTTTTCTAATAATCAAAAAAGCCAAAAGATAGGTTACCGCAAGCTGAGCCAAGACGTTTTGAAATAGAAAAACAATTCTTCCAGCCGAAATGCAATACAAACCCCATCCCAAAAGTAACATTAGCAAAGCTCTTTTTACAGTATGTTTTCCAAGTTGTTTGTAGGAATCCCCTTTAGCCATTCTTTTAGCGAAAGATAATGGCATTGCAACCCCCACTATGAACATAAAAAAAGGTTGTATCAAATCCCAGAAATGTAAGCCTAGCCAACGAACATGATGAAATTGTTCTCCAATTGTATGAATAATAGAGCCCTCAAGCTCTGGAGAGACCATGTAAGTAAAAAGATGTGAAAACTCAGCAATAAGTAAAAACATGGTAAGACCTCTATAAAAATCCAATGAAAGTAAGCGATTATCTACTTTAACATCTGTTTCTCTCATAATATTATTTATTGTGTAAATTAAAAATTCAATTATCTAATTAAACTAAAATGCCCTATCTAGGACGAATATTTCCAATTCCTTGATATTTGTTTGTTGTGAAAACATATGAGTTACAAACAACATCATAAATCCAAATAGCAATTTATTTTTTATTATTCTTTTCATTGTAAACATAATTAATCTCGTTCGTGGTTTCCCTTATTTAAAATAATTATAAGGTGGACTTGCAACAAAAAAGAGGACAATTAATTGCGAGATTTAAGCAGCTACATTTTGATTATACATTTCTAGTTCAAATTCATTAATAGTTTTATATCCTAAAGAAGAATGTCTTCTTCTTTTATTATACCAAGTTTCTATC
>Ga0190303_1001169_pt1 | contig 10594 bp, 6 predicted proteins | sample 48700701_MG_FD_161672 | JGI IMG/M metagenome (GOLD analysis project Ga0190303, IMG submission 161672) | Hydrothermal vent sediment bacterial communities from Southern Trench, Guaymas Basin, Mexico - 4870-07-0-1_MG | ecosystem: Environmental > Aquatic > Marine > Hydrothermal vents > Sediment ...
TGCTGGCCACCCTGCGCAATACCGCCAATGTGGAACGTCCGCATTGTCAGCTGTGTGCCTGGCTCGCCGATTGACTGCGCGGCGATAATACCGACAGCTTCGCCTTGGTTCACCAATGTGCCGCGGGCAAGGTCACGACCGTAACAGGCCGCACAAACGCCCTCCTCAGATTCACACGTCAGAGGCGAACGCATCCGCACTGTTGCCAGATCGGCCTTGTCGATCTTGTCGGCCATGTACTCGTCGATCAGCTCATTCTTCTTGACCAGCACTTCGTCTGTGCCTGGATTGATGATGTCCTCGGCCGCGACACGGCCCAGCAGACGTTCGGCCAAAGACGCAACGACTTCACCATCGTTCACCGCAGCGGATGCTGTGATCGATTTTTCAGTGCCACAATCTTTCATGCGGATAATGCAATCCTGTGCAACATCCACCAGACGGCGCGTCAGGTAACCCGAGTTCGCCGTTTTAAGCGCCGTATCGGCCAGACCTTTACGCGCCCCGTGGGTCGAGTTGAAGTATTCAAGAACGGTCAGACCTTCCTTAAAGTTCGAGATAATCGGCGTTTCGATGATCTCGCCCGACGGTTTGGCCATCAGACCACGCATGCCGCCCAGCTGTTTCATCTGCGCGGGGGAACCACGCGCACCCGAGTGGGCCATCATGTAAACGCTGTTCGGCTCCATTTCGGCGCCCGCGTCATCAACATGCACCGCCGACATTGCGCTCATCATCGCGTCCGCAACTTCATCGGAACATTTCGACCAGGCATCGACAACTTTGTTATATTTCTCGCCCTGTGTAATCAGGCCGTCCATATATTGTTGTTCGAATTCTTTCACCTGACCGCGCACACCATCAACGATGGTCCATTTATTATCGGGGATCAGCATGTCGTCTTTACCAAACGAGATGCCGGCCTTGAATGATTCACGAAACCCGACGGTCATGATCTGGTCACAGAAAATAACCGATTCTTTTTGGCCGCAATACCGGTAGACCGTATCAATCACCTGTTGCACTTCGCTTTTGCGCAACAGCTGGTTGACCAGATCAAACGGTGCCTTGGCGTTCAACGGCAGCAATGCCCCCAAACGCATCCGGCCCGGTGTGGTTTCAAAGCGCTTCAGCACCTCGTTGCCTTCTTCATCGATCTGCGGAATGCGTGCGGTGATTTTGGCGTGCAGATGCACAGCGCCCGCGTCCAGCGCGTGCTGCACTTCTGCGACGTCGGCAAACATCATGCCTTCGCCTTTCATGCCTTTACGCATCATGGTGACGTAATACAGCCCCAGAATCATATCCTGCGACGGCACAATAATCGGTGCGCCGTTTGATGGCGACAACACGTTGTTGGTCGACATCATCAACACGCGCGCTTCCAGCTGTGCCTCAAGGCTCAGTGGAATGTGAACCGCCATTTGATCGCCGTCAAAGTCGGCGTTAAACGCGGAACACACCAGCGGGTGCAATTGGATCGCTTTGCCTTCAATCAGCACAGGTTCAAACGCCTGAATGCCCAAACGGTGAAGCGTTGGCGCACGGTTCAGCATGACGGGGTGTTCGCGGATCACTTCGTCCAGAATATCCCAAACTTCGGGACGTTCTTTTTCAACCAGCTTCTTGGCTTGCTTCACGGTCGAGGACATACCTTTGGCCTCAAGCCGCGAGTAGATGAACGGTTTGAACAGCTCTAGCGCCATCTTTTTGGGCAAACCACATTGATGCAGTTTCAACTCCGGACCGGTCACAATCACCGAGCGACCCGAGAAATCGACCCGTTTGCCCAAAAGGTTCTGACGGAAACGTCCCTGCTTGCCTTTCAGCATGTCGGACAGTGATTTCAGCGGGCGTTTATTGGCCCCTGTGATCACGCGGCCACGACGACCATTGTCAAACAGTGCATCGACAGATTCCTGCAACATACGTTTTTCGTTACGCACAATAATGTCAGGCGCACGCAGTTCGATCAGACGTTTCAAACGGTTGTTCCGGTTGATCACCCGACGATACAGATCGTTCAGATCGGACGTCGCAAAGCGGCCACCATCCAGCGGCACCAGCGGGCGCAGCTCTGGCGGGATCACAGGCACAACGGTCATGATCATCCATTCAGGACGGTTGCCCGATTCAATGAACGCTTCGACGATTTTCAAACGCTTGATGATCTTCTTTGGCTTTAGTTCACCAGTGGCCACGGCCAGATCGGCCCGCAGCGCTTCGGCTTCGCCTTCCAGATCAATCTGGCTCAGCATTTCACGTATCGCTTCTGCACCAATGCCGGCGGTGAACGCGTCCATGCCATAGGCATCTTGCGCGTCCATATGCTCTTCTTCAGACATCAGCTGGCCATAGATCAGGTCGGTCAGGCCGGGTTCAATCACCACGTAGTTTTCAAAATACAGGATACGTTCCAGATCACGCAGCGTCATATCCAGCATCAAACCAATGCGCGATGGCAGTGATTTCAGGAACCAGATGTGGGCGACAGGTGCGGCCAGTTCAATATGGCCCATGCGTTCGCGGCGCACTTTTTGCAGCGTAACTTCAACACCGCATTTCTCGCAGACAACCCCGCGATATTTCATCCGTTTATATTTGCCGCACAGACATTCATAGTCTTTGATCGGGCCAAAGATACGCGCACAAAACAGACCGTCGCGTTCTGGTTTGAACGTACGGTAGTTGATGGTCTCGGGTTTCTTGATTTCACCGAAAGACCACGAAAGGATACGCTCGGGCGATGCCAGCGATACCTTGATTTCATCAAACACCTTTGGGGGTGTCAGCGGGTTAAACGGGTTATTTGTCAGTTCCTGGTTCATTTTGATACCTCAAAAATTCGGGTTGCAGATGGGTGGGGTGATGGGGCCAAAGCCCCTAGTCTTCACCCTCCGCATCCAGGAGTTCCATGTTAAGGCCCAAACCGCGGACCTCTTTGACCAGCACGTTAAAGCTTTCCGGCACACCAGCCTCGAAATTATCTTCGCCTTTGACGATACTTTCGTAAACTTTGGTCCGGCCTGCAACGTCATCCGACTTGACTGTCAGCATCTCTTGCAGCGTATACGCCGCGCCGTATGCTTCCAGCGCCCAGACTTCCATTTCCCCGAAACGCTGGCCACCGAACTGAGCTTTACCACCCAGAGGTTGCTGCGTAACCAGGCTGTAAGGGCCAGTTGAACGCGCGTGGATTTTATCATCCACAAGGTGGTGCAGTTTCAGCAGATACTTGACGCCGACGGTCACAGGGCGCGCGAATTGCTCGCCCGTGCGGCCATCAAACAGGATCGACTGACCGGATGTGCTGAACCCTGCGCGGGTCAGCGCATCGTCAACATCGCTCTCTTTGGCACCGTCAAACACTGGTGTCGCAATCGGCACACCGCGTGTGACGTTGCTAGCGGCTGTCACCAGCAAATCATCATCCATGCCTTTGATGCCATCTTCATAAACATCATCACCATAAGCGACTTTCATCGCTTCACGCACTGGCGTCAGATCACCGGAACGACGATAGCCTTGTAGGGCTTCGTCAATATCCATACCCAGACCGCGCGCGGCCCAACCCATGTGGGTTTCCAGAATTTGCCCGACGTTCATACGCGAAGGCACACCCAGCGGGTTCAGACAGAAATCAACTGGCGTTCCGTCAGCAAGGAACGGCATGTCTTCCATTGGAACAACGCGTGAAATCACACCTTTGTTGCCGTGGCGACCCGCCATTTTATCGCCAGGTTGCAGTTTGCGTTTCACCGCAATGAACACCTTGACCATTTTCATCACACCCGGAGGCAGATCATCGCCACGGCGAACCTTTTCAACCTTGTCTTCAAAACGGGCCTCGAGAACGCGTTTCTGCGCCTCGTATTGCTCGTTCAGGGCTTCAACCTCGGCTGCGTCTTTTTCATCACCCAGCGCCAGTTGCCACCATTGACCGCGCGACAGCATTTCCAGCAGTTCTTCGGTGATTTCCGATTTCGGCTTAACGCCTTTCGGACCTTTCACCGCTGTTTTGCCAAGGATCATGCCCTTCAGACGCGCATATGTGTTGCGGTCCAGAATGTGCAGCTCGTCATCACGGTCACGGGCAAGGCTTTCGACCTCTTCGCGCTCGATTTGCAAGGCACGTTCGTCTTTTTCCACACCGTGGCGGTTAAAGACACGCACTTCGACAACCGTGCCGAAATCACCTGGTTTGACCCGCAGCGATGTATCACGCACGTCGGATGCTTTCTCACCAAAGATGGCACGCAGAAGTTTCTCTTCCGGTGTCATCGGGCTTTCGCCTTTGGGGGTGATTTTACCGACCAGAATGTCGCCCGGCTGCACTTCGGCACCGATATAAACGATACCGGCTTCATCCAGATTGCGCAGCGCTTCTTCGCCGACATTCGGAATATCACGGGTGATTTCCTCAGGGCCAAGCTTGGTGTCACGCGCCGCGACCTCGAATTCCTCGATGTGGATCGAGGTGAACACGTCGTCACGCACGATACGCTCAGAGATCAGGATCGAATCCTCGTAGTTGTAGCCATTCCATGGCATAAACGCGACGATGATGTTTTTGCCCAGCGCCAGTTCACCCAGATCGGTGGACGGGCCATCGGCAATCACTTCGCCTTTGGTAACCTTGTCACCTACTTTGATCAGCGGACGCTGGTTAATGCAGGTATTCTGGTTGGAGCGCTGGAATTTACGCAGACGGTAAATATCAACACCCGGATCACCGATTGTCAGATCTTCGGTAGCGCGGACAACGATCCGTGTGGCGTCGACTTGGTCAATCACCCCGCCGCGACGTGCCATAATGGCAGCACCTGAATCGCGGGCAACGACTTCTTCGATGCCGGTGCCAACCAATGGCGCTTCGGCCACCAGCAGCGGCACAGCCTGACGCATCATGTTCGAGCCCATCAAGGCACGGTTGGCATCATCGTTTTCAAGGAACGGAATCAGCGACGCCGCAACCGAGACCAGTTGTTTCGGGCTAACGTCGATCAGGTCGATGTTTTCACGTGGGCTGAGCAGGTAGTTGCCCGATTGACGACTGGAGACCAGATCGTTCTCGAACCGGCCCTTGTCATCGATATGCGCGTTGGCCTGCGCCACGGTGTGGCGCATTTCCTCGGTGGCGGACATGTATTGAACATCATCTGTCACCTGACCATCGATAACCTTACGATAAGGCGTTTCGATAAAGCCGTATTTGTTCACACGCGCGTATGTCGCCAGCGAGTTGATCAGACCAATGTTCGGACCCTCGGGCGTTTCAATCGGACACATGCGGCCGTAGTGGGTCGGGTGCACATCGCGCACCTCAAAACCGGCACGTTCGCGGGTCAGACCACCAGGCCCAAGTGCGGAAAGGCGACGCTTGTGCGTGACCTCGGACAGCGGGTTGGTTTGGTCCATGAATTGCGACAATTGGCTAGAGCCAAAGAATTCACGCACCGCAGCAGCAGCCGGTTTGGCATTGATCAGGTCTTGCGGCATCACTGTGTCGATTTCGACCGATGACATACGCTCTTTGATCGCACGTTCCATACGCAACAGACCAACGCGATACTGGTTTTCCATCAATTCGCCAACGGAACGAACGCGACGATTGCCAAGGTGGTCAATATCATCGACCTGGCCCTTGCCGTCACGCAGATCGACCAGCGCCTTGATGCAAGCCACGATATCTTCGCGGCGCAGGGTGCGTTGGGTGTCTTCGGCATCCAGTGCCAGACGCATGTTCATTTTCACACGGCCAACGGCGGACAGATCATAACGATCGCTATCAAAGAACAGTGTATCAAACAGGGCTGAGGCGGATTCAACGGTGGGCGGCTCGCCCGGACGCATCACGCGGTAGATGTCCATCAGCGCGGTGTCACGGCCCATGTTTTTATCCACGGCCATCGTGTTGCGCATGTAAGGGCCAACATTAATGTTATCGATGTCCAGAATTGGCAACTCGGTAATGCCCGCATCCAGCAGCTCTTTCAATGTGCCGCCGATCACTTCGCCTGCTTTGTCCAGCTCTTCAGTCAGCTCGTCACCAGCCTCGACATAGATCGCGCCGGTTTCTTCGTTGATGATATCTATGGCGACAAATTTGCCAAGGATCTGATCGATAGGCAGCAACAGGTCTTTGACCTTGCCTTCATCAATCAGTTTCTTGACCGCACGAGGCGTAACTTTCTTGCCAGCTTCGGCAATCACCTTGCCGGTTTTCGCATCCACCAGATCAAACAGTGGACGCGTGCCGCGCACACGATCAGGGAAGAACTTGGTGACCCAACCTTTGTTCTTCTTCAGTTTAAAGCTCACGGTGTCGTAATAGGCATCCATGATCTGTTCCTGGTCCAGCCCCAGCGCATACAGCAGGGTGGTCACAGGCAGCTTACGACGCCGGTCAATACGGGCAAAAACGATGTCTTTGGCGTCAAATTCAAAATCCAGCCACGAGCCGCGATATGGGATAATGCGGCAGGTAAACAGCAGTTTACCGGAGGAATGGGTTTTGCCTTTGTCGTGGTCAAAGAACACACCGGGCGAGCGGTGCATTTGCGAAACGATCACCCGTTCGGTGCCGTTCACAACGAAGGTGCCGTTTGGTGTCATCAAAGGCATATCGCCCATGAACACGTCTTGTTCTTTGATGTCTTTTACCGATTTCGCGCCGGTATCCTCGTGGATATCAAATACGATCAGACGCAAAGTTACCTTCAGCGGAGCCGAATAGGTCATGTCGCGTTGCATGCACTCTTCGACATCGTATTTCGGTTTTTCCAGAACGTATTTCACGAATTCCAGAATGGCTGTTTCGTTGAAATCCTTGATCGGGAACACCGACTGGAAAACACCGTTGATACCTTCGCCGTCCATCGGTGCCAGCTGATCGCCGGAATCAAGGAACAGTTTATACGAGGATTTCTGAACCTGGATCAGGTTCGGCATTTCCAGAACTTCACGGATTTTGCCGTAATATTTACGCAGCCGCTTTTGGCCAAGATAAGATTGCGCCATCGGTATTGTCGCCTTTCACTTTGCTCGCGGGCACATTGGCTGTCGGGGCCACAGCTATGCGCCGCACACGCAACTGGATCATGGTCTATTCTCGCAAGCCTCCCATTGGCTTGCTCTCGAACCGTGAACCAAGTCTTAGAAAAGGCTTGTCTGTAAAAAGCCCTTGCTAAGACAGGTTCGGCTGAACCCGAACATCATCCGGATTCAGCCATATTTTCAAACCAGCGAGGTGCGAACGCGCCCCGCCGCCGAATTACTTGATTTCGACTTCGGCGCCAGCTGCTTCCAGCTTGCCTTTGATCTCGTCTGCTTCGGCTTGGTCTACGCCTTCTTTGACAGCTTTGCCGCCAGCATCGACCAGGTCTTTTGCGTCTTTGAGGCCCAGACCAGTGATGGCGCGGACTTCTTTGATCACAGCGATTTTAGTTGCACCGGCAGACACCAGAATTACGTCGAATTCTGTTTGTGCGTCGCCACCAGCGTCGCCACCTTCAGCAGCAGCCATCATGACAGCGCCACCGGCAGCAGGCTCGATGCCATACTCGTCTTTAAGGATAGTTTTCAGTTCTTGAGCTTCGAGAAGGGTCAGACCCACGATCTCTTCAGCCATTTTTTTCAGATCAGCCATTTTACTGTCTCTTTCGTTTTAGTTTGTGTTCCAACGTCATGGGGTATCCATACGCCAGTCTCATTCAATTGCTTAAGCAGCCTTGTCTTCAATCGTAGACAAGATGCCGGCGATGTTGCTTGCAGGCGCGCCAATGGCACCGGCGATGTTGGAAGCAGGCGCACCAATGCAGCCAGCGATCGAGCTGATAAGCTCGTCACGGGATGGCATGGCGGCAACAGCTTTAACACCGGCGACGTCAAGTGCGTTCTCACCCATTGCCCCGCCAAGGATCACGAACTTGTCGTTATCTTTGGCAAAACCCTGAGCAACCTTGGCCGCAGCCACAGGATCCTCAGAATAGGAAAGAACAGTCATACCCGTCAGGTGTTCGGCGATGCTTGCGCAAGGCTTTCCTTCAAGGGCAATTCTGGCGAGCTTGTTTTTGGCAACACGCACGGATCCACCTGCTTCGCGCATTTGCGCGCGCAGATCCTGCATATTCGCAACTGTAAGACCCGCGTAGTGGGATACCACTACAACGCCAGAGCTTTCAAAGATTTCGCCGAGTTCAGCGACTACGGCTTCTTTTTGTGCTCTATCCACAGTTTCACTCCAATTATGGAAGGGCTTCCCCTTCCGGCTCAGTTTGTGCCCCGTATTGGTGGGGCGTTTCGGGTCCAATTTCAGGGTCCCGAGGCCAAAATCACCCGAGGAAAAATCCTCGCATAAAATCTGTCTCGCTTCCCATCTCAGGAAGGAATTATCAGGTGTTACCCCAACCCTCCGTCTCGGACAGAACGGTATCTTGCGATCCCGCTACCTGATCCCCGAACATGTCGGGGATCAAATCTCTTAGTTACCAGTGCCGCTTTCGATATTAACGGTCACACTCGGGCCCATAGTCGAAGTTAGGACGATCTTCTTCATGTAGGATCCCTTCACACCCGACGGGCGTGCTTTGGATACTGCATTGATGAAGGACCGCACGTTTTCGACCAGTTTGGCCTCGCTAAACGATGCTTTGCCAACACCGGCGTGAATAACGCCTTCTTTTTCAACCTTGAACTGGACTTCGCCGCCTTTGGCAGCAGCCACAGCCGCAGCCACATCCATAGTTACCGTGCCCACTTTGGGGTTTGGCATCAGGTTGCGCGGGCCAAGAACCTTACCCAGACGGCCAACGATTGGCATCATGTCAGGGGTGGCAATGCAGCGATCAAAGTCGATCTTGCCGCCTTGGACGATTTCCATCAGGTCTTCGGCGCCAACGATATCGGCACCGGCTTTGGTGGCCTCTTCGGCTTTGGCGTCACGGGCAAATACAGCCACGCGAACGGTTTTACCAGTGCCGTTTGGCAGGGCAATCACACCGCGGACCATTTGATCAGCGTGGCGTGGATCAACACCTAGGTTCATGGCGATTTCTATAGTTTCATCGAATTTCGCAGTTGCGTTGGCTTTAATCAGCGCCACAGCTTCTTCAACTGTCAGGTTTGATTTGCCGGCGAATGCCTCACGGGCTGCTGTGGTACGTTTTCCTAGCTTTGCCATGATTACTTCACCTCGATGCCCATGGAGCGCGCAGACCCCATGATGATTTTTGCAGCCGCATCAATATCGTTTGCGTTCAGGTCTTTCATTTTCGCCTCGGCGATTTCTCTGACCTGTTTCATTGTCACCGTGCCCACAGTCTCGCGACCGGGCAGGCTTGCACCTGATTTCAGTTTTGCAGCCTTGCGCAGATAATAAGACGCCGGTGACGTCTTGATTTCCATGCTAAAGGATTTGTCCTGATAGTATGTGATAATGGTCGGGCAAGGCGCGCCCGGCTCAAGATCCTGCGTTTTCGCGTTAAACGATTTGCAGAATTCCATGATGTTAATGCCGCGCTGACCAAGCGCCGGACCCACGGGTGGGGACGGGTTTGCTTGACCTGCAGGCACTTGCAGCTTCATCGAGCCAACTAGTTTTTTAGCCATTAGGCTTCTCCTACTTTTTTCAACATTCCCGCCAACGCGTTGGCGGGGGTTAGGGTTGCGTGGTCCGGCATGACGGGCGCGCCCGCTTTACCTCCCACATCCATCGCGTTTTCAGGCGAAACCGCGGCGGTCGTCACACATCAGGTATCTTTGGTGACCTGCGTGAATTCCAGTTCGACCGGCGTTGCGCGGCCAAAAATTGATACGGTCACTTTCAAGCGACTGTTTTCCATATCGACTTCTTCGACCATTCCGTCGAAGCCCTCGAATGGGCCGTCAGAAACAGCGACTTTTTCGCCGATGTCAAAGAAGATCAGGGTACGTGGTGATTCTGCACCCTCTTCAACACGGTTCAGAAGTGCGTTCACTTCGGCGTCACGCATCGGCATCGGGCGACCTTGCGGGCCTAAAAATCCAGTGACGCGGTTGATCGAGTTGATCAGGTGATAGCCCTGATCCGACATTTCCATCCGCACCAGAATATATCCAGGCATGAAACGACGCTCGGCGGTGATTTTTTTACCGCGGCGAATTTCGATCACCTCTTCGGTGGGCACCAGAACTTCTTCGATTTCGTCCTGAAGACCAGCCTCCTCGACAGCAACTTTAACCTGCTCGGCAATCTTTTTCTCGTAGTTCGAGAGAACGCTTACAGAATACCACCGCTTCGCCATGTTGCCTTCGCCCTTGTGCCTGCCGCGCATATGCGCGGGAAAGTTCTAATTTATCAGACGGTTACCCGCCTGCATCCAAAACAAAAAACAGCGCGCAACCCGAATCGCTGCACGCCTGTCTATGTGATGCCGCCCGATCTACATCCGAAACTTAATCAATTCAAGTGGCTAGGCGGCTATTTCTACTAGGGCTTGTTGAGATTCACCGTGAATTAATGATTGCTGCCGACATATAGATCATTGAGGCGTAGCTTTGATCGGTTTTGCAGGATCGCATGGCTATGCGCTTGAATTCCTTCAGTTTCTGGAAA
>Ga0190303_1001170_pt1 | contig 10592 bp, 7 predicted proteins | sample 48700701_MG_FD_161672 | JGI IMG/M metagenome (GOLD analysis project Ga0190303, IMG submission 161672) | Hydrothermal vent sediment bacterial communities from Southern Trench, Guaymas Basin, Mexico - 4870-07-0-1_MG | ecosystem: Environmental > Aquatic > Marine > Hydrothermal vents > Sediment ...
ATGAGTGAGCTTTGAAACCCGGAAAAAGGTAACCGCTTCAAGGCAGGATATAACGGGTTCACCGGATATTTACGCGAAATTTTCATTATAATAATTATACTGATGCTGTAAAATGTCCTAAAATATTCATTCATGAGGTTATAAAATGTCACAAAAGAGTGTTTTGGTCATTATTGCACCTGGTTTTGAGGAGCTCGAGGCAGTAGCCGTTATTGATATCCTGAGGAGGGCGGGACTGGAGGTTGTATCTGCAGGAACGGTTTCAGGGCCAATCAGATCGGCCCGCAATGTCGTGATTCTGCCCGATAAGTTACTCGATGAGGTGGCAGAAGAGGCCTTTGACTTGATCGTCATGCCGGGTGGTTTGGACGGTACTGAAAACCTTGCCAGGGACCGAAGAGTAGTAAAGATGCTTCAAGAACAGCTGGCCTCCGGCAGGCCCGTCGGGGCAATATGTGCCGCCCCGACCGTTCTGGATCGACACGGCCTTGCACCGGGGAAGACCATTACATGCCATCCGACATGCCGGGATGCGATACAGGGAGCCAGGCTTTCTGAAGACCGGGTGGTCCGGGATGGTCTCCTGGTGACGAGCCAGGGTCCAGGTACGGCCATCGAGTTCGCCTTGAAGCTCGTTGAACTGCTTATGGGTAGAGACAAGATGCTCGAGGTAAATACCGGGGTGCTGGCCCGAATCGATTAATAAAAAATACAGTTATTTTTAAATTTCCTTATGACAAAGAAAAACGGATCCGGAAAGGCCCTGGACAAAATCTCTGCCCTGGTAGCCAGGAACGGTTCCGAGGGCCTTGTTCCCCTGTCGGCCCTTGAGCCTCTTCGACAATATCTTGCCGAGATCAGCCAGTATCCCTTGTTGACCAGAGAAGAAGAGGAGACTCTCACCAAGGCCTACTATGAGACACGAGACCCGGAACTGGCCTCCAGGATCGTGACTGCAAATTTGAGGCTGGTGGTAAAAATAGCCCTGGATTTTCAGAAGTTCTGGATGCAGAATTTTTTGGATCTCGTTCAGGAGGGAAACATAGGATTGATGCAGGCAGTAAGAAAGTTCGACCCGTATAAGGGTGTAAAATTTTCCTACTATTCTTCTTTCTGGATAAAGGCGTATATACTCAAGTTCATCATGGATAACTGGCGCTTAGTAAAGATCGGAACTACCCAGGTCCAGCGCAAGCTCTTTTATAACCTTCGCAAGGAAAAGGGCCGGCTTCTTGCTTTGGGATTTGAGCCGGTGCCAAAGCTTATTTCTGATCGTCTTAATGTCCCCGAGAAGGATGTAATTGACATGGAACGGCGTATGGGGTCGTGGGAGTTATCCATGGATGCCCCGGTCAAGGATGATTCTGAAGATAAATACCTGGATTTTTTTGCCGCTGACGAGACGGCGGTTGAAACCAAGGTTGCCATGGAAGAAATAAAGGCCAGGCTCAAGGATCATCTTGCAGACTTTAACAAGCAACTTCGGGGAAAAGAGCGGGTCATATTTGAAGAGCGGCTTTTGAGCGAGGAGCCAAAGACCCTCCAGGAGCTCGGGGATATCTTCGGGGTTTCAAGGGAAAGAGTGAGACAAATAGAGGTCAGGCTGAAAAAAAAGTTACGGACATTTCTTCTAAAAAGAATCCCGGACCTGGATTCTTATCCAGAAGGTATCGAAGGCATATGATTACAAACCCTTTTCGTCTTTGGATCGAAACCTTTTTCATTTTTTCCATTATCCTGCTGGTGTCCGGCCTCAATGCCATGGCCAGGGAGGATGCTTCGCGCGGCGCGGCCTATGCCTATTATCTCCAGGCAATTATGGAGAAGTCTTCGGGCAGGCTTTCAGATGCCTCAAATTGTCTCAAGAGTGCCCTGGCACTTGATCCGGAATCCACAGCCATACTGGAGGATTTGGCCAAAGTGGCGGTCGGCATGGGTAATCTGCAGGAGGCTGAGCAGTGGGCTGAACAGGCCATAGCACTTGAAGCTGACAACCTGGATATGAAGATTATGCTTGCCAGAATTTATGTCAGCGAAGATCGCGTGACCGAAGCCATGGAACTTCTGGATGAAGTATTAAGTAAGGAGCCCGGCAACCAGAAGGCACTGCTTTTGACCGGTAGTGTTTACGCTAAGGCCAAGGAGTATCCAAAGGCGATCGAGGTCATGGAAAGAGCTGCCGGACAGAAAGGAAGACAATCTTTCATGGCGCATTATTATCTGGGCCGGATATATCGAGACGCCGGTAATCTTTCAAAAGCCGAGAAACATCTCAACGAGGCGATAAGACTGAACCCGCACCTTATTTTGGTATATCTGGACCTGGCTGATGTCTATAGAAGGCAAGGGAAGATAGATAAAGCCATTGATTCCTGCAGGGTAGTGCTGGCTCGACAGCCTCATAACCTCAAGGCCCGGGAACGAATCCTGATGCTGCTAATCGAAGAAAAACGGGCGGATGAGGCGATTTCAGAGTTTCGCCAGCTCAAGCAGTCAGCACAGAACTACCCTGTAATTGGTTTTGATGTCGCTATATTGTGTCTTCAGCAAAAAAAATATGATGAGGCATTGTCTATTCTTGAAGACATGGCCCGGGCCTATCCTGATCAGGGCCAAATTCTCTACTATATGGCAATTGCCTATGAGAAGAAAGGCGATCTTGATGCGGCCATAGAGGTGCTCGAATCCATCCGCATTGATGATGAGCTTGCAGTGGAGGCCAGGATTCGTTCCGCTTACCTGCTCAAGGAAAAGGGACGACTCGATCAGGCATTGAAACTTATTGAGGACAGCCTGGAGGACCGTCCTGATACTAAACAATGGGTGCTGTTCCTTGCAGATCTCTATGATGAGGCAAACAGATCACATGATTCCGAGGAGATTCTTCGTAAGGCCCTGGAAGGCGATCCGGACGATAAGGAGTTATTACTGCATCTTGCGATGGTTTTGGATAAGGCGGGACAGAGAGAACAGGCGATACAGTATGCCAAAAAGGCCGTTGAAAAAGACGGAGACTACGTCCAGGCCCTTAATTTCCTGGGGTATACCTATGCTGAAGAAGGTATCAACCTTGATGAGGCAGAACTTCTGATAAAAAAGGCGCTTTCTATACAGCCGGATGATGGTTATGTAACAGACAGTCTGGGATGGGTATACTTCAAGAAGGGCGAAAACGATCAGGCCATTTCCTGTCTCGAAAAGGCTCGCGAGTTGGTTCCTGACGATCCGCTTATAGCAGAACACCTTGGAGACGCTTATATGGCCAAGGGGACTTTCGGTAAGGCACTGAAGGCCTATCAGGAGGCCCTTGAACTGACGAAGGAGTCAAAGGACAAGCCGAGGTTAAGGAAGAAAATACAGGATGCTCAAAAGGCCTTTTCTGACATGGCGGACAGATGAGAAGACAGATCTATTTTTTATCCAGAATCTTTCTGATTTTCCAGGACAGCTCTTTTATATTAAAGGGCTTTTGAATAAAGTCATTACAGCCGAGCTCCATGATCTCCGCAGCCTGGCCGTCTATGCTGTAGCCACTTGCAAGAAGGGCTTTGACTCCTGGATTGTTCTTTTTCATTCTTTTGTAAGCCTCGCTACCGCTCATCTCCGGCATGATCATGTCGAGAATGACCAGATCGATTTTGTCTCTGTGCTTTCTGTAAACCTCTACTGCTTCTTTTCCGCTTCCGGCAAGCAGTACCTTATAGCCCATTTCTCCAAGCATAGCCTTGCCGACATTAAGAATGCCGTCTTCGTCATCAACAAGAAGGACGGTCTCTGTACCCCTTAAGATATTGTCTTCCGGCCTCTCTTCTTTTTTTGTGACTTTCTTTTTTGAGGCCGGCAGGTAGATATCAAATCTGGTTCCCTTACCTTTTTCACTCTCAATATTTATTATGCCGCCATGATTCCTGATAATCCCGTGGACAAAGGCAAGACCCAAACCCGTGCCGCGGCCCATTTTTTTAGTGGTAAAAAACGGTTCAAATATCCTTTGCCGGATGACCTCATCCATGCCAACACCGGTGTCGGTCACAGAGATCTTTACATAATCGCCGGGCCTTTCACCGAAAGGTTTGGTATAGTTATGGTCAAGCACTACGTTGCTTGTTTCAATATAGAGGTCTCCCCCGCCCGGCATGGCGTGCCATGCATTGATATAGAGGTTCAGCAACACCTGATCAATCTGACACCGATCCACTTCGACCGGCCAGATGTCTTTCTGGTATTTGTTATGAATCCTTATCTCTTTTTTTGTACGGCCAAACATCTCGGAACCCTCTTTAATCAGCTCGTTCAGATCAGTCAGTCTGATATCGTATTTGCCGCCCCTGGCAAAACCCAGAAGTTGTCTCGTAAGGTTTGCTGCAGTTTGGACCATATTTTCTATTCCCTTGAGACGTTCAAAATGGGGATGATCGGGATCAGTGTTCAGCAACATCAGGGAAGAGTGCCCCTGAATGTTCATGAGCACATTATTGAAGTCATGGGCGATGCCGCCAGCCAGCGTGCCGATGGCCTCCATCTTCTGGGCCTGCTGGAATTGTGCCTCAAGCTGCTTTCTTTCTTTCTCTGCCTGCCTGTGTTCTAAGGCATTTGCAAAAATTTCTGCAGTTAAATGGAGCAGTGTGATGGTCTCTTCGGACCATATTTTCTCGACCCGCACCGAATCGAACCCGAGAAATCCAAGGAGGGAACCGCCATAGACCATGGGAACGACAATAAGGGATTGGATATCTTGTGATTGGAGGATTTGTTTTTCGGCGCCTGCTTCGGGTGGGAGAGCGCTGACACATGGGATATGGATGTTCTCGAACCTGTTGAGTTTATCCATCCACCACGGCATGGCGTCAACTGACAGGCCCTTCAGGTTGTCTATTTGCGGTTCAATCCCTTCTGCACACCACTCGTGTGTATTATCCATCTTTGTCCCGTTGTCATAAAACAGAAAGACATAACTTCGGTCAACTCCTGAAAAGGACCCTATCATTTCCAGGGCGCGGTCGATCATGTGGTCAATGTTGTCAGGTGTAGTGTTGATAAAGCTTGTTGATATATCGGCAACCAGTCGTTCAAGCTCCAGTTGAGACTTTAGCGCTTCCTCCGCCCGCACACGGTCAGTAATGTCAATTGTCTGGAAAACAATGCCCTTGAATTCGCCCTCCGCATCTCTGAGCGGCTCCCAGGAGCTCGAAGCATACAGCAATTCCCCGTTCTTCTTGACCGCTTTGTATTCGAAGTCCCTGCCTCCCACACCCTCGCTGAATGTGCGACCATAGAGATGCTTTGCCCTCGGCGTATCATCTTCATGCACCCACCATATCGGTTCGGCACGCAGTTCTTCTTGGGTGTAGCCAAAAATTTCCTCACAGTTGGGGCTGACATATATATTATTACCTTTTGAATCACAAATTATGAGGAGACTGGGCGCGGTCTCAACAATGGTCCTGAACAGTTCTTCTGACTTCCGTAATGCCTCTCCGGTTCTCCTATGCTCAAGGATTTCTTTTTCTAATTCCTTGACCCTTTGTTCCAGTTTTTCATACGTTGGTTTCTTGGCCATAAAAAAATCTCCAATTGATCCAACTAAATAAAAAACGAAATTGCCATCATGGAAAAATGCAGGTGGTTCATTACAGCATACGGATTTCTGCTCCGGGTTTCGGCACTACCTATATCCTGCTTAAGCTCTTTGAAACCGGCCTCGATCTTTCATCGGGCACCATAATATTCGATGACCTTCTCGACAACTTTCTTTTTTTGTTGCTCAACCGGAAGATCAGGCACCGTTCCGTTCGGCTGATATGATTTACGGGGCACGCTCCGTACCAACGATACCTTGACTACGCCGTGCCGACAAACATGTCTACCTACGTTACAGGTAAAATGCGCTCTTTTACCGGCAGAAACGCAGCTTATAGACGAAAAATTTCTTAAAAAAGTGGCCTTTGGGGCCTAAGCTCATTATTATAAGTGGATTGACAATAAAAATTATTCAAAATCATACCGATCAATTTACTAACAGCTGTATTTTGCGTTTCCGGATAGAAAGGGGGAATTATTTGGGATTAAACCAATAAATTCAACGATGGGGTGGATCTTAGAGGAAAAGGCCTTTAAGTTCATTCAGAAGTAGCGCCCCCTGGATCACACATCAGGAAGCATATACCAAAATACCATGAAGAGAGTATTTGCGTGTTTTTCTTTCAAAAGCTTACTTGGGCCATGATGGCTGCGGTTTTGCTGTTTTTACCTAAAGTTACTAAGGCCACAAATGGATATTACTTGATAGGCACAGGCGCAAAGTCACTGGGAATGGCCAGGGCAGTAGTAGCCAATCCGCAGGGAGCTTTAAGTATGTTGCAAAACCCTGCTGCCATTGCATGCCTGGCGGAAACGACAGCCGATGTTGGAGGAGGTGTCTTTATGCCCACAAGGCATATGAACGGCTATAAAAGTGATTCCAATTTATACATGATTCCCTCGGCGGCTTTGGCCTTCAATCCCAAAGATTATAAAGGGCATAAATCACATTTTACCTTTGGCATTGGCACGCACTTCGTCTCCGGGATGGGAGTGGATTGGGATAACAATAATCTTACGAGAAGAATGCTGCAAAAGGTTTATTCTCGCATGGCGATGATGGAAATGGGCATTGGTGGAGGCCATCGTATTAATAACAGTCTGGCTATCGGTTTTACACCCGTATTCACCTGCGAAATGTTAGAAATAGAATATGGATGGAAGGGAGGTGCTAAGGATGTGCTTGATCAAGCATATGCGGCTGGCGGTGGATTTGACGTTGGCATCGTATATCAAGTAAATGATAAATTGAAATTAGGCCTTGCCTACAAATCTAAAAGGTGGATGGAAAATTTGAGCTGGGATGTCAATCCAGATGAGACGGACAGCGGTACCATGATGATTGATCCCAATGCAGAAAAAGTGAGAATGAGACTGGACATGCCTCGCCAGATTGCCTTCGGTATTAATATCAAACCATTTAAACCGCTGAATATAGAGATGGATGTGCGCTGGATTAACTATCATAATGTTATGAATGAGGTCCCCATTACAGGGATGATCGATCCTATGACTGGACAGTCTGCAAGAACCTGGAACTTTCACTGGCGAAACCAGTGGGTATTTGCACTGGGAACAGTATATCGACCTTCTGATCGTCTCACTTTAAGGGCAGGCTTTAATTATGGAAAAAGTCCGGTTGAAGATAAGGACCTAAATGCCAATATCATCTCCATGGCTATTATGGAAACGCATCTTACTGGCAACATATCCTACAAAATAAGTAAAAACCTTGAATTTTCTTTAGCCTATGTCCATGGATTTGAGCATAAACAAACTTACCAAAACACCAGCCCGAAAGACATCTGTTGTTATGGAAATAAAACGGAAATAAAGATGTATCAAAATATGGTAGCCCTTCAACTTAGTCTTTGGTTTTAGATGATGATAGTATAGTTTATTTTTTTCAAGGAACTAAAATCTTACGACAAGTTTTAATTCTTTATCACCCTTTGTAGGGTCTCACTCAGATCCTTTATTTTAAAGGGCTTGGTAATCACGCCAGAAAAGCCGTATTTTTTAAAATTTGCCATGATGAGGTCGGTAGAATAACCACTGGAAACAATGGCCTTAACATTGGGGTCTAGCTCAATAAATTTTTTAATGGCCTCCTTGCCTCCCACTCCTCCCGGGATGGTTAAATCCATAATGACAGCCGCAAAAGGATGGCCGCCCGCCTCCTTTGCTTTTCTATATAGCTCTAATGCCTCACTACCATCCTCAGCAAATTCCACTTCATAGCCAATATACCTGAGCATTTCCCCCGCGACCTCTAAGACCATTTCCTCATCATCCATTAATAGTATTTTTCCTGTTCCCCTCTTCGCTTCAGTGGTTTCTTTTTTTAAAATTTCCTGTTCTCCTCCTAAAGCTGGCAAATAGATATGGAAGGTGGTCCCGATTCCTATTTCGGATGTTGCTTCAATATAGCCCTTATGCCTTCTGATAATGGAATAGACGGTAGCCAATCCCAGGCCGCTTCCTTTCTGTTTGGTCGTAAAATATGGATCAAATATTCTAGTGAGATGTCCTTTAGATATGCCAACGCCCTGATCCTTGATCACGACTTTTACATATCTCCCCTCTCTTAAAGGCAGGTGCCGCTTTGTATCAATCATTATATTTTCACCATACACCTGAATAATACCCCCTTCTGGCATGGCCTGGTCAGCGTTGATAAGTAAATTATTAATTACCTGCGTCATTTGACCTTCATCTGCTTCCACTAGCCAAAGATCATCCGGGATAGAAATTTCACAACTGACATTTGAACCGCTCAAGGCAAATGTTGTTACCTCTTCTATCAATTTCAGTAAAGAAATATCCTTTTTGACCGGCTCTCCTCCCTTAGAAAAGGTCAGTAGCTGCTGGGCCAAATCTCTTGCGCGCAAGCATGCCTTTTCTGCCTTTTCCAGCCTTGTAACTACCTTATCTTTTGTATCACTATAAACCTTTGCCAGGGTAATATTACCTAAAATGCCGGTTAAAATATTGTTGAAGTCATGGGCAATACCACCTGCCAAGATGCCAATAGATTCAAGTTTGGCTGTCTTCAGTAGCTCTTGTTCCATTCTCCTTTTTGCTGTGATATCCTGAAATACCAGAATTACACCGATGGTATTGCCCGTTTTGTCTAAAATTGGTGCGGCGCTATCTGTAATAATCCTCTCCGTGCCATCCCTGGTAATAAGTATAAGGTTACTGCTGACCGCTTTGCCTGATTCAATTACCTTCCTAAAGGGATTCTTAGAATGCTTACGTGTTTTCTCATTGATGGTATAAAACACTGTAGAAAGGGGTTCCCCTATAGCCGCTTCCTGCTGCCAACCCGTCAGTTTTTCTGCCACCTTATTTATTAAAACTATTTTGCCCTTTGCATCTGTAGCAATCAGTCCTTCTCCTATAGAACGAAGGGTAACAGCCAGACGCTCCTTTTCTGCAGCAAGCGCCTCCTCCATCTGCTTGCGCTCAGTGATATCACGGAAGATACCACTGGTAGCCACGGGTTTTCCTCCTTCAATATGACAGTTGGCACTTCCCTCAACCCAGATTTGCTTTCCATCCTTGGCTACAAAGATGGCCTCAACATTATTTATGGGCTTGCCCGACATCACCTCTTGGAAAACTGTCTTACAGTGGGCTGCAGAATCAGGATGAAGGATATCCCATAGCCTGATCTGTTTAACTTCTTCCTCACTATATCCAAGCACCTTCTGCCATTTTGGGTTGACATAGAGAAAACGGCCATCAGGCCCAACGCTTTGAATCAGGTCATTGGCGTTCTCAAAGAGATAACGGTAGTGCTCTTCGCTTTCCTTCAGCGCCTCCTCCATCTGCTTGCGCTCAGTGATATCACGGAAGATACCACTGGTAGCCACGGGTTTTCCTCGTATATACCGACAATGGACATTTCCTTCCAGCCAGATTTGCCTGCCATCCTTGGCTACAAAGCAGTACTCAACATTGTCTACCGCCCCTCCTGCTATTGCCATTCGAAAGGCTTGCTTACATTGAGAAATAGAATCAGGATGGACTACATTCCATATCCTCAGATAATCTAGCTCTTCCTCACTATATCCAAGCACCTTCTGCCATGCGGGATTTACATAGAGAAAAGAGCCATCAGGCGCAATACTCTGAATCAGGTCATTGGTATTCTCAAACAGGTCTCGATATTGCGCCTCTCTTTCCCTTAATTCCTCTTCTATTTTTCCACATGGAGTAATTTTCCCGGCCTTAATCTGTTCTTCCAAATTTTTGTCTGCTTTTGAGAGATTCATTTTCAATTGCACCTGCCCTGCCTATCATTTGCGTACTTCGTTTTGAAGTGTCCGGATCTTGTTGCGTGGCCCCGGATAGTCTCATCCCTCCTATGATAAATCGGACGGGTCTCAAGGACACTCTTTATGTCTCGAAAGACCTTTTCTGCCTGCCATAACTCTTTGTACTTCAATGCTGCCTGAGATGCGGGCATCTTCTTCTTAATCAGGCTTGTCTGTGAGACCCGCTTGCCGTCATACACCGATGCATCACGGTCAAGAAAATCGCTCTCTCAACGTCAAATTCAAACTTCTGCTTTATATTCGCCAATATACTCTGAATAACTATCCTGATCAACTGATTCCCTCTGTGCCAATGTAAGTAAGACACTTACTCCCTTGAGAAATCAGTGTAGATTATGTTTATTATTTGTTGGAATCAGCAGGTAGCTTAAAATGAACTATAATTTTGAATGAGACCCGCATAAGGCACAACTTAATTACGAAAAGCACGGAATCCGTTTCGAAGGTATATTTTCAAGTCGCAAGACTACAAGAAAAGAAAGTAAGTTCTATGGAGAGTAATCTATGAAAGAAGAATATGATTTCTCAAAAGGAGAAAGAGTAAAATTTTATCATCCAGATGCCAAATTGAATTTGCCAATTTATCTTGACGACGAAGTCTTCGCCTTTATCGAGGACATAGCGAACAAAAAAGGCTAAGAGGAGCTTATGGCCATGAAAAAGATCCTG
>Ga0190303_1001171_pt1 | contig 10591 bp, 9 predicted proteins | sample 48700701_MG_FD_161672 | JGI IMG/M metagenome (GOLD analysis project Ga0190303, IMG submission 161672) | Hydrothermal vent sediment bacterial communities from Southern Trench, Guaymas Basin, Mexico - 4870-07-0-1_MG | ecosystem: Environmental > Aquatic > Marine > Hydrothermal vents > Sediment ...
CTTATAAATCAAAACAAACCCTAAAGCGATCAGGGCGTAGATACCACCCACCGCAATCCCGCTGGTCAGCAGGAGTAGAAAAAACTCCATTTCAGCTCTGCCCCTGTTTTTTAGTGCCGAGATAGGCCTTGATAACCTCGGGATGGCGCTGCACCTCAAGCGGTGTTCCGGCGGCAATCTTACGCCCGAAATTAAGCACCATAATTCGATCTGAGATATCCATAATCATCCGCATATCGTGTTCAATAATAATAATCGTCAAATCCCGCTCTTCCTGAATATCGAGAATAAAACGCACCATATCCTCGGTCTCTTCGGCATTCATTCCGGCAACCGGCTCATCCAGCAACAGAATCTGCGGCCGCATTGCCAGAGCCCGGGCGAGCTCAACCCGTTTCTGCAAACCATATGACAAAGTGCTGACCGATTGCTTGCGGATATGCTCAATCTCAAGGAAATCGATAATTTCATCCTCAATCTCAACCCGCAGCTTCATCTCTTCACGATGCGCCCCGCCCCAGTAAAATGCGGCCCCTAAAAGACCGGTATGCAGATGCGCATGACTTCCCAGCTTGATGTTATCAAGAACCGTCATTCCCCGGAACAGGGCAATATTCTGAAAGGTACGGGCCAGGCCCGCCGCCGCCCGCCGATCCGGTGAAGTGTGCGAGATATCATTGCCGGCAAACTTGATTTCGCCTTTTTGCTGATGATAAAAACCGCCGAGACAGTTCAGGATAGAGGTCTTACCAGCCCCGTTTGGACCAATAATCGCATAGATCTCACCCGGCTCAACCGCAAAGCTGACATCGTGTAAGACCTGCAGTCCGCCAAATGAAAGATGGAGATTATTTACTTCAAGAAGGGCCATAATTGATTGAAGTCAAAAAATGCTTACAAGTTTATAGGGTCCGGCAACTCAGTGTCAAATAAGCACTTTCACCCCAGAAAAAATGAACAATAGCAAATTCCAATGAAAATGTAAATCGGTAGATGTGGTAAGGTTTGAGAGTAGTGTCCATGTAACAATGCCGTCAGGAACATAGTCCCCCATATGCTGGCACTTTGCAGTAACAAGGATTGTCAAAGACAGGCCTATATCCCGCATCAACCTGTTTTACAACTATTCTGCTGATTAATATTTGAAGCCGAATAACCATAGTGGAATTTTATTGTTATGGCCATGTTCTATATCGTCAACTGCCAGGTAGCTATTGCTTGTACCGGCAATCTGTTTTCTGGTTTTGTTTTTACCTCCTACCTCGAATAGAAATTTATCATCAACCAGAAAGTCTCCTTTTGGGGGAATACTTAATTTGTTTTCCATACCGACAATATTGGCAAAAAATGTTTCCCGAACAGTTCCCGGGTTGACGTTACCGGCCGGACTTAGGGCATAAAGCTGATTAGTGTTGTTGAGGTAGATTTTTTCCGGTTTTTCAAGACTGTCAAACTCTCTTCCGGCTTTTCTGATCTGTCTGATGACTCCGCCATCTTCAAGATATTTGAAGTACGTTTTCAGGGTTCTGCCATCCCCGATGTTGACAATTCTCATTATTTTTTTCATGTCAGGAGTAAAAGGGACATTTGCTGATATCACGGAGAGTAGTTTCTTCAGTTTTCTTATACTTTCTCCGGCCAAAGCCGGATAGACTGACATTAAGTCGGACTCGATTGTAGTATGGACCTGTTGTTCCAACGTAATCTGGAATTGTGATGTTTCCGCGAATTCTAAAAAATAGGGGTAATAACCGAATTTCAGATAATCTTTAAAAAGCGGCAGTATTTTTTTCCCTTCTGCATCAATTTTTTTCGTTATATCGTGAGAGATTTGCAGGTGATCGATCCTAATATTGTCAATGGTAACGTTAGAAAATTTGAGATTAAGGGAAAGTTCAATAAATTCACGGAAAGACATCCCATGCATGTGGTAAACTATAGCCCTTCTGGAGAGGTCATGACTTCCTTTATGGATCTCCAGGATGCTGCTCCCGGAGGCCACAATTTTTAAGTCGGGAAAAGTGTCGTAGATACTTTTTAGATCACCCGACCAATTTTTGTATTTGTGTACCTCGTCGAAACAGATCAATTCTCCACCATATTTCGTGAACTCTTCAGCTATTTCATACAGGGTGTACTGATTCGTGACAAAATGGTCTGATTGAACATAGAGGATTGCGGAAGAGAAGAGATCCCCTTTACTGTATTTGAGAAGATGTTGAATCAGAGCCGTTGATTTCCCAACCCCACGCTGTCCAACAATAATGGCAAAACGATCGTTTAGCTCTGTCTTTTTCAAGAAAGAGCGTACATAAGGACGATTATAAATTTTCAGAAAATGTCTACTTAGAGTAAAGATTGAATCAATCACGGGAGATGCCTTTATGGGATTAGATTACTAATTTACAAGATATTTACAGTAATGCATTACCATTTGTCAACTATTTTCATCCAACGGTCACTGACCCTTATCCTTTGGCAAAACCCAGCGGTCAGTCCGGCGGTGATGGTGATCAGGCCGCACATTCATATTAAAAAGCGTATAAATTTGAAATTGTGTAAAACTTTCATTTCTTTCTCCTTTACAAAAATGATGCTTTAAGATACCTACTTGTACTAACTTAATGATAGCAGAGGTTGAAACATAAAGATAATCCATTTCAAGAATAGTTTACGATAAAGTTCAAGTGCGCCATTCGGTAGTAAAGTTAAGGTTGCCGTAACATTGTTGAAATGATAAGGCACAAGAAATGTAATTAGTTTTGGCACCAACAACAAGCTTGTATAGTCTTTTTCGGAGAGATCTTTCATGGCATTATCAATTGAAAAAATTGAATCAGATTTACTTAAACTACCCCGGCAAGAGCGAGCTTTTTTAGCTGATCGTCTTCTTGGGTCCCTTGACGCAGAAGTTTTTAATGATATCGAAGAGGCTTGGATTGAAGAGGTGGAGCGGCGTTATCAGGAATATAAAAGTGGTAAACGACCAGGAATTGCATCTCATACTGTCTTTGCTGAAGCTGATTTAATTCTGAAATGATGCCTGTTATTTTTGATCCCGAGGCAAAATCTGAATTTTTGGATGCTGTACGTTATTATGAGGAGTGTCGGCCTGGTCTGGGAGGTAGATTTAAAGAAGCAGTTGAGTCTGCTACAAAAAGTATTTCAACAGCTCCTTTCAGGTATAGGGTTCTACACAAGCCTTTTAGGCATTTGCTTTTATTCCAATTTCCATATTCTATCTTTTTTAGTATTGAACCAGACCACATCCATATAATTGCAGTTGCGCATTCAAAAAGAAAACCAGGCTATTGGTTAAAGCGCAGTTGAGATATTTACGATGAAGGTCTAGTTTGCGATTTAGCTGGATGGTTAAGATTGCCAGTGCAATGATTAATTACACTTGACTTTTTCAGCATACCTAGATATATTGTATACAATGAACAGGGATAGCTGAACATCAGATATTTTTGGTTAAGCCCTTGGAGAATTTATTTTTTGAGATTATTTACCAAGTTAGAGACTTTATAACGCATTTAACTTTTAATAATGTTTGATGAGGAGGTAAGAATTATGATCAGAGCAATGGGTAACGTTTTCGACAGATGGGCGCGCAAATGGATGCCGGATCCTATGTTATTTGCTATTCTTTTAACTTTTATCACCTATATATTAGGCTTAGTTCTTACCAAAAGCGGTCCTTTTGAAATGATCCAGTACTGGAATAAAGGCTTCTGGGTACTCCTGAAATTTGGTATGCAGATGTGCTTGATTCTGGTGACAGGTCACGCTTTGGCAACTTCCCCTATCATCCGCAAAGGAATTGAAAAACTTGCCGCCATACCATCCAGTCAAACCGGGGCTGTTTTTTTGGTGGCATTGACTGCGGCAATTGCTTCATGGATTAACTGGGGACTGGGTATCATTGTTGGGGCCTTGATGGCCCGTGAGGTTGGACGAAGCGGTCATTTAAGAAATATTCCGATGCATTACCCTCTCCTGGGTGCGGCTGGATATGCAGGATTTCTGACTTGGCATGGAGGTTTATCGGCTTCGGCTCCTCTTCTGGTAGCGACAGAGAATCATTTTCTGGTCAAGAGTATCGGGGTTATCCCTACCAGTCAGACAATTTTTAGCCCCATGAATATAGTTGTCACGCTTGCCCTCTTTGCTGTTATACCTTTAACCATGATGATGATGTCTCCTAAAAATGAGGATGAAATTGTCTCAATTACAGATATCGATCCTGGGCTGGTGGCAGATGAAAAGGTTAAAGTTATTGCAAGAGAAGATATGGTCATTGCGGATAAGGTTGAAAACAGCCAGGTAATTTCATTAATCATTGGCCTGATGGGTTTGTCGTACGTTTGCTGGTATTTTGCTACGAAAGGATTCAAACTAAATCTAAATATAGTCAACTTTACCTTCCTTTTTGTCGGAATAATCTTACAACGTACCCCAATCAATTATATCAGCGCGGTAAGTGAAGGAACTAAAGCCTGTTCAGGAATTATCATCCAGTTCCCGTTTTATGCAGGGATCATGGGAATGATGAAGTTTTCCGGTCTTGTCGTTGTTATAGCCGGGTGGTTTGTGGCTGTTTCCAGCGCTACAACTTTCCCCCTGCTAACATTTTTGAGCGCCGGCCTAGTCAATCTTTTTGTGCCTTCCGGTGGTGGCCAGATGGCGGTTCAAGGACCCATTATGGTAGAAGCCGCTAACACTCTTCATCTATCCATGCCTAAAACCATTATGGCTATTTCCTATGGTGATCAATGGACCAATATGCTGCAACCCTTCTGGGCTTTGGCACTTTTGGGTATTACCCGTCTAAAGGCACGTGAAATTGTTGGTTACACGATGGTGGTACTGGTTACCAGCGCGATCGTTTTCCTCCTTGGATTGTTGCTCTTGTAGGTTTAATATGCAAGGGGTTAAGAGATAACGTTTCCCCTATGAAATACTTAAAGGAGGGCAGGGCCAGTTTAATGGAACTGCCCTCTCTATTTCAACTTTCCGAGTAAACGGATGAGATGCCTACTTTTACATTTTACTCTCAGAGAAACCGTGGGCTGTCTTGCCAATGTAGATAAAAATAAGGAAAGAAAATGAAGAGTATCTTTTACAAGCCAGCCTGGGAACTGGTTTCTCTAATCAGAAAAAAGGAGATTTCTCCTCTAGAATTGATAAGGACGACCTTGGAACGCATTGATACGGTTAATCATGATTTAAATGCCTTTGTCGATCTCTGCCCGGAGAAAGCTCTGTCTGAAGCTCGTAATATAACCGAAATGATCTCTGCTGGAAAAGATATTGGGCCACTTGCCGGGATTCCACTGGGAGTCAAAGATTTAGAAAATGTTGCCGGAATGGTGACCAGTTATGGCTCGATACCGTTCAAGGATAATATGGCCCTTGAAGATTCGATCCAGGTAGCCCGGCTTAAGCAAGCGGGGGCTATTGTGGTGGGCAAAACTAATACACCAGAGTTTGGCTTTACCGGTTTCACCAAAAACAGGCTTTATGGAACCACTCGCAATCCCTGGAACCTTGAAATGACCCCCGGAGGCTCAAGCGGTGGCTCGGCAGCTGCGGTTGCGGCTGGATTGGTTCCGGTATGTACAGGGTCTGATGCTGGCGGTTCCATACGCATTCCTTCCTCCTATTCGGGGTGTTTTGGGCTTAAAACATCTTTCGGCAGAATTCCTATGGGGCCAATGTCTTATGTGAGTTACAGTTCCCTGACCGTAATGGGTCCTCTCTCTCGAAACGTACGGGATGCGGCGCTCTATATGGATTGCACTATCGGTAATCATCCGGCTGATCCTTTTTCGCTTCCAGCTCCGGGTAAATCCTACTTTGCAGAAATAGATAACCTTCCGAAGCGTCTCAAAATCGCTTTTAGTCCGACTCTGGGGTATGCGGTTGTACAAAAAGATGTGCTTGATTGTGTTGAGAAAGCCGTTCATGCATTTACGGAAATGGGACATCAAGTGGAGCTGTGGTCCGGCAACCTACCCTATATGGGAGATGCATGGGCCGAACTGATATCTACGGACATATATGCGCAGTTACATGAGATTCTGGAACAAGAAAAAGATTCAATCGGAAGAACACTTGTTACCGTGTTAAATAAGATCCGGAAGACGACGGTTACCCGACTTACTGCTATCCAGAAGTTGCGGGCCGAACTAAACTCACACCTGGAAAAACTTTTTAACGAATTTGATCTTTTGCTTACCCCAACCATGCCGACTGAAGCATTTGCGGCCAGTGGACCGCCTCCTTCAGAAATTGATGGACAACCGGTTCCACTTTTGGGTGCCGTAGCTTTTACTTATCCGTTTAACTTTTCCGGGCATCCGGCAGCTTCCGTTCCCGCCGGTTTTACTCCGAACCGGTTACCAGCAGGTTTGCAAATAGTTGCTCCCCGGTATCGAGATGACCTTGTTCTTCAAGCAGCTCGTGCTTATGAGAAAGCCAGACCATGGGATGATTTGAAGCCTGATTTCCAGTAAGCCACAAAAAGCTTGGCATTAGTCCGGACTTTATTGTTGTCTATTTTAATATACGAACCAGAGCCAAAACCGTAGATAGAGATTGGCAATCGTAAGGACTAAATGTGACCAACTTCTTCCATATTAACCTTATCAGCGAATCTTTTTTTATATTTTTAATGATGTATGAAAGCAGCTATCATACATTATGATCCTGCTCGGGAATTTTGTACTCCTGAGAAGTGTTATGTTAATGAATTATCCAACTCCGCTGACGACCCAGATGTTTCAATTGCTCAAGCAAGAGTAAAGTCTGGGGTTACAACTCAATGGCATCAGCCATATGAAGGTATTGAGTATGGGACAATGTGAAATTTTTAGCCACTTCTTATATTGAAAGGTTTAAAGGTCACTCATCGATTGTTTTTTTAATCTTCACCAAAGACCGCTTTGAAAGAGAAGCTTCATTCTGTATTCATTGCGGCTTTCGTCTTGATGAGGGCACTCTCCACCTGATTGTCTTGTCCAAACATTTATTGTGTAGTAGTGTGAGCGGCTGCAGGAGAGATCTTGCGGCCGTTCTGATTTTTTAAGTGTGAGGTTTTATTGCTATGGCGGATCAAACCAATTTATCTGCAGTCGCAGTTAGATTCAGCGAACTCTGGCAGACCGTGTGTAAATTGCGCTCTCCGGAGGGTTGTCCCTGGGATCGGGAGCAGAATTTTGCATCGATGAAAAATCAGTTCTTAGATGAGGTCTATGAATTTATTGATGCCCTGGAAGATGATGACAGTAAAGCGATGTCAGAGGAGTTGGGCGATCTTTTCTTTCATCTTCTCTTTTTCAGTTGTCTCGGTGAAGATGGTAAATGTTTTACCTTGGAATCTACATTGGAGCAGATTAAAGCCAAACTTATTCGCCGGCACCCGCATGTTTTTTCAAAAACAGAGGTTGCTGAGATCTCTCCGGAACAGGTTAAAGTTAACTGGGACAGGATTAAGCGTGAAGTCGAGGGTAAAGAGTATAAATCCGTTCTGGATTCAGTCCCCGCATCCTTGCCGCCGCTGTTAAAGGCTTTTGTTTTGGGGCAGAAGGCGGCTAAAGTCGGTTTTGACTGGTCATCACCGGCCGATATTATGCCCAAATTGCATGAGGAATTGACTGAGGTCGAAGAGGTTCTCGGCTCCGGCGGTGAGCGTTTGCAGGAGGAGCTTGGTGACCTGTTGTTTGTAACTGTTAATTTGGTCCGCCTGAGCGGTTTTGAACCCGGGAGGGTACTTAATCGAGCTAACCTTAAGTTTGAGAAGCGCTTTCGTTTTATGGAACGTGAAGCTGCGGCTCAAGGTTCAACCCTGGAACGACTTGAGCTTGAGGAGCAGGAAATTTTGTGGCAAAAGGCCAAAACCGAGTGCGGCTGAATTTACAGTCAGCTTGACTGCCACCTGTTTTTGTTCCGATACAAAGAACGATTTTATGGTTTGTTACTTGATCTTTTTATGGTATGCTGATTGGGCTGTGTAAGTTTGGAGTTTTTTTATGATGGCAGGTTAATCTATAACCGGATGTTGGAGGTATTCAAAATGAGATTTGGGCGAAGTTTCACTTGGTTATTAGTTGCTTTGTTGGTTGTTTGTACCACAAGTATTGCCGGCGCAACCGCTAGCGGAAAACCGATTGTTTTAGGGTGCCCGCTGTCAACCGCTTTTCTTTACGGTTGGGATGCTGAAAGAGGGATTAAACTGGCGGTTGATGAAATTAATCAGGCGGGTGGGGTTACATTTGATGGTGCCAGCCACCCTTTTAAAGTTGAAGTTATCGATACCCGGTCGCTCGAACCCGGAGTTCCGGTTAGTGAGGCCCTGCTTGGAGTCGAAAAACTTATTCTCGAAAAAAAGGCTGACTTTATTGTCGGCGGCCCGGTTCGTTCGGAAGCCGCGATGGCGGTTATGGACTTGCTCAACAAGTATCAGAAGGTCTCGATTGTTACGACCGGTGTTTTAAGTCCGGGCTACCACAAGCGGATTGCCGCCAATTACGATAAATTTAAATACTGTTTTCGCAACTCTTCCGAGATCATCACGATCGGTAAAGATATGATCAAGGTTTTTAATCAATTAAACAGTGAGCACGGTCTTAAAAAAGCTTTTATCATGGTTCAGGATGTCGCCCATGCCCGCAAGGCGGGTGGCTTTATCGCCAAGTTGCTCAAGGGTACCGGCAAATGGGAAGTTCTTGGTCAGGAAATTTATCCGACCGGCTCCACCGATTTCTCCATGGGTCTTTTGAAGGCCCGTCGTCTGAAAGCTGAAGTTCTGTTTATCTGGATGGATATGCCGGAGTCGGCAATTTTGCTCAAACAGTGGAAGAACATGAAGATGAATTGTGTGCCGATGGGTTTTATGTCGGCTGCGGAACAGCCTAATTTCTGGGATGCGACCAAAGGTAATTGCGAATATACGATCGTTGATGCGGTCAACGGCGGCAATGTACCGTCAACCATGACGCCCTGGACGATGAAGTTTGTGGATGCTTACAAGAAAAAATGGGGCCTGGAGCCGGAAGGTTATGGAACATCATCCAGTTACATGGCTGTTTACCAGTTGAAAGAGGCCATCGAAGCGGCGGGCACTCTTAATCCCGATGCGGTTATCAAGGCTCTTGAGGCGCAGGATTTGATGGGGGTTTACGGGCGCATGAAATTTGCCAAGAATCACCAGATTATTCCTTCCGATGATCCGGAAAAAGGTGCTGCCGGCTGTATGTTTCAATGGCAGGATGGCAAACGTGTGCAATTTTTCCCCAAAGCCGGAGCTACCGGTAGCATTATTCTGCCGCCCTGGATGAAATAAAGGGAGTTATGATTATGGAGTTTACTGATCTGTTTTCCCTGCTTGAGGCGCGTAAAAGCTGCCGCTCTTTTCAGCCGAAAGTGCCGCTTAAGCCGGAAGAAATTAAAATGATAATCAAGGCCGGTCAACAGGCCCCCAATCCGCTTAACCAGCAACCTTGGTCATTTGTCGTCATCACTGCCGACGAGATTAAGAAGCAGCTGCGTCAGGCTGGTGAAAAGGCTAAACAGACAGTCTTAGATGAAGGCGGTCCCGGTTGGGTCGGTGGTTTCAGTCTCGATTTTATGGAGGAAGCCCCGCTCGTAATTGCGCTTCTGGTAGATCCGCGTAAAGGTGGTCTCGGGGAATATTTTAACCAACCCATCGGCAGTATCCAGGCCGGCTCGGCTTGTTTGCAGAATATGATGCTGGCGGCTACGACGTTGGGTTTTGGCACACTCTGGTTTACCTTTTTCGATCCGGCTGAGGTTCGGCCGATCATTGCGGTGCCCGATAATTTAGAGATTGTCGGTCTGCTCTTTGTCGGCAAGGCGGTTGGTAAAGTACCGGCCAGCCGGCGTCGGGCTCCAGTGGTCTATGCTGATAGTTTTGGGGTCGATTATGATCAAGGGTAAACCGGCATAGCTGAAATTGAAATAGTTTGTATTTATCGGATGTTAACCTGATATTTTGCAGAGGCAGCAGGCACAAAGTATTCTTGGTTTTACTCTGTACCTTCTGCCTCTGTTCTTATAAACGGGTTTTCTTGAATTTAAGAAGCTCAAATTTGTTATCATGTTGTCTTACAATCAATTAGTCTCCAACCCTTGAGGTTTACTGGTGGAAATTTTAATTTACGGGACTGTCAACAGCTTTAAACTGATCCTTATCGCCTTTGGTTTCACGCTGGTCTACGGCATCAGCCGGCTGCCAAATTTTGCCCATGGAGCCATTTTTGTTTTCACCGGTTTTGTCGCCTGGATCATGATGCATAAACTTCACTTGCCCTTTCTCCCGGCGGCGTTGCTCTCTTTAATCAGTGCGGCTCTGGTCGGGGTTCTCATCTACCAGGTTATTCTGAAACGTATCAGAGGTATGAATATGAATGAGATCATCGCTACCTATGCCATCGGGGTGGCTCTGATCGAAACCTTTCGCTGGCTCGGTTTCAGAGGAACCACTTTTACTTTGCCGGTGCTTTTTGAAGGGATGGTTTTTATCGGGGATGTGCCGATAGATTATCAGCGCCTGATGGTGGTTGCCGTT
>Ga0190303_1001172_pt1 | contig 10587 bp, 7 predicted proteins | sample 48700701_MG_FD_161672 | JGI IMG/M metagenome (GOLD analysis project Ga0190303, IMG submission 161672) | Hydrothermal vent sediment bacterial communities from Southern Trench, Guaymas Basin, Mexico - 4870-07-0-1_MG | ecosystem: Environmental > Aquatic > Marine > Hydrothermal vents > Sediment ...
CATTTTCGCCAGGCTATTTTTGTTAAAATCTCGTTCTGTAAACCCATTTTTGAACTGATAATCACTGGACTGCAGTATCGTGCTTTTGCCAGTTTGGTGATTAATCATGGATAGCTTGGCCGGTCGCCAATATCGACCCAAATACTGCTTGTACTCTGAAAGGGTTAGTGTTTTCAGCAGGGAATTTTTACGGTCATAAAAATCCACTTTCCAGGTACGATACTCTTCTTGATCAATCCAGGCGATCTGTCGAGTATAACCAGATTTCAGGTCAGTCGGGTAACGCTCAATCACAAAACAGGGTTTGTCGTTCAAGTTTTCATCACGAAGGTATCGGTAGGTATATTTTTCAATTTCTTGAGAGGAGAGATCCTCGTAGGAAAACTCACTACCCATAAAGGGGCCAGATTTGTTATTGGAAGAGATTCTCTTGACTCGCTTTAGCGCGGGCAGGTAGAGCCACTGGTCATCCTTGCCCTCTTTGTGGCTATAGGTCAGCAATGCTGTCCCTTTAACATCTCTTGGCTCATCAAATACCATAATGCTTTTATCGCCATCACCCTGCACTTCAATTCTTTTTTCCCGCATTTGGCGAGTCGTTGACTCTCCGCTCTTGTTTATTAACAACATAGTTAAACTGGATGAGCTATCTTGAAACCCGGCATCCCGGTGATCGGCTTCCGTGGCGATAGCCAGCCCCGTCTTTTCAGCAGTTTCAGCAACTACCGCACTACAAAACGCGGTCATTAGCATCCCTATAGCTAGCAAAGATAGAGCTGACCTCTCTTTTAATTGATCTGGTTTGATTTTTTTAAATTTCAATCTTACATTCACCTTTTTTGTTAAATGCATCTGAGATCATGCGCTCTCTTAACGTGGCAGGCCCTATTTTTCTTCTGCCATTATTGACCCATTGTCTGGCTCTTTGTCCATCAAAATAAGTAGCGCTGGTAACATTAGAAAATCCACCACCAGAGCCAGCACAATGGTAATAGCAGTTAGCTGTGATGTGTCTGCATTAAGCCGAAAGGTCGAACAGGACAAAATACCAAAACCCACCACCAGGGCCGCTGATGTGATCACCAGGGCCAACCCCACCGAGCTGAAAGCATAGCGCACGGCCTCCTGGGCATTATAACCATTTTCTCTTCTTGCCCGGAGGTACTTGCTCAGAAAGTGTACCGAGTCATCCACCACTATGCCGAGCGTCATCGGCAGGACTATGGACACCGCCATATTAACTTCACCGACCAGAACACTCCATACACCAAAGGCCATGCCCGCTGGCAAAAGGTTAGCCACAAGGCTTAACAGACCGCACCTGAAACTGCGCAGCACAACAATCAGAATCACGGAGATAACCACAATACCGATAAGAGTCCCCCAGATCATACTGATCGTTGAACGCTTGAATATCTCTGCGAACATCAGGCTGGCACCTGAACCATAACCTGACAGTTGAGGTGCGTTATTGTGCAACCACTGGCTGGCCTCTTTGTTAAATTTCAGCACTTCGCCGCTGGTAATATCAGCCATTGTCACCACAACCCGGGTTGCTGACTTATCCAGATTAATTTCATTATTCAGATCCAGCCCGTAGGGTAGCGACAATTCATAGAGCAGCAGGTATTGAGATGCCAACTCCCGACTTTCAGGGACAGTGTACCAATCAGGATTATCACCATGCATATTCATGTTCAGTTTCTGCAGGGTATCCGAAATACTGTTCACATGAACAACATCTGGGTGCTGACGCAGCCACTGGGTAAACGCTTTCAATTGTTGTTGAAAAACCGGTTCTGCTACTACATTATCTCCCCGGCCCGCTATAGAGTATTCCACCAGGGTGATACCGGAAAGGTTCTCCATCATATAGTCAGTATCAGCCCGAAATTGCAGTTCTTCATTAAAAAATTTCACAAACTGATTATCAATTTTATTCAGCGGTATCAGCGCCAGCAACACCACACTGAGCACCAGCATAGGTAGCAGCGTCCGGTAGGGGCGACTCACTACAAAGTTGCCCAGAGCTGTCATCCATTGACTGGGCCTGCCCACCGAACCTGAGCCAGCCGAGATCGGAACAGCAGCGATATAAGCTGGCAGGAAAGTAGCCGAATACAGCAGCGCAAACATAACGCCCGCAGCGGTAATATTCCCAAAATCCCGAAAGGGCGGAACATCATTGAAGTTAAGGGTCATAAAACCCACTGCGGTGGTAACACTGGTAATAATTATCGGTGTTAAATTAATAGTCAGGCTGTTGACCAATGCTTCTATTTTTTTCTGGCCATTACGCATAAATCCAAACATGGAGATCAGGATATGGATAGAATCAGCAACTGCCAAAGTCATAATCATTGTGGGTGCAGGTGCAGAAGCCGTAGTCAGTTCCAACCCCATCCAGCCAGCAATCCCCAGCGCTGAAATAACTGAAAAGCTCACCATCAGCACAACACCCAGTACTGCCATAAATGATCTGACCAGGAACCAGATCATCAACACGATGGACAGATACATCAGCGGCACCAGGGTCGTGGCATCCTTAACGCCGCTTTCACGGAACGCCATCTCCAGCATTAATTCTCCGGACAACCGGAATTCCAGCTCAGGGTATTGTACTTTAAAACGCTCAACCAACTGCCGTGCAGCTGGTACGATTATTGATGCCACATTAGACACATCATCGGGGGGCTGAAAGGTCACGTTAACCGCCGTAACGCGAGCATCGGTCGACAGCAGCTTTTGAATCAGCCGGGGTTCGGCTTGTGCTGCTATTTTTCTGCCTTGCAACTCTTGATCCGAAAACAGTTGAGGATCTGTGATCAGATCCTCAACTATCAGATCATCATCTTCTGCGTAGGTATATTGAAAGTTGGTAACAGAATCTACCCTTGATGAGTAGGGCAGCTGCCAGCTGGCTTCAGTCAGCTCCCTTAATGCACCAAGGACTTCGCGTTGAAAAATGCCCCCAGAATGACTAACAACCAACACCAGATTATCACTTTTATTATAGGTGTGTTCCAATTGTTGATAGGCAAGCAGCTGGGGATTGTCCTTGCCAAAATAAACTCTGTAGTCATCATTAAAATGAAGATGACGGACACCACTGCCCAACACCATCACCAAGACCAGTGTGGCAAATAGAATCCAGCGCCGATAGCTAATTACAAATTCGGTATATGCCACCTGGAAATGGCTCATTTGACCTAAAATCCTCAGTTTGGCAGGGTATAGTGGTTATATCTATTGCTCTACAGCACCATATTTACTCATCAGTGTATAGAGCGTGGGTCTGGCAACCCCCAGTAGCTCCGCGGCTTTGGTCACATTACCCTCGGCATATTCCAACGCACGACGAACAACATCTTGCTCTGCTGCGTCCTTAACCTGTTTAAGGTTAAAGGGCAGATCATGCAGAGTCACATCCTCCAGCTCAAGATCTTCGCAGGTCAACCGCTTATTTTCTGCCATCACCACGGCGCGATTAATTTTGTTTTCCAGCTCTCTGATATTACCCGGCCATGAATAGTGGCTGATTGCATCAAGCGCATCGCTGTCAAAACCGCTGACCGCCTTATTATGTTTTTGCATACACTTGTTGAGTATCGCACGGGCAATGACGATAGCATCACCATGACGCTCTCGCAGCGGAGGGATGTTTACCGTAATTTCACTAATTCTGTAGAAAAGATCCTCCCGGAAACGCTCCTGTGCTATCAGCTCGCTTAGATTCTGATGGGTCGCACAAACAACCCGAACATCGATAGGTATCTCTTCCCGACCGCCGATTCTCTCTATCGTTCTTTCCTGAAGAAATCGGAGCAGTTTCGCCTGTAGCGCCATGGGCAGGTCACCCACTTCATCAAGGAAAAAAGTACCGCCATCCGCGTACTCAATCTTCCCTCTGGTCTGTTTAACAGCCCCTGTAAAAGCACCTTTTTCATAACCAAACAGCTCACTTTCCAGCAAATTTTCAGGTATGGCTGCACAGTTGATAGCAACAAATGCCTGTTTCGCTCTGGGGCTGAGGTTGTGAAGCGCTTTTGCCAGTATCTCTTTGCCAGTACCGCTCTCTCCCAGCAACAGCGTAGTGATATCAGTGGGGGCTACCTTTTCCACCGTTCTGCAGATTTTCAGCATCTCTATGCTACTGGCAACAATTCCATCCAGCGGCATCGGATCAGTACTTAATGCCAATCGTAGGTTTTCAGTTTCCAGTGCATGCAGGGCAAAGGCCCTATTGATAATCAGCCCGAGAATATCGGTATCGATAGGTTTCTGGTAAAAATCATAGGCACCCAACCCTACCGCTTCAACAGCATTTTCCCGGTCATCGTTACCTGTAACCACTATAACTTTGGTGCGCGGCGCCAACATCAGGATCTCTTTAAGCGTTGCCAGACCCTCACTGGCATTGGCCGGATCAGGTGGCAAACCCAGATCCAGAGTAACCACTTTGGGTTCATGTCTGCGCAGTTCATTAATCGCCGACTCGCGATCCCCTACGATAATCACCTCGTGATCTTCAAAACACCACTTCAACTGCTTTTGCAACCCGGGATCATCCTCAACGACCAGCAATAAATTTCTATCACTCTTTTTTTTGTTTTTCAAACGCTGCCTCTCCTCATCCTTGCACAACCCCTTTAATTCTGGACTCTATCTGTAGGCACGGGAACCTGCTTACCTGATATACACTCACCCTGAACCGGTAAATCTGTTTCTCTCTGAGATAGCTCAGCTAACGGTAACTTTAGCTTAAAACAGGAGCCGCTGCCCGGCTCACTTTTAACCTCTAGCTCTCCATCATGGCTTTGAGCAAATTGTCTGGCTTCAAATACGCCAATACCCATACCGGCATTGCCCTTGGTGGTATCAAAGGGTTTGAACAGGCGCTCGCGAATAAATTTTTTATCCATGCCGCAGCCGTTATCGGTGATCGCGATTACCCCAAAGTTCTTCTCTTGAATCAGGGACAACCGAACCCAACCACTTTCTGGTGTTGCATCCTGGGCATTTTGAACCAGATGGCCCAATACTGCTACCAGTTTATCAGCGTCTACCGAGACATAAAGAGGGTCATTCGACAACGTACGTTTTTCCGGGATAGGAGAAGCATCATTTTGCTGTTTTACTACAGAATCAATTGCATCGAGCAGATCAATTTTTGTGGTACGCTCCTGCCGTATCTCACCCTTGCGCAGCTGTGCAAGCAGACGATTCATCTTGATCACTGAGTTTGACAGGGTATCAAGGGCATCATCGATAAATTCCGGGTTGTGCTTGTGCTTTTCAGCATTTTTTACCACTAGCGACAACTGTGCAACCAGGTTTTTAAGGTCATGCACCATAAATGCTGAAAGTCTGTTATAGGCTTCAAACTGCCGTGCATTAGCCAGCGCGGCGCTGGCATCGATCAACGCAAGATAATTGGCCATCTGCTGCCCCACTGTTTTGAGCAGGTCATGGTCTTCCCAGTTGATTTTCCTGGCCGCACGCGGATTTGTCAATACAGCAAAACCGTAGAGGCTATTACGCTGGATCAATGGTACAGCCAACCAGAAACCCGGTACGGATTCCACCCAACGATCCAGCGATAATCCCTCATAAAGTTCTGGTGTACACAGATATTCCGGGGCTTCCACAACCCACTGTTTTGTCTGCAGGAAAGCGATCAGCGAATCATCCGCACGCAGTTGTTCCATCCCTTCCAGGTGGGTATTACGTTCAACCAGCAATTGAAAATCTTCACCCTCTTGTCGTACCCATAGAGCCCCTGCAGGACTATCTACCATTTCGCAAAGTGCCAACAGACAGTTTTCAGCCAGCGGCCCCCCCCTGTTTTCTGCAGCCATAGCACGATTCAGTGCCAGCCACTCACGCCGATAGTCATACTTATAAGTAAAAAAATGTTGATTAAAAAACACCTTAACTATGGAACGAATCCGCCCTGAAAACAGCAACAGAAACAGAACCAGCAACCCTCCCACCACAAAAATAACCTGCCCGATCCGCCCCCATGACCCTCCAAAATCCCTGATATAATAACCAACCAGTGCCATGGCCAACAGATAGAAACCCGCAGCAAGCAGGGCTGTGGTATGAAATACCATCGTCCGGGAGATAAAAACCTCTACGGACCACTGTGGATTTCGAACTGCCGAAATTGCCAGCAGTGGGACGATAATAGCGTTAACTACGCCCCGTGCATCCCATAGATAGGGTTCAATCCGGCCAAACAGTAAAGCTTCTGCGTAAAGCATAAAATCATAAATAAACAGAGAGCCAAGCCCCAGGCACAGAAACTTCATAGCCCACCGGGCCTCAACTCTGGTATTACGGAATAGCTGCTCAACCAGGAAGAGCCCAACCACCGCCTGAATCAGGTGGCTGAGAATCCTGAAATCAATACCCGCTCTATTAAGAAAAGTGCTGACTGTCGATGAAAGCTCCGCAGCGATGGTAGCAGCGCACAAAAGCAAAAAACCGATGACAACCAGCCTTGATAAGCCTGTGTCTGTATCTGCCTGGCGTGTATAACCTAAAATCTTCCAGATAAAGGCAGACCATACTAAATTTCTAACAACCTCTAATGCCATCAAGTGCTTAAGGCTGATCAGTTCAATATTTCCGGCAAATGCTCCAACAACAGACCAGAGCAGCGAAATGACAGCCGCTGCCAACAGCAAGCCACCCTGGACCCTGCCCCGCCAATTGGTACTCAACAAAACTGTTAACAGGGTATAGAATACAGCTGAAATGATATAACTGACGAAACCCAGGCTAGCCATATTCAAGTCCGATTACATTTTTATTCAGAGAACGTTGTAGAAAGGCAGTTGAACGCTCATACCACGTCAAATACAAATTCCACCGACCCTCTACTCCGACGAACTCCCGTTCCATGTGCATTTTACCTGCCCGAAAACAGGTCATTGTCTATGCAACGATCTAGTTTAATTAATTTAATGTTAATTATAGACGAACAACCAGTGAAAATTGATACAATTCTGGCCCCACGGATTTTCCGGCGATCGCTATAGATCCAACGAGGTATCCACTAAATGATAATAATAGGGTTGAGAACAACGATATGACAGATTTTGAAGACATCCGCCCCTACTCAGATGATGAGGTAGAGGAATCTGTTCAACGATTACTCAACGACCCAGAGTTTATAGCTGCAATCTGTACATTTCGTTTCAAGCAACTGCCTCGCTGGTTCCGCCCACTGCTGACGCCCCTGGTTCGCAGCAGGCTAAAAAAGGAGATCGGCCATATTTCAAATGTTGCAAATCTGCAAGTAGTCATCTGCGACTATCTCGACCGGATCATCGAAAGCTCCACCAGTCAACTAACCTTTTCCGGTCTGGAAAATCTAAAACCTGACGAGCCCTACCTCTTTATCTCAAATCATCGTGATATCGTGATGGACCCCGCCTTTGTCAATTACGCGCTCTACCACAATGGTTTCGATACCATGCAGATCGCTATTGGGGACAACCTGCTGCAAAAGCCTTTTGTTTCGGATCTGATGCGACTCAACAAAAGCTTTATTGTTAAACGTTCAGCCAACGGTATACGAGAGAAAATGGCTGCTTACCTGAGCCTGTCACGCTATATCGAGCACTCTATCGGTGAAGGAAGTTCGATATGGATCGCCCAGCGGGAGGGCCGAGCCAAGGATGGAATCGATAGAACAGAACCAGCAATCATCAAAATGCTCTTTATGAGCCATAAAAAAAACGATGTGAAATTTTCTGACTATATTAACAAACTGAAAATCATCCCCATCGCCATATCCTACGAGTATAACCCCTGCGATTACCGTATTGCCCGAGAGCTTTACTACAAGCAGGAATCGGGTAGTTACCAGAAAAAACCTGGAGAAGATATGGACAGCATTGCCGCTGGAATTACCGGTAACAAAGGTAATGTTCACATCTCATTTGGCACACAGCTGCAGGGTGAATTTAAGGATGCGGATACCGTTGCGAGGGAGATAGATCGCCAGATTATACAGCTATACAAACTGCACTCAACTAACTACCTTGCCGCACAAATAACCGGGTTAACCAACGAACCGAACCAGCAGATAAGCAACACAGCAAAGGCTGACTTTGAAAACCGGGTCAACGGCTGCGATGAAAAATTCAGGGACCTGTTACTGCAAGCCTACACCAACCCCCTAAGATGCAAGCGCGAAGCGGGTTTTAATTAGGCTTTGGGCCATTCAAATCAAGAGTTGTGTTTGTTATCGCGGTTATCCCCGACCATCATCTGCTGCCATATCGCTGGACCGACTGCCCGTCAGGTTGACGGAAACATCTGCTCTGTGGCTATTTTGCTGTTGCGTATCGGGAGTCTGATCTGTAGATTGCGGGGCATCTACTTTGCTTTCTTGGGATTGCTGGTTTTCTTCTGCAGCAGCTTGATTAAGGGCGTTCGTATTTAACATTACCAACAACTCGGCCTCTGAGCGCGGCAGGCCGCAACGCTCGACCAGTTCATCTACTCCCGCACCCTGAGCGACCATCCGTACAGCCTGGTCATGGGAAAGGTTTGCCGGACTCTGGCTTTCCATAGAGAGCTGTTTCCCTCTGAGCTCAGCACACTCACTATTCAAGTCCTGTAATCTCGTCACTAAACCCAGCGCACCCTCCATAATAACGCACAGCTCTTTTTCAATGGTACCCATCTGATCATCCAAACGTTTTTCAAGTCGTTTAACCTGATTTGCCAACCTCACAAAGAGCCAGAGAACCACCAGGCTAACGGCGATAACCAGTGTAAGTGCCAGCGCGCCAATAATTTGCATAACACAACTCCTAATCTTCAGTGCACCTGTGCAGGCCAGCTGCCCATAATCTGTCAAGTTTCAAACATCATTCCTCACCCTGGGTAAAAAGCACGCCTCCACCCTCGAGCTCTATCATTTTGACGTTATCCTTCTCCTTTAAAAAATTCTCGTCAGCAATCTCACCTGCAGTACCCTCTTTCAATTCAGCAGCAGACATAAAAGGCCTTCTTACATCAAGATTTCTTGATACGACCAATACTACCCGGCGATTTTGCCGCCGCCCATCTTCCGTCGCGTTAGAGGCAATAGGTTGATATTCACCGTAGCCCACCGCCGATAACTTGTCAGGATTAATCCCCTCCTCCACCAGCATTCGAACAACTGCTGCAGAACGGGAGGCTGACAGCTCCCAGTTAGAGGGATAAAGTAGCGACTTGATCGGTACTTTATCGGTAAACCCCTCCACCCTTACCGGGTTCTCATAGCCACTCATAATACCCGCCAACTGCTGTACGATGGGAACTGCACGTTTATTAAGTCGAGCCTCACCACTGTTGAACAGCAGGCTGGAATTCAGTGATATCTCTATCCAGGTTTCATTGCCTGTTATTATGATCTGCTCATCATCAATCAGAGCGCCGAAAGCTGATTCCACCTGTTCAAGCAGTTGCTCCAGGCCATTAGAGCCATTACCGGCACCTTTGTGCACAGTCTCAGGAAAATCAATCATACTGTTGCTGTCGTAAGGGGCGATTTCAATAGTTTGAGACCCCTGATTTTCCAGCATCGCCGTAGGCTGCTTACTGAAAACCCCCTGTAGGCTTTCAGAGAGCACCCGATACTTTCCTTCATTAACCGAAGATATTGAGTACATCACCACAAAAAAGGCAAACAACAACGTAATAAAGTCAGAATAGGATATCAGCCAGCGATGAAGATTATCATCAGAGTCCGTGGTATGTTTGCTGCGACGAGCCATGGCAGCTACTGGTTCAGGTATCCCTGAAGTTTAATCTCTATAGAGCGCGGATTTTCGCCTTCAGCAATGGCGACAATACCCTCTATCAGCATCTCTCTATAATGAAACTGTTCCTGTACCACTGACTTTAGCTTATTGGATATAGGCAGCAAAAACAGGTTTGCCAGACCAACACCATAGATGGTAGCGACAAAAGCTGTTGCTATGCCCGCGCCCAGCTGAGCAGGATCAGCAAGGTTTCTCATCACATGGATCAACCCCATCACCGCACCGATAATGCCAATAGTGGGCGCATACCCCCCCATGCATTCAAAAAAACGGGAACCCCGCAGATCGCGATCTTCCTTTACATAAAGGTCAACCTCCATAATTCTGCGAATACTTTCAGGTTCAGTTCCATCAACAAGCAGCTGCAGCCCTTTGCGGCTAAAATGTTCCTCTTCATTATCAGCGATGGTTTCCAGCCCCAAAAGCCCCTCCCTGCGGGCGGTCATGCTCCAGGAGATAACCCTGTTTACAGCCTCTTCAAAATCTTGTGCAGGCGGCACAAATACCCAGGAAAAAATGGAGAATGCACGTTTCATGTTACGCAGGGATGTTTGCAAAATAGCAGCGCCCAGGGTACCACCCACTACAATCAGCAGGGCTGGCAAGTTAAAAAGCGAACTCACCTCCCCACCCTCTATAAAGTTGCCTCCCAGCACTGCGACAAGTGCCAGTACCACACCAAAAATGCTGAGTAGATCCATATTAATACTCCCAACCCGGGAGTTGCTGTGCCATCATTTTTCCTCCTCCCGCCAGA